>OFDC01000091.1_pt1 | contig 102688 bp, 89 predicted proteins | sample 1520941 | NCBI WGS metagenome assembly OFDC01 (sample SAMEA94258168, study PRJEB24077) | hot springs metagenome | biome: Aquatic biome; feature: Water | place: India | collected 2012-12-06 | depth 5 m
GCATTTGAGCGAGGCACACTGGGTTCTCGAGCGTTACGAATTCAAAATAGCAGCGGAGCGAATATTTTGGATGAGTATAGCGAGAGACCAGTCCCGTCCGTGGAGCGAGCTCATCTATCTAGACGTAGCGAGAGGCGGTGCCAATCCGTGTACGAACCCCATTGAGATTTTTTCAGAATGAAAATGAGAATGAGATAGAAAATGAATAGAGAATCGAGATTTGAGAATTGAAAATCGATAATCGCACTCAGGAACCATCCTTCGATACGCTCGCGACGCGAGCACTCAGGAACCATCCTCAAAAAAAATCCCCAATCCCCAAACTCTCTCACTCTCTCACTCTCTCACTCCCTAACTCTCTCACTCCCTCACTCTCTAACTCTCTAACTAAATAAATCTGCTCCGTCTGCCCTGGTGTGGCGGTGAGGATGGGAGTTTTTATGGAGAGGATATGATAATCCATTAATGAACTATAACCACTGCGGGAATGGACTTGCTTCGCGCCTTGGAGGTAGGAAGCTAACTGCTGATCATCGAGATGGGAAACGAGTCGAATAGCTCCTTCACTTTTATCATACGACAACTCCGGTGAGCCGCAGACTATCAGCGACGGACGCGAGGTGGCGTGGAATTGCGCTTTCATTTTTTCCAAAAAAATACTTCTACTTGGCTCCGGCCCTGATACGATTGCCACCTGTTCATAGATAGTGTCAGGAATGATCTTCATGCCTGTGAACCTACTCAATGGCCCTATGTATCGCGCGTTGGAGGGAACGTTGCTATGCGACAACTTGCCACCCAAAGAGCTCGCTTGGTCTTTGTAATCGGGGATCCAACACTCTTCAAATCGCTCTAACCAATATTTTATCCTGCGATGAACAAGGCCTTTCACAATAGATGGAACTATGGGGGCTGTTTGATGGGTGATGATAACCGAACGAACGTTCGGTAGATACAATCCATATCGATTATCCGAAATCACTTCATCAAAATGATATTGTTCCTGCATGGTTTTTAGCCATACATGTTCTCTTTTGATGGTCTTTAGGAGATGCGGAATTTGTAAGATCATTTTCCACCAAAAACTCCCTCTTGCGTTGTATCGAACCGCATAATCTGGCGGATCCGGCAAGAAGTGTAACTGTGGGAAATAGCGCTCCAGCAATGCTTTCGAGCGCCCGTTGGATGCCAATACCACCTCATGTCCTTTGGCCAATTGCTGACGAATAATAGGGATGCATCGTGCAGCATGACCGAGTCCCCAGTCGAGCGGAACAATGAGTATTCGCTTTGATTTCGCCATTTGTGGGGCAAGATAAGAGGAGTAGCGCTATTTTTGCCGCCGCTATGGGAAAAGACAAACTCAAAAAGTGGGCGGAAAATGAGCAATTCCATAATGTACATCAACCGCCTCTGATGGACGTAATCAAAAAAGGCCTTACCTACAACAAAGGTGAATGGCACGAAAAGGTTTTTAAAAACAATAACCCCATCGTGCTTGAACTCGGTTGTGGAAAAGGTGAATACACCGTTGGTCTTGCCCGTCGCTTCCCTAACAAAAACTTTATCGGTATCGATGTAAAAGGCCATCGCTTTCACAAAGGCGCCAAAGAAGCCATTCAAGAAGGTCTTCCAAACGTGGCGTTTCTTCGTACCCGCATCGAATTTATTGAAGCCTATTTCGGAAAAGACGAAGTCTCTGAAATTTGGCTCACCTTCAGCGATCCACAACCACTCGATTATATCGGCAACCGCAGAATCACGTCGCCGTGGTATGTGGAAAAATACAAGAACTTTCTAAAGCCTCAAGCCATCATCCATATTAAGCATGATAATCCTGGTATCTATGAAAAGGCCATGAAGGAATTGCCTAGTATTGGATGCACGATAGAAGCACACTCTGATGATGTCTATGGCCCTTATCTGCATACAGTGGATGAAGAAATGCAAGACATCCTAAAGATTCGTACCTTCTACGAGCAGATGTGGCTCAAAGAAAATCGCATTATTAAATACGTGAGAGCGAGAATATGATCACACCAGAAACAGATGAGCGTTTCATGCGCATGGCCATCAAAGAAGCCTTGAATGCGCTTGATCTCGATGAGGTGCCCATCGGCTGTGTGATTGTTTGCGAAAATCAAATTATTGCTCGTGGTCATAATCTGGTAGAAAAACTACATGACTTTACCGCTCATGCAGAAATGCAAGCATTTACTTCTGCATCGGAATTCTTGGGAGGCAAATCACTTCATGATTGCACCTTGTATGTAACGCTAGAGCCATGCGTGATGTGCGCAGGAGCATCTTATAATACACGTATCGGTAGAATTGTTTTTGGTGCTTATGATCAAAAGCGAGGCTTCAGTAAATTCGGCAACCATAGTGATAATGAGCAAGGAATACTGCATCCAAAAACCGAAGTCAAGGGTGGAGTGCTCGAAACCGAATGTGCCCAGCTTCTGACCAACTTCTTTCAAAACAAACGCAAGAACTCATAAGGTTCGGTTGCATTTTTTTGAAAAAAAATTCATTCTTTCTATTTACTACTTTGTTCCGATTCAGGAAAATATCATACCCCGATAATTGCAATTTGAGACTTTCAAATGCGCCTTTCACGCAAAAAATTTAACATTTGGAATCAGTTGCAAGATTGTCGTCATGAATGACAAATCAAAATACACAAGGCGCTAAAACCCTTGTCAGACGTGACTTTCGTTACTTTTCGACCCTAAACTTTTTTTGAAACGAAGCCGTAACAAACCCTGAACACACACTAAAAAGTTCAGGCTATGAGATACATTATCCTATTACTCATGAGCGTTTGTACGCTTCACTCAAATGCACAACTTGATTTTCCAAAATGGTTGATGCCCGATACACTTGGACAATATGTAGCGATCCATGGATTTATGTCCGCAGCGAAAGATTCAATGCCGACAGATGGTGATGTTACTATCATTAAACACGGATCGAAAGACATGATGTATCGCTTTAGTTGTGATATCGACGGGCGCTTCGATGTCTTCCTTCCTGCGAATGGACACTATTCTGTGAAGTTTGAGAAGAAAGGACACATCACAAAAGTGATTGATGTATTCACGATGAACGTTCCGAAACGCGCTTGGAAAAACACATTCGCACTCGATCTAAATGCATACATGGAAGTGATGCCCAAAGGATTCGATGTGTCTGTATCCCGCGTCCCATTTAACATTGCGAAGTATGACCCAGAAATGAAATTCTTTGTTTTTGATGAGGAGTTTGAAAAACTCCGACGTGTTTCTCTCGATAATGAAATCAAAAGATGCAATGATATTCTTGCAGCAAGCAAACCTAAGATTTAAATACTTGGTCTATTTTATCTGCTAATACCGATGATAATTTGATATAAGATTCTACTGTCCATCCGGCTACATGAGGCGATAAGACAACATTATCGCGTTGGGCTAGGCTTACAAATTCAGGGTGATTGAGATTTATTTTCTCAAAGGAGGATTCTTCATACTCCAATACATCTAGTCCAACTCCTTTTATATTTCCTTGCACGATAGCGGCTTCTATGGCCGCTATTTGCACTACTCCACCTCTACTCGTGTTCAACAACGCGATTGGTTTTTTGAAGCCCTTGAGCCAAGCTTCATTCACAAGATATTTAGTATCCTCTTTTAAAGGAACATGCAAGCTCACAATATCAGCTCGCTCATAAATCTCTTGCATACTAGCTTCTGTAGCGTATTGGTCGCTGTAGTTATCGAGGTATTTATCATACGCCAAGACGTGGCAATCGAAACCAGATAAGCGCTTCGCAAAAGCTTTTCCCATGACCCCATAACCGATAATTGCAACGGTCTTCCCTTCGATTTCAAATCCGCGATTCGATTCGCGATTCCATTGCATTTCGCGTACCTCTCTATCTGCTTTTCGCAGTTGATTGGCGAGCATCAACAACATGCCCATTGCGTGTTCTGCCACTGCTGTGCGGTTTCCCTCAGGACTATTGAAAACATGAATGCCCAAATCCTTGCATGCTACAAGATCAATATTTTCTAATCCAGAACCAGAACGGGCGATCCATTTTAGATCCTTGGCTTTTTCTAAAAATGCACGATCCAGCGTGAAACGACTTCTAATGACAATACCATTTACTCCCTCGAGAGAAAGGTCTGACTTATCTGTTTTATAATCGTGAAAACATTTCCATCCTTTCGCAACCAAGCGTTGTTCTAGAATTTCATGAACTGAGTCAAGAAAAATTACGTTCATGTTTATTCAACTTAGGCTAAATGAAGAATCCAGTGACCGATCGAAAAATAGATGATCAAACCAAAGATATCATTCAAGGTAGTGACGAATGGTCCGGTAGCAAGTGCGGGATCGATTTTGAATTTATTCAACGTCATTGGAATCCATGTGCCGAAGAAGCTCGCAAAAATGATCACACAGAAAAGCGCGATGCTGGCTGTGAGGCTCAAATGATAATCGATTTGGAAGAGCAAGCTCACACCAAAAATAATGGCCGAACAAATGGCGCCATTCAAAAGACCAACGCCCAATTCCTTCGCTAATTTTTGCGGCAGTGTTTCATCAAGCGCGCTTTTATTCGCCAATGCTTTTACCACAAGAGCGGCAGATTGTACTCCTACATTTCCCCCCATCGCGGCGATGAGTGGCATGAATACAGCCATTTGCGGATTTTCTGTGATATCAAACACACCGATGATGTTTGCACTCACCATTCCCCCCATCATACCAATGAGCAGCCATGGCAATCGCGCACGGGTGAGCGTGACGATGCTATCGCCAGACTCAACGTCTTCCGAGATACCGCTGGCCATTTGGTAGTCCTTATCGGCCTCATCTTGGATGACGTCGACAATGTCGTCGATAGTAATTCTTCCGAGCAAGACATCTGAATCATTTACTACCGGCAATGCGACCATGTCGTATTTCTTCATGATGTTGGCCACTTCCTCTGCGGGAGTGGTGTCCAACACCTTTCTTACTTTTTCGTCTTTGTATAATTCGCGAATAGTGGTACGCATACTCGCGCTGGCGAAAATCATAGACTTCACACTGAGCGTGCCTTTCAGCACCTCTTTATCATCTACTACGTAAATCGTATAAATGTGATCGAGATCTTCTGCTTGCTTGCGCATTTCACGAATGGCTTGAGAGACCGTCCAGTTTTGATTCACTGCGATCATTTCCTTTCCCATCAAAGCACCTGCGGTGCCTTCTTCGTAATTGAGAAGGTCGATGATATCACTTGCCTGCTCCTCATCTTCGATGAGGGCGATGACCTCTTCTAATTTTTCATCAGAAAGTTCAGAAAGGACGTCAGCAGCGTCATCGGAATCGATGCTACCGATGAGGTCTTCTGCGATCTCGCGGCTAGTAAGGCTTGAAAGGAGTTTTTCTCTGACATCTTCATCGAGCTCGAGCATTACGTCTGCTGCGCGCTCTTCGTCGAGAATTCGATATAAATAAACAGCCTCTTCCCGTCGCAGTTCATTGATGAGTTCACCAATATCTGCGGGGTGCAAATCTTTCGTTACTTCGTGAAGAGCGGTATCCTTGCCATCAGCAATCCACTCACGAATCTCAGAGAGTAGCTCTTTTGTAAGATTCCATTGCATAAGGGAACGGGACTATCCATTTGTGTTTATTATCCCTGCAAAGGTAGGCCAAGGACAACTATATCAGGTTAAAAAATCATGACTTCTCTCGCTTCTCTCTTCTATTCTTGTACATCTTAGCGAAAAACGCGAGCAATACTCCAAGACCAACAAGCCCAACAGAGCCCCAGATCCAGCTTACAGAGTCTTTCAATACCACCAAGAAAACCACAGACACAAGAATCAAAGTGCCCACTTCATTCATCAATCGCAGATAAAATGATTTGAATGCTTTTGGATTAACTCCTAAGCGTTTGTAGATCACTTGGCCATACCATTGATACATCAAGAGAAAAGCGATGAATAATAATTTCAAATGCATCCACGGCTGTGTAAGCAAATCAGGATTGAGCACGATCATCCATGGTCCGAAGATGAGTGTAAGAATACAGGAAGGCCATGTGATGATGTACCACAAGCGCTTTTCCATCAATCGCAATTGCGTGAGCAAAATGGAACGGTCTGGTTCATCTCTATCAGCTACCTCGACATGATAGACATAGAGTCTGAACATGTAGAAAAGTCCTGCAAACCAGGTGACGATAAAGATGATGTGTAATGCTTTGACGATATCGTACATGGCTTATAGAATTGATTTCTTTTTATTGCAACGATCAATCGAATTCATATAAGTATCAATCATTCCGCTGTTGAGACTGAGCTTGATTGACATTTTATAATTCTCAATAGCCTCTTCATATTCTCCCAACATTTCGTGGGCGATTCCCAACTCATTGTAGATTCCAGGTTTATCAATTCCAGGAATGGTCAACGCTGTATGAAGATGTTGTTTCTGTTCTTCATATCGACCGAGGGTACTGAGTAAGATTGAAAAATTGAGGTAGATCGGAGTGTAATTGGGATCCAATGCCATGCACTTACGATAAAAATCTTCAGCCTTGGCGTAGTCGCGATATTGCGTTTCGTAAATCCAACCCAAGTGATTGTAAGCACGACCGTAGTCAGGTGCTTCTATGAGAATCACTTCAAGTGTAGAGAATGCCTCTGTAATTTTCTTTTCCTTGATGAGATTATCTGCTTCAAAGAAAAGATCATCCAAACGTTGTCTTTGTAGAAAATCCATGCTTCAAAGATACACGGATGTGCTACCCTTTTTTGTTCTTGTAAATGATAAATTCTGCAAAGAGTAAATTGGGAATCCACCCCATCCAAGCTACGATTCTGTAGACATCCATGGGTGCGGGTTCGAAGATGCCTACAATGAGCCACTTCCAAAAGCGCAGGGTAATCGCAGAAAGCGTGAGCGCATAGCTGCGAATCATCCAGTAGCGGTGTTGATCGAACTGCTTAGCTCTAGCGGTAGAAAACGCCTTCCAAGAGGTGTACATCCACATCATCGCAAGGAGCATGAAGGCCCATTGCGAAGACCAGCCGCCATTGGCGTAATAGCCCATGATCAATCCGGAAGGACCGCTGAGCAAAAGAATAACAATGACATATAGCTTACCGACGCCGCGGTGTGCGAGGGGATATTTTTTTCTAAGAAAAAAAGAAAATTGTGTAAACCCCGCCAAGAGGGCAAACATGCTCGTAAAGACATGCGTGAAAAAAGCAATTTGATAATGCGTAAGGCCAACGACGTCTTGCTTGATGCGCAAGAAGGCAACGTCTAAATCTATGGGGATATACTGCAATGTAATCTCCAACATCAAAAAGGAGAAGTACATCAAAAGCCCTATCAATAAGGCATCGCGAAGCGTTGACTTAACGTCCGAAAACATCGTAATATTCTTTCGCGTGTTCTTCGTAACGCATCAATAATTCAATGTTTTTGATTTCAGTGTCGGACAATTCGTGCTCGATGCTTGTGCGCACAGGGACGTACCAGTCCATATAGCCAAAATATTCGCGGAGCGCTGGATGATGAAATGCGAAACCGTGTCTCGCGTAGATACTATTTCGAAGCACAAAAATATCCGCTTTGGTCATGTTCTCTACTTGCTCTTTGGTGAGTAGTTGTCGCGAAGGATTGTACTTAAAAACCTCCTCTGTGGTAGTGAAATAGGAATCTTCTACCCATTCAAACTCTTCATTATTTTCATCCTTGAATACTTCTTTTACCTCTTTTGTTTTTTGATAATCGATGTACTGACCATTCTCATCGAGGATGTAGTCTGGGCTATAAGCAAACAAGCATTTCTGTAGAGAGAAATCGAGAGGTTGATCGATTTCATTTGACTGAGGCTCCCACACGATGTTCATGACACTATCGCTTTGGGCAATGTTAGCAGTAAATGTTCCCACCCATTTTTCGCTGCCTTCCTGATTCACACGAAGCATGAAAAATCCTTTTTCATTTTGAATATTGCCCCAGAATGATCGGCTCTTCCCCAGCCACACTGTATGTCCAAATACTTGATCACCTTGAATCGAATCAATGGAGAAATTAATTTTCTCGTAAGTATATTCATTGCGCTTTTCATTGGTAGCAGTGGTATCCATTGATAGGCCTGTTCCAACCCAGAATCCAATAAGGTCTTCTTTAGATGTCATCACGAGTTGTGGTGTAACAGCAACTGGTTTTGGAGCTTCCAACTTCATCGCTTGCCTCGCTTCGATCATGACCTCAGCAGTAGGTTGGGTTTTACTTCCGAATAAATTGGTGCATGCAATGACTGCGCTAACGGCAGCAAAAAAGAGGAACATTCTCATTTTTTCAGATGGTTAAGATTGGTAGTGATTACTTCGAGAAATGAAGATTGTTGGTCTATAAAAACACTGTGCGAACAACGTGAAAAATAGAAAATATTGTCTTTACCAATAACATCCTGTAGTTCAAACACTTGATCGACAGAATAGAGTCCATCTTCCTCCCCGTACATCCCAGTGATTTTCAGTCCATTTTTGACCAATTGCTGCACTTCAGGCATCAAATCTAGCGTGGTATATTTCTCTGTTTGGTAAAAGCCTGTTGGGCCTTCCGTGGTCATTTTTGAGAAATGAATTGCTTGTGGATGGGTGGCCATTTTTTGCATGATTTGAATTGCCTCCTCCGTTGGTTTCTTGGGAGAATAAAAACCATTTTGCATGGCGTGCATGAAAGAATATGATCCGTACATCAATGAAGTGCTGTCCATTTTTTCAAGCATATTGATATACATCATACTGGTAGAATCTGCCTTTGCGGTGTAGATTTCTTTTGATTTTGAAATAATGTTCTTGAATGTTTTTTGCAAAGAAATGGGAGCACCTATGAGGAACAACTCTTCTATATTCTCAGGAAATTTCTGCGCATATTTAATTGCGAGCATTCCGCCGAAGCTATGACCGATAAGTGAAGCCTTTGTGATTTTGAATTGCTTCATCAAGGCATTGATGTCCGCTATACTTTCTTCGAAAGAGTAATTTGCTGCTAAGGTTGAAGATCTGCCCTCGCCTCTTCTATCATAAACAATCACAAAAAATCCTCGATCGGCTAGCGTCTGAGCCGTGCTGGCTTCGAAGGTTGAGCAATTATAACCTGGCCCTCCGTGCAAATAGATCAACGCTGGATGGCTTGAATCACCGAAGGTTTGGTGATATAGATCTACTTGAGTGAATGCGATGCTTTGTAAAAAGCAAATAGCGATGAGCGATAAAAAGGATTTAAGCATAAACAAATATGCGCGAATTCCATCAATTTCCAAATCTGTGGAGGCATTGCTTTTTATATCTTCGCGCCATGAAAAAAACCGTTTCACCTAAGGAAACTTTTACAACAGGCACCTACCTTGTATTGCCTGAAAACACTAATACTCTAGGAAATCTAATGGGAGGTCAACTTCTCAATTGGATGGACGTGATCTCGGCGATCAGTGCACACAGACACAGTAAGAGAATAGTAGTAACAGCTGCGGTGAACAACGTTTCTTTTCAGCATCCCATCAAACTAGGCGAAATCGTAACAATTGAAGCCAAGGTGTCTCGTGCGTTCAGTTCTTCGATGGAAGTGTATATGGAGGTCTTTGTAGAAGACAATTATTCTGGTAAAAAAACCAAGTGTAATGAAGCCATCTACACCTTCGTAGCGGTTGATCAATTGGGCAATCCGATTGATGTTCCAGAGCTTGTACCAGAAACCGAAGAAGAAAAAAGACGTTACGACGGCGCTTTGAGAAGAAGACAATTGCGTTTGATTCTTGCAGGTAAAATGAAGCCAGAAGAAGCAACAGAATTGAAGGCTCTATTTATCGAGCCGAAAGCTTTTCAATAAGCGCAATGACTTCGCTATTATCAATGGCTTGAATACAGCGATTGTTTTTCCCGTACTTACATTTATTGCCAAGCTTTGAGCAAGGTCTTTTCTTGCGTCCGTGGGGTTCTACAATGACTGAATCTGCCCCCGCGCGATAGGGATACATTCCCAATTGCGGACTGGTGCAGCCCCATAGAGAAACAATATTTTTCCCAAAAGCAGATGCAATGTGCATGAGTCCCGTATCGCCTGATACAACAACATGCGCTTGTTTCGTCACCCATGCACTTTGATGAATGCTCAACGCGCCTGCCCATTGAATAACTTGTGGCAATGCAGCTTTGATTTCTTCTGCAATGGCCATGTCTTCTTTTCCGCCGAGCAACACCACCGGCAGTGAAAGCTTTTGAATGATCTCAATTAATTTCCCAGCATCCATGCGCTTTCCAATGTGAGCTCCGCCGATGGCAAATGCTACAAACTGCTGTGGAAGCGCTGATGGGAGATTTATATTTTCAGGTAAAAAATAATCCAAGCCTTTTCCATCATCTGTCGTTCCAAAGGCAGCGATGGTATCCAGATAACGATCTACTACGTGTACGTCCGGCATGCGATTGATACCAAAGTTGACCAACAACCATTTTTCAAAATTCAATTTCTTGAAAGTGAAAGAGAGTTTTTCCAGCTTTCGCTTCACAACACGGCTTCGAATATTCTGATGTAAATCCACGATGTAATCGAATGGAATTTCGAGCAAATCGGGAATATTTTCTTGCACCGTTTTATCCATTGCATGGATGCGATGGATGTATGGATTGTGCTCAAGTAGCGGCACGAAGGCCTTTTTCGTGAGGTAATGAATTTCCACATCGCCTTCCAATTGTTGCTTCAATCGTCGGATAACGGGCGTGGTGAGCACGATGTCACCCATAGAGCTAAAGCGGATAATTAGAATGCGTGTTGGTTGCGACATGCGGCAAATATACATATCGAAGCGATGTATATTTGCCGCATGAAATGGATTGATACCCATGCCCACGTTTATTTGCCCGCATTTGTTGAAGACCGCGCCGAGTGGATTGCGCGTGCAAAAAAAGAAGGCATTGAAAAAATATATCTTCCGAATATTGATTTAGAAAGCGTACCACAAATTCATGATTTGTGTGCGCACGACCCAGAGATGTTCATCCCCATGATGGGTCTACATCCTTGCGATGTGAAGGAGAATTATCAAGAAGTTTTGGATGCTCTTCATCAAGAACTCCTATCAAAACCGTATGCAGCCATCGGTGAAATCGGGATTGATTTGTATTGGGATAAAACCACATTGGCCATTCAACAAGATGCGTTTCGTCAGCAAATTCAGTGGTCGATTGACACACGTCTACCCTTTGCAATCCACGCCAGAGAGGCTTTTCAAGAAATTTTCGATATTCTTGACGAGTTTGATGCGCATGATTTGAAAGGTGTATTTCATTGTTTTACTGGCACGATAGAACAAGCGCAAAAAATCATGAGCTACGGTGGATTCATGATGGGCATTGGCGGAGTGGTTACTTACAGCAAAGCTGCGCTCGATAAAGTAGTGGCTGATATTCCATTGGAATTTTTGGTACTCGAAACAGATGCACCATTTCTACCACCTAATCCATACAGAGGAAAGCGCAATGAAAGCAGTTATATCCCTATTATTGGGGCGAAGATTGCGGAAGCCAAAGGCATCGATATGGAATTGGTCGCTGAGGTTACGACCGCTAATGCATTAAAACTTTTCACTCCACGATAGATGGTGACTACTTCAAGCAAAACATTATTGATCTATACCGGTGGTACCATCGGGATGTTAGAAGACGCAGCCACTGGAAGTTTGATTCCGCTGAATTTTAGCGAACTCGAAAAGTACATTCCAGAGTTGATGCGCTTTTCCAAATCGATTGATGTTGTTGCATTTGATCAGCCGATTGATAGTTCCGATGTCAATATCCAAACGTGGGTTTCGATCGCTGAGATCATCGAAAAAAATTATGATCAATATTCTGGTTTCGTAGTGCTACACGGCACGGATACCATGGCATACAGTGCTAGTGCCTTGAGTTTTATGTTGCAAAACTTGACGAAGCCTGTAATCTTTACCGGAAGCCAATTACCGATTGGAAGACTGAGAACAGATGGAAAAGAAAATTTGATCACTGCCATTGAAATTGCAGGAGCGCGCCGCAATGGCGAGCCTGTGGTGCAGGAAGTAGCTATTTTATTTGAATCAAAATTGTTTCGCGGCAATAGAACGCATAAATACAGCACTGAAAATTTCGATGCGTTTGACAGTCCGAATTATGATGAGCTTGCAGAAATCGGTATTCATATCATCTATAGTCATCAGCGCTTGTTGCGTAATGCATCCAATGAATTAAAAGTCCTCAAAGAATTTGACAACCGAGTTGGGATATTGAAGTTGTTTCCGGGGATTAGTCCTGCATTTGTTCAATCCGTTCTTACCTCCCCTTATCTCAAAGCGATTGTGTTTGAGACGTACGGCAGCGGCAATGCTCCGAAGGAAGGCTGGTTGGTGGAGGCGCTGCGCAGTGCCATTGAAAAAGGCATCGTGGTATTGAATATCACACAATGCAGCAAAGGCTTTGTAGAACAAGGATTGTATGACACCTCGGCTGCATTGCAGCGCATTGGGGTCATCGGCGGGGCTGACATGACTACAGAGGCTGCCCTTACAAAATTGATGTTCTTGCTAGGACAAAATTACAGTGGCGACACCCTAAAAGAAAAGCTCACCACGCCCATGGCGGGAGAGCTTACGACCTTCTCTTCACTCGGAGTTTAGCTTGTGTGCGTTTTGTCACCGAATTTTTTTCCATGCTTGATTTACTTGCGGGCAAAATCAAAATATGGAAATCATCGGCTATTTAGCTTCTCTCATCATCGGAGTTTCCCTGGGTCTTATTGGAGGCGGGGGTTCCATTCTCACAGTACCTGTGCTCGTCTATCTTTTTGGAGTTGATCCAGTAGAGGCTACGGCATATTCCCTTTTCATTGTTGGAACCACTAGTCTGGTGGGTGTAGTTCCGAAATACAAACAAGGGGAAGTCAATCTAAAAACCGCCATCATCTTCGGTATCCCTTCTATCGTGGCCGTTTATGCGACGCGCGCATTTATCGTACCAGCCATCCCAAGTGAAGTCATGACGCTCGGAAGTTTTGTGGTGACTAAGTCGATACTAATGATGGTATTGTTTGCCATCTTGATGGTCTTCGCTTCTATTTCTATGATAAAATCAAAGAAGAAGGCAGAAGAAGAAGCGACAGAACAAAAGTTCAACTATCCAATGATTCTTCTCGAAGGTGCTGTGGTAGGTGTGTTGACAGGACTCGTTGGTGCCGGTGGTGGATTCTTAATCATTCCTGCATTAGTAGTACTCAGCAAGCTTCCCATGAAACAAGCGATAGGCACTTCACTTCTCATCATTGCAGTTAAATCTCTTTTTGGATTTATAGGAGATTTAGGTCACCAAGAGATGAATTGGACACTGTTGCTTTCGGTGAGTGCGCTTGCGGTAGTCGGCATTTTTGTCGGAAATATTTTAGGTAAAAAAATCGCAGCTGATCAATTGAAAAAAGGCTTTGGCTGGTTTGTATTAGTAATGGGTATTTATATCATCACAAAAGAATTATTCTTTTAAAAAAAAATCGTTGTGTGACCTATGTCCTTTATCGGCAGCACAATACGATCAAAATTTGCATCAAATAAAAAAATTATACAAAATGAAAATCGAACAGATTTACACAGGATGTTTAGCACAAGGAGCTTATTTCATCGAAAGCAATGGAGAAGCAGTAGTAATCGATCCACTGCGTGAGGTTCAACCTTATATTGAAAAAGCTGAAAAGCAAAATGTAAAAATCAAGTACGTATTCGAAACACACTTCCATGCGGATTTCGTGAGTGGTCACTTAGATCTATCAAAGAAAACAGGTGCGCCAATCGTTTATGGTCCTAATGCGAATCCAGATTTTGAAGCACACATCGCAAAAGATGGCGAAATTTTTAATGTAGGTAACATTACATTGAAAGTACTTCACACACCAGGACATACCATGGAAAGCACTTGCTATTTATTGACCGATGAAAACGGCAAGGATGTAGCGCTTTTCTCTGGAGATACTTTGTTCATCGGTGACGTAGGTCGTCCAGACTTGGCTCAGAAAGCAGCTCACTTGACACAAGAACAATTGGCAGAAACACTTTTTGATTCTTTGAGAAATAAGATCATGCCACTTGCAGATGATATCACCGTTTACCCAGCACACGGCGCTGGTAGTGCTTGCGGGAAGAACATGAGCAAAGAAACAACGGATCTTTTAGGCAATCAGAAGAAGACCAACTACGCACTTCGCGCAGATATGACGAAGGAAGAATTCGTAAAAGAAGTAACGCATGGCTTGATGCCTCCTCCAGCTTATTTCCCACTCAATGTAGCTTTGAATAAGAAAGGATATGAAAGCATTGACACCGTTCTTTCAAGAGGATTGCATGCACTTTCTCCAGAAGCGTTTGAAACTGCCGCAACAGAGACAGGAGCTATTATGCTTGATGTAAGAAATGCTCAAGAATTTGCAAAAGGCTTTGTTCCAAATGCCATCAACATCGGACTTGACGGGCAATTCGCACCATGGGTGGGTGCATTGATTCCAGATATTAATCAAGAGCTTCTCCTCATCACTGAACCAGGAATGGAAGAAGAAGTGGTAACAAGATTGAGCCGAGTTGGATATGACCATGTAATTGGCTATTTGAAAGATGGTTTTGATGCTTGGAAAAAAGCAGGTTTGGAAGTAGATATGATTCAAAGCGTATCTGTTGAAGAACTCGCAGAAACCATGAAAAATGAGAAGGTGAATATTATCGATGCTAGAAAAGCAAGTGAAAACTTTGCGGAGCGTCTGACCATTTCAGAAAATCTTCCATTGGATGACATCAATGATGTGATGGCTTCTATTGACAAGAACAAGAAGTACTATGTGCATTGTGCTGGAGGTTACCGTTCGATGATATTTACTAGCATTCTTCGCGCAAGAGGATATGACAATTTAGTAGATGTAAAAGGCGGCTTCAAAGCTCTCAAAGAATCGAATCTTTTTGAGATTACAGATTATGTGTGTCCATCAACCATGTTGTAAAGATTTGATTCAAGTATGCGTCAGATTTTTTTAATAATAATCTTAGTATTTCCAGTATTTATTTTTGGTCAGCATCAAGAGCTTCATGAGAAAACGACGCTATGGAAAACCAAAAAAGAACATACAGCATCAGATAGCTCGACTTTATTCTCTGCCTTTCATCACGGCACATTTCACGGGCATTTCAGAAACTATTTCATGGCCACTGATAATGAGAGTAATTTATCCGATTACTATGCATGGGCATTAGGTGGAGGGATTAAATTTGAAACGGGTAGCTTTAGAAATTTTAAATTTGGAATGAGTGGATTTGTAGTTTTCAATGTTCACTCGTCCAATCTCGTTGACCGCGATCCAACTACCAACCAAATGAATCGATATGAATTGGGGCTTTTTGACATCGAAGATCCAAGCAATCGAAATGATATTGACCGGTTAGAGGAATTGTATCTCAAATATAAAAGAGAAAAATTTCATATCACTATTGGTCGTCAATTAATCAACGAAACGTTTATCAATTTGCAAGATGGTAGAATGCGACCGACAGAGGTTCAGGGTATAACCATGGACTACTTGCCTTCGAGTAAAGTAAAACTTTCATTGGGCGTTCTTGATGAAATTTCGCCTCGAAGCACTGTTCGCTGGTATCGCATTGGAGAGTCGATTGGAGTATATGCTTCTGGAGTAGGTGCTGATGGAAAGGCTTCACATTATCATCACAACATAAGAAGTGAATACGTAGCTTACGGCACCGTTCAAGCCAATATCACCCCTCGTTTGAAAATCAAAGCAACAGAGCAATACATCGATCGGTTATTTAATACGGCATTTCTACAAGCAGATCTTACTTTATACAAAGACAGCATGCAATCGTTGAGCATCGCTGGACAAACTGTAAGGCAAGATGAGATGGGAGATCGAGGCTATTTTCATGAAGAAGGTGGAACTTATATGGAAAAAAATGCTAAGGCTTGGACCTTCGGGGGACGGCTTGTTTATCGCTTTCGAAGAAACGAATGGAGTCTGAACTATAACCGTATCACAGCGCATGGACGGTATTTAATGCCTCGTGAATGGGGTCGTGATCCCTTCTTTACATTTTTACCAAGAGAGAGAAATGAAGGATTTGGTGACGTACATGCCTCGATGGTAAAATATACCTATACCAGCAGAAACAAACATCTGAAAACCTCCGCTGCTGCTGGCTATTATCAATTGCCAGATGTCCTTAATACTGCTCTCAACAAATATGGACTTCCCTCCTATTATCAATTCTTAGCAGAGACCAGATATGAATTCGATGGTAAACTGAAGGGCTTCGACACACAACTACTTTATACTTACAAATTGAATGCAGGTGAAACATATAACAACCCGAAATTTGTTATCAATAAAGTAAACATGCATTTGGTGAATCTTGTTATTAACTACCATTTTTAAAAATAAAAAGTACTCTATGATTGAAACTATTTCTCAACCTTGGCCGTGGTATGTAGCGGGTGTATTGATTGGGATTATTGTACCTGCACTATTGCTTTTGGGCAATAAGCATTTTGGAATCTCCGCAAACCTGCGTCACGTCTGTGCAGCATGTTTACCAGCTAACATTCCATTTTTCAAATATGATTGGAAAAAAGAAGTTTGGAACTTCTTTTTTGTGGGAGGAATTTTGGTGGGGTCAATTATCGCAGCGACATTCCTTTCCGGCGACACACAAATACTCGTCGACCCTGCACTTCAAACAACACTTGCTGAATATAATATTACTGATTACACTGGTCTAGTTCCGAATGATCTCTTCTCATTCGCTTCACTCGCTACACCGCGCGGATTAATCATGATGGTACTCGGTGGATTCCTTGTTGGATTCGGTGCTCGTTATGCCGGAGGCTGTACAAGTGGACATGCCATTATGGGATTGAGTGATCTTCAATGGCCATCATTGGTTGCTACTATCATGTTCATGGTCGGCGGATTCATCATGACCAACCTACTTCTCCCTTTTATTCTCTCAATTTAATTCTCTATCCAGATGTCACAAAATAATATTCAAAATACCGAAGTCATTCATCAAGAGGCCACTGATTTCGAAGTAAGATCGCAAGACACCATGTGTGTCAATGAGTCCGCTCTAAGCCATCCTTGGTGGTACAATTTGAAGTACACTGCTGTAGGAATCATGTTTGGTATCGTCTTCATTAAAGCGGAGATTGTATCATGGTTCCGCATTCAGGAGATGTTTCGACTTCAAAGTTTTCACATGTATGGAGTAATTGGAACTGCAGTTGTTGTAGGAATGATTTCTGTTTTTTTAATTAAAAAATTCAAGGTAAAAACCATCCACGGTGAGGCTATTGAGTTTACCCCAAAGAAATTCAACAAAGGCCAAATTTTTGGCGGTCTAGCATTTGGATTGGGTTGGGCAATGACTGGAGCTTGTCCAGGACCATTGTTTGCTCAAATTGGCACTGGGGCTTTAGTAATCGGCGTTACCCTTCTGAGTGCAACGGCTGGTACATGGGTCTATGGGCGATTCCGCGATAAATTGCCTCACTAACAATTGTAACTTATACCTTCATAAGTGTATTTCAAGTATCGAATTTCTTAGTTCATTTTACTTATATTTGACCTAAGCCGTCCACGAAACGGTGATACTTGAGATACTTAACTTATGATTTCTATCCACACTTTGAAGCGCATTGTGCTTCACGTTGTGCTTTTACTCTCCGTTGCATCCTCATCCTTCATCTGTTCAGGTCAAGATGATAGTTTGCGCACCCTTATCAGTAAGGCAAGTGATCCCAAAGAAGTTTTGCGACTTCAAGTAGAGCTCGGGGATATTTATAAATACAGCAACCCTGATTCTTTACTCGCGATTTCAGAGCGAATTCTGTCCCTTTCTGCTTCTATTGGTGATGAGTATTATCGCAGTGTAGGCTTGCGATTAAAAGGCCACGCCCTCTCAGATATACCACCCTTCGAAAACGCAATGATGGTGATTGAGGAAGCTATTCAGCTTTCTACAAAAATTGGCAATAAGTTCGAGATGGGTAAGAACTACAACAATCTCGGACTCATTTATCATCATCTTGGAAATTCAAATAAAGCATTAGATCTATTTTTAAAGAGCCTTTCTATTCGCGAACAATTAGGTGATAGAAATGAAATTTCGGGTAGTTTAAACAACATAGGAATGGTCTATAATGAGCTTGGACAACACCAACAAGCACTAGACTTTTATCTAAAAGCTTTAGAGCTCCACAAGGGAAAGCCCGATACCAAAAGCAAAGCGCAGTTGTATAACAACATTGCTTTGGTGTATGAAAACATGAAGCAATTCGACACATCGCTTGATTATTATAATCGCGCGTTGGTACTTGCAAAACAATTCAATGATAAATTCGGTCAATCACTCATCCTTAGCAATATTGGAGGAATTTATGGGCAAACCAACCGACCAGATCAGTCGATAGAATACCTTACAAAAGCCATTGCGCTGCAAAAAGAAATCAATCACACATGGGGATTGGCACAATCCTATCGTGTGCTAGCTAATGTTTACGCCGTATCAAAAAAATACGCCATTGCCCTCGACTATGCGAAGATGAGCAATGAACTAGCATTCCAGATGAATGCTAAAATGCTTATTCAAGAAACTAGTTTTTTACTATCCGAGATTTACAGTGAAATAGGAAACTACAAAGAAGCGCTGCATTATCATCAGATCTACGCAGACTACTCAGACAGCCTCTCGGATGAAGAAACAGAGAGTAAATTATTTCGATTAGAAAGTGAGTTTAAATACAATCAGCAACTCGATAATTTAAAAGAAGAACAGAAAACCAAAGAACTTGCTCAAGCGCAGCAAATTCAAAGTCAAACGTATTTGAGGAACATTTTTATTGGTGCTTTTCTTATCATGATTCTATTAGCTGTATTGATGTTTTTAAATAGAAAAAAACTTCAGAAAGCCCGTCAGATAGCAGAAGCAGCGAGTTTGGCAAAATCAGAATTCGTAACGAATATGAGCCATGAAATTCGCACACCATTAAATGCAGTCATTGGTTTTACTGATTTATTAATGCGTACCAATTTAAAAGATGATCAAATTCAATACGCCACAACCGTTCATCAATCAGCACATTCGTTGCTCACCATTGTCAATGACATTTTAGATTTTTCTAAAATAGAAAGTGGAAAAATGGAGCTGAGTATTGTGCGAATAGATTTGCTAGAATTAAAAAATCAGTTGAATAGTATAATCTCCTTTCAAGCAAAAGAGAAAAAATTACAATTGCACTACGTCATAGGTCCAAACATCCCTCGGTATATCTGGGTGGATGAGATCAGGCTTCGTCAAGTTTTGGTGAATCTTATGAGCAATGCCATCAAGTTTACCGAGTCTGGAGGGGTGACTTTGAAATTAGAAGTGTTGCGAAAATTAAATGATGATCGTGCATGGTTTAGATTTTCTGTCATAGATACAGGAGTAGGAATTGCGCCTGCCAATCAGAAAAAAATATTCGATGCTTTTTCTCAGGAAGATGCTGGTACGTCGAGAAAATTTGGAGGTACAGGACTAGGATTAACGATATCCAATAAATTACTTTCATTAATGAATACTAGTTTGAAATTGGAAAGTATTTTAGGTCGTGGAAGTATATTCTATTTTGACATTTTATTGACTGGACAATTTAGCACCTTGATTACGCCTGAAGAATGGCAGAGCAATGTAAATAAACCTAGTGTGGAGATGGATGAGACTACACCCCATCCGACTGAAAACACAGAGATATTTCATCAAAAAATAATTGTAGCCGAAGACAATCCTGTGAATCTATTGCTGGCAAAAACCCTTATCAGAGATATTTTCCCGCAGGCACATCTGATTGTAGCAACGAATGGATATGAATGCATTGAGCTTTATAAAAAAGAAAAACCCGACATGATTTTGATGGATGTTCAAATGCCTGAACTAAATGGATACGACGCCACAAAAGCCATTCGTGGTATTGAGGTAGGACGACGCATTCCCATCATAGCATTGACCGCCGGCACCATCGAGGGCGAAAGAGAAAAGTGTATTGCTGCAGGAATGGATGACTATATTTCCAAACCCATTATCAGAACAACATTTATTGAAACGTTGACGAGATGGTCGAGGTAATATTCTCAAAATCAAATTTCAAATAAAATTATCATTAATATTTTCTTGAAAATATTTTATTTTCAATCATTGTCGATTATTTTTACGGACAAACTAAACCGTAATGTATTTTTTAAAACAGGTATTTATCCTGCCCTTACTTTTTGTATTTTTTACAAAAAGTATTGCTCAAACTAGCTACTTCGATAAATTCGGAAAGTCAACCGATCAGTCCTCTGCCTATTACAAAAGAGAACTCGTTACTCCTCCATCCACCTATCGTAGTTCTTATCTAAGTAATAATTCAATTTATTTTGAAGGCAAAATAATTTCTGCATCTGCTCTAGATGAGTCAGAAAACTTGTATTCGGGTATTTGCAAATGGTATTATAAAAATGGCTCGATCAAGCAAGAAACGAATTATTCAGAAACTGGTCAACTCGAAGGAATAAGCAAAGAATACTATGAGTCCGGAAAAATTTCCAAAGAAATTAACTACATCAACGGAACTCCAGAAAATAGCTTTTACACCGAATATGATATAGACGGACAAGCGACCAAGGTATTCTTCGAAGACTTCAATAACAACAATAATGATTGGGATCTTTACGAAAGTGATGAATCATTGTCAAGCATTCAAAACGGAGAGTTAAAGCTAAAATCATTAACTACAAAAGGAACGTCTCGCTATATCAACGTTGAATCTGATTTATCTGATTTCGCGATTGAAACCTCTATAAAATTTCAAAAAATAAATGGAAAATATCCTGTTACCGGACTTCTCTTTGGTTTTAAAGATTGGGACAACTACTGGTATTTTACAATTACCAATGAGCGCTTTTCCGTTGGTCAGATTTATGAGGGTATTAGAAATATTAAAGTAAATAATGATTTCTCAGGCGACATAAGTCTTACCGATTATAACAAGCTTAAAATTATCACTAACGGAAATAGACTTTTATTTTCGATCAATGGTGTCGTGCAATACGCAATGAATCAACCCTCATTTGCAGGAAGGAATGTAGGATACGTGATGTATGGAAAACTGGTAGAAGCAAGTTTTTCAGAATTAATTATCAAAGAATTTACTGGAGGAATGGGGGCTAAGAGTAGCACTACCACTGCTTCAAACATCAAGAGTACAGGCACAGGGATAGTGATCGGTAAAGATGGAGTTATTACTACCAATTATCACGTCATTGAAAATAACTCATCAATCGAAGTAGATCTTTCAAAAGATGGAGTGACCAAATCATACAAGGCGAAAGTAATGACGGTGGATAAAACAAATGACCTGGCCATCATTAAAATCGATGATGCTAGTTTTTCTCCACTTTCCGAAATACCATATGCGGTAAAGACCACCAATGCTATTGAAGTTGGAGCCACCGCTTACACCATTGGATATCCCTTGGCACTGAGCGGTATGGGAACAGACGTGAAGTTTACCGATGGAAAAATTAGTGCAAAGACAGGATACGACGGAGCTTTAAATTCCTTCCAAACAAGTATTCCTGTACAGCCAGGTAATAGCGGCGGTCCTATCTTTAATAAAAACGGAGAACTCATCGGGATTATCAATGCAAAGATCAGCAACGCTGACAATGTGAGCTATGGAATTAAAGCAAGCAACCTCGTTTCATTAATTGAGACAGTAGATGGCGTGTCAACTCCAGACAATGGCGGACTGTTGCAATCAAAATCATTGGAAGATCAGATAAAAGTGCTTTCCGATTATGTTGTACTTATAAAGATTCGCTAATCATGAAAGCACTAATCACTGGACTAGCAATAGCAGTCCTATTTGGAAACGAGGCCTTTGCTCAAACAAATGATCTCGACAAAAAGTATCGTCCGAAAGAAGGCAGCTCGAAGGAACTATCAGCTAACAGCATTGAGTCTCCGAGAGAGAACGGAATTATAAAGAACGCACTGTACTTTGAACCGTTTTTGCTTTCGAGAGGAAATGCTGCACTGACATATGAAAGAGAAATTTCCGATATTGGAATCTCCCTTGTTGGAACACTTGGTTACAATGTATTTACTGATTATGTAACATTATCCTTTCTGAAGGAAGATATGTTTCTAGGAGGTACATATGAAAATAAACCCAGTGTACTTTCCTCCTACGAGTATTTTCAAAAATCAAGTCAAGAAGGCGGTGGACTTTTCTTTCAAGCTTCAGCACGAATTTTCTTGAGAGAGTATTTTGGTGATCTTGATGGCAGCGGTCTAGAGCTGATGTACAGAAGATCAAATCACAGTTTCTTGATACCCGGAAACGATGCCAACACGAGTACTTATTCCTATATCTATTCAGAACCGCAAGAGGATCCTGTGACATACCAATCGTTTATTCTTGCATACAGGTCTCAAATGGTCGGAACAGGACGAAGACCTTTTATTCATGGTCTTAGCTATGGAATCGGTATTAAGCAAGTTAAATACCCCACCTATACTTATTCAGACGTTTATGATCAGTTTGGCAACTTTAAACAAACCATCAATCGTTCTGGAAATAGTTTCGAAACAACCACAGGATTCACAATTCTATTCAATTATAGCTTAGGCTTCGGCTGGTAAAACCTCTAATCAATCATATGAAAAATTCATTCATTTTAACTTTTGCACTCCTTGTTTCTATTCTGAAACTGTCAGCTCAGGATGCCTCCATTAAATGGGGTAATTCCATAGTTTATCATCAAAAAACAGGATTTTTTGATGAAGTTGTAGGCGATAACGCAGACTATGTTTATACGCTTTACGATGATGGAAACCTTCTCAAAGTAAAAAGCGTTAAGCTCGTTTCTTACTCCAAATCAAATGCTAATAAAAAAGGAGAATTCATCCTTAAAGGATTTGGTAAGCCCTCCCCAAAAGAACTTTCAAATGCAAACATTGAACAGGTAGTTGTCTTCGATGATGTAATATATGTTTTTTGGCGCAGCTTAGACTCAAAAGTGGCTTCTTACTACGTACAAAGTGTAACGTCAGAACTAAAAGAAAAAGGAAAGCTCAAAAAGATCTACGAAGTAGATGCTGACATCAGAAAAACAGGTGAATCACTTGCATTTATTATTGCAAATCCAGATGCTAATTCTCGAGTGATTATTGGAAATGAAGTAAAAGGTCCGAATAATTCATTTAATGTGAAATATAAAATCCTTGAAAAGGATTTGACTTTCTCAGATCAAAATGAAATTACTCTTCCATTGGAGTGGAACTCTAAATCAAGAGACTTCGGATTAAAATCCAGTTATACTTTTACTGATTCTGGAATGTTATTCATTAGCAATGGTACCAAAGAAGAGATCGCAGGTGGCAGTGCAAGAAGACCAAAGTATAAATACTTCAACACTTACACCATTGTCAATCTAACCACTGGTGAGGCAAAATCTTTCCCATTTAAGTTCGAAGGAAAAAGACTTACAGGCATCCGATACAGAACATTTAAAAATAATGGAATGCTTGAAGGATTCTTTTCTAATCAAGAAGGAGATGACGATAAAAGCAAAAGAATTGACGGTATTTTCCATGCTGATATCAACTTTGAAAAAGGTGTGATTGAAGAGCCAGTATTCAACAAATTCGACCAAGACTTTTTAGACGCGCTATATCCTAAAAAAGGAAACACTGATGATATGTCTAAGCGCAAGAAGAAAAAAGAAGAGCAAAACTTAGAAAACGAACTCGATGAAATGGTGATTGAACAAATCATCGATGATAACGGTAGCCCCATTCTAGTATGTTCTCAAATGAATAATTACAGTGTAACTACTTGCGATGGAAAGGGAAACTGCGTAACCCGCTACTACTGCAATAAAACCAATATCATCACTTTCAAACTTGATAGCGAAAACAAAATTGATTGGTGGACCATTACAGCCCGTTACTACACTTATTCTGGATGGAACGTTTATGATGTAGGAGTTTCTCCATTAACAGATGGAAAATACATGATCACTTACGCTTCGGCTCTCAACAAAGACGAACTCGATAATTCTAGTAAAATCAAGAATAAAGAGAAGAAATCTAAGGATGAAAGAAGAGAATTAATGGAATATTCTGTTCTCGACGTAAAAGCTGGAAAAGCTGAAAAGAAGAAAATGCAAATCAACGCTCCAAATACACCGCTTGAAAAATTAAAAACGGTAGATCCTACTGATTTCTATTTGATGGATGGACAAGTATTCGTTTTCTCAAATAACAAAATAAAGAAGCCTGGGGGAATGTGTCTTGCGTATCTAACATTCTGTATCATCAGTCCATACAAAGGCTCCGGATACAAGGGTGAAGGAACAATGGGTATTCTACAATCAGAATAAGATTTTTAGAGGATATTTATTCAAATAGTTTTTTAGAACGAGCTCGCAATTATTGCTGAGCTCGTTTCTTTTTTTAAGCTGTCTCTTCTCCGTAATTTTTTTAGTCAACTCAATATTTCCAAGATAAATTTTTGGAAACCACGTCACGGCCCAAAGTCCTGCATTTAAATAAAGCTTGGCAACCGAAAGCTCATAGAGTCCATAGATAGCCGCGCCATTCAAAATAAGGCTGCCTAATCCCTTCCCAACCTTTCCCTGAGCAATGCTGCCACTACCCGGAATGACGGCGCTCATGACCTTGTAAACCGGCTTCTCTTCGATTTTAAAGTTTACTACTTCACACAGGCAATCAACCTCTTTTCGCTCTGGAAAAAAAAGAGCCGTCTGAACAACAGCACTATCCAATGCTTCAGCACTGTACTTCGAAGCAATCATCGCATACAACAACCACTCCTCTTCGGTTCTCAAAACTCCATTTATATTCTTGTACTTATTAATTTCACTCCACGCTAATAAGTATTCATGTTGACTGAATGCAATCAGTGATTTATTCCAACGAAACTTCCTTAAAACAATCGAGTCACGAATGTTCTCAACGTTATATTCCCTCATGGATTGAAGGGTGGCAGGATCATCTGGTTTTTCCATCAAGATCAATTGCAATTTCTCCCAGTGAAGCGAATCCTTCTCTGCAATCGTAGATGCATGAAACCACTTCCACTCCAATTGAAGCAGAAGACTATCACCGTTTTGAGCGCTAAGCGTGCTAGCGATCAAAGCAAGTACAGCTATCACTGAAATAGTTCGAAGCATCGATGTAAAACTGTTCTTGTTTTTCTTGATAAATAATAGAAATATCACGAGCTGCACCCACTGCCTCTCCGATATAAAATACTTGAAATCCTACGAACATAACAATGGTGTAAGGATTAAATAACCCAGCAACAATCGCGCTCTCGGCCAACTGAAGCCCCAGCGTCGCAGGCATTACAAATGCAGTCTTGGATAACGCCTTTCGACCTGCATAGGCCCTGCCCCATCCTGGAGCAATGAGACTACGAAAAAATGCAGTTGACTTCTTCTTGGAAGCCTGCTCTTTCAATTCATTCACATTCGCAAGAAGCCACTCTTCTGGCTGTTCTGACATTACATCCAATGTGCCATAGGCAAAGAAACACTTACGCAAAGCAAGATGTACCTCCGACACATCCTTCCAATCTGTTGCTACAAACCAACGTATGCGAATGTCAGGATTTGCAATCGCACGCACAGCAATGCAATTCTGTAGACAAGTATCTTGAAGCGCTACGTCACCGGCGTTTTCATAATAATGAATGCAAGAGTCCATTTCATTTTTTAGAAAAAAAGAGATGGACTTCAAATAGCTGATGGTGTCTTTCGAAGTTGATAATTGATCGATGTAGGTATCCAATTCACTCACCAATCCTTGTTTACCTAAATGAGCAACAAAAGCACTATCATAGGGAAGTTGCGCCCAAACTACCAATCCGTTCAGACAACAGAAAAGAGAAACAACAATCCCTCTAATCATATTTACTCCTTACCCTTCCTGTTTCCGGATCGATCATGTGAATCACTGTATCTTCCGTGCAACTTTCATTACAAGACATCAAGCGATAAGCACCAAAATAAATTCCTTTTGCCAAACCATGTTTCTCAATCATTCGCTTTGCGAAAGAAGAACACGTGAGCTCGTATGCGCAATTTCCGGTGAGCTGCTCTGAAATGACACGCTGATAGACAAACATCAACCCTCCTGAAATGTAAACGAGAGGATTTAGTTTTTGCGCAAAACTCAAATCCTTTGTTTTTAGAAACGCACGTTTTGTAGGTTCTTGGTAGTCATAGATTGAAAAGGTATTTTCCAAAACCGCTGAATGCAACGTGCTATCCAATTGGCAAATCCCCGCCAATGAGGCATGCAAGCAAACTGATAGTGCAAAAATTTTTATGGAACCTCTCCAATTCATAGGCGCAATTTAATCATTATGGCACAAATGAATTTACTTTGCAACCAAGGAAAGAATAATGATCACCATCCGAGAAAGAAGACTTCGACATGTGTTTCGACATTTTGATAAAAATGCTGCAGGCAGTAGTTTTAATCATGAAGTCTTCCCGCATATCCATAGCATCATCGCCTACGCAAATAGCCACACTCCTATTCACAGTTTCAAACAACCTAAAAATAGAGAGGTTAGAATTTTCCATTGCACAGAGTTCGATCACATCGGCAATGTAGGTATTGCATTGAAAAGCGAGCTCCCAGAGGAAGCGATACAAAAAGAAACACGTGATGGTTTTCTAATTGAAGTAGGCCTTGTCAAAGAATTTAAAAAGACACAACATCTCTGTATCGTCGTCGAAAAAAAGAAAGACCGCTATTTTTTAATCACCGCATATCCGGGAAATAAATCCGAGTCCTTCCCTCACCGCAATCAAACACCCGAAGAACGCTCCCAAAGCACCGCCTTCTGGGATAAATATGTGTTGTTGAAACTTGTAGATTAATGGTTCGTGGCTATCGGCTAATGGCTCATGAAGAATATTGACTTTTTTCTGAATACTAAAGAATACTAAGTGGTGCATTTACTCTCAAAATTATGAATCGAAGAGTTTAATTAGTAGATGTTAATTCTCCTAGCTATATTTGTATCCTTAGAATTTCAATGAAAAAAAATATAAGCTTAGTTTTTATATCAATTGTAATTTCTCTTAACGAGGCATTTTCGCAGTTTCTCACCCATACTGGTTCGGAAGAATTTATATTCAAGGAATCATTCGAAAACAATAACAACAATTGGGATCTTTACTCTAGTGATCTCAGCTCTGCTGAGCTGATCAACGGTGAACTAGTACTGCAATCTTTTCAAAATAGAGGTACTAGTCGATTTCTCTTCATGGAGCAAAGTTTCGACGATTTTTCTGTTGAGGTGAAATTGACACCTCAAAGGAATTCTATTAAAAAAAGCCGAGACAATACTAGCGGACTAATTTTCGGTTTCAAAGATTGGGATAACTATTGGTACTTTAATATTTATAAATCCAATTTCGAAATTGGTCAAGTAATAGAGGGGATTGTAAATCGCAAAACGCAACTTGAAAATAGCCCACATATCGCCTTGAAAACTGAGAATCTCATAAAGGTACTAGTTGTTGAAGGTAAAATGACGTTTAGTATCAATGGAGAAATAGTTTTCAAGTTTAAGCGGCCGTTAATTCATGGAAACGGAATTGGAATAGCCATCGAAGGAAATGGGGCCAAGTGTATTTTCGATGATTTAATATTTAAAGGCTTCAATGAAAAAACATATGATAGTGATTTAAATCCTAACATTAAATCTTCTGGTTCTGGATTCGTGGTATCCGAGCAAGGCATCATTGCCACTAATTATCATGTAATTGAAGGAGCAAAGGAAATTGTGATTAGTGCACAAATGGGAGATTTAACAAAGGATTTTCACGCCAAGGTATTAATGAGTGATCAAGAGAATGATCTAGCACTAATTGCAATTGACGATACGAGTTTCGTTAGTTTTCCAAATCTACCTTATAGCTTGCATACCTCAGGAGGATTCGATCTCGGGAGTTCCGTCTTCACTATTGGTTTTCCATTAGCTTTATCAGGAATGGGTACAGATCCCAAATTTTCTGATGGAAAAGTAAGTTCTAAAAAAGGATACGGCGGCAGCGTCAATGGCTTCCAAACTACCATACCTGTACAACCCGGCAGCAGTGGTGGTCCTGTTTTTAATTCAAAAGGTGAATTAATAGGTATTATTAACTCTAAGATTTTTGACGCAGATAACGTCAGTTATGGCATAAAAGCAATATTTCTAGCAGCCTTAAGTGAGAGTGTTACACCTTCTATCGTATTACCCAATACCAACACTATTTCTGACCTTCCGTTAGAAGAACAAATAAAAATTCTTACAGATTTTGTTGTCTTAATTAAAATGTATTAATGAAAAACTTCTTAAAATCTGTATTAGTAATATTTGGTTTATGGATAGCCATAGATTCTAAGGCTCAAAAAACAGAGTTGGACAATAAGTACACCCCTGGTACGAATTCACCATATCATTCTGAAAGCCGAGGCAAGAGAAATTCTATGGGTAATGAAGTCAACAATTCAATTTCTTTGGAAGTACTGGCGCTTACAAGAGGTGGGTTTCTGATTACTTATGAGCGAAATATCAAGAATGGATTCTCTGCATTCGCGAGTGTTGGCCCAAAACCTCTTAAGGATTTCGTTGGAGATATATTTAACACTGGCTCATCGGATATTATGATCGGTGAAGAGAAAATTGGAAATAATGAACTGTCTTCCTATTACATTTATGAAACACCTTTTACGTTTAGCAAAAGTTCACCAATATTTCAATTTGGAATCCGAATTTTGGATGATGACTTTTTAAAAGGAAAAGGACTAGAAATTATGTATAGAACCTTCAATGAAACTTTCTTTCTTACAAAACAAAATATTGGAAGCTCCTTTGACAACTCAAGCGAAGACTTCTTTACTACCCAAGATTATTCAGCCAATGTAAGAAGCTCCATGTTCTATCTTGGGTTTAGGAAGCAAGACTTTAGCAACAGTATCGCATGGGGCCTATCCTGTGGTGTAGGCCTTAGAATTAATAATATGCCTCAAATTGATATCGAAAAAAAAGAAATTTCATCTAGCGGTTTTTTAGAGAGCTCTAAACTTTCAATCAACAACTCCGCTCGAGAAACAACTGTGGTACCTACCTTATTGTTAACCTTCAATTTGGGTTTTGGAATGTAAAAACTTAGTAAATTATAAATATGAAAAAATTACTTTTTATCGCGCTTTCTCTCCTCAATTTTTCACTTGTAAATGCACAAAACAAACAATTAGATATTGTTTGGGAGGAAAAGAACATCATCAACAAGTCAAATAATATTGCATCACCATATTACATTGGGTCCAATTCATCAGGGCACTACGCTGTCTCGGGAAAGTATATGCCAAGTTATACCACCTATACTTTGATGCTATTTGATGCTAAGACCAATTTGATTACTTCTACCATAGACATTGAGGGTAGAAAAATGTCGAACAAGGCTCTTAAATCCGAAGTTGGAAGTAAAGGCTATGCAGAAATAGTTGTGATGGAAGATAAAGTTCATGTCTTTTACAAAAATTATCGTGGTTTTGGCGACCAACTCTATGTTGTTACTTTCGACACAGATTTAAAAACTTTTTCTCCAATAAAAAAACTCTGCGAAAGACCTAGTTCTGCAACTGGTAAATCAATAACAGGAAGCGACTATTTTATATTTGGTAACTCGAAACTTAACAATAATATAGTTGTAGGATATGAAAAAGGAATCAGAGGACAAGAATCGATCATTGAATGGAAGATTTATAATGAAAAATTTGAATTAATTGAAACCAAAGAAGCACAACTGCCTTTTGTGTTCAATCTAGTACCAAGTGGAGATTACTCTTTTCTGTCTACTGGCCATGTACTAATTTCTACTAGAATTAAAGAGGAAATACCTAACGATAGTGAAAATACAAGAAGGAAAAAGAACTTTTGGTATTATCACGTTTATACAATCGTCAATATATCTACAGGGGAAATAAAAGTTTTACCACTTAGAGACGCTAACAACAATGTCATTATGTTCCCATATACCCGGGAAGTGAATGGCTCTTTAGTCATTGATGCTTGCTACTATCAATCTGACGACATAATCAAAAATAATGACCAAAATTACATGGAAGGAACCTTTCATGCAGAGATTGATTTAGCTAAAGGAACATTGTCAAAAAGCAATTTTACACCATTTGACGATAAAACTTACCATACAATTTATAATCCAAGTAAAACAAATAATACAGACTCAAAAAAAGAAGCAGGCTCAGCACCACCCACAGAGCTAAAAACAGAGATTGTCCTTGAAAACAATGGCAATCTCTACTACGTTTGCTCGAAATTCGGTGAACAGATAAAATACATTGGAGATGAGAAGAACAACCAGGTGATTTACACCCTAGTGAAAGGTGAAATCATTCTGATGAAAATAAATAGTGATAATACAATTGAATGGTGCCAAACAATTGACAGAAATAAGACCTTCGATAGTTGGGATGAAGCTGACATTGATGCAAAAATTCAGAATGATGATATATTATGTATGTATCTATCTGATAGTAAGGTTGTCGATAAAAAAGGTCAAGAAGTACCAGCTAACGAATTTATTGAGTTTGTCACAGCAGATATTAATTCAGGAGCCGTACATAATGAGGTACTACTCCTAAACGGAGCGGCTCAAGACGCAAAGAATAAAAAAGAATTAGTTAGAAAATTCTGTTTTACCCATGAAGATCAACTGATCTCTTTTGGAATAACGAATCAAGACAAGAATCAATTTCTTTCTTTAATAAAATTCACTTTAAAATAAATTCTGCCTACCTCATACAAAATTATTCTTCTCCGCTTTGAAGATCAAGGAACTTAAATCAATAGTAAGATGACCATTGATTTAAGTTCCTACTCATTTCTTTGTGAATCAGATTTTCCTCCCAAAGCACCGCCTTCTGGGACAAATACGTGTTGTTGAAACTTGTGGATTAACGGCTGATGGCTGGTGGCTAATGGCTGAAAGCCTAAAACCAAAAGCCGTTAGCCATCAGCCGTTAGCATGCCTCCTCATTTCCGCAGCCACCATCGCGCTTTCGCCGCCGATTGCTTCTAGTCGTTTGAGAATATTATTGAAACTTGCTTCGTCTCTGTTCTGACTAAGTTTGAATACATTTTCGAGTCGCTCTACTTTTATCTCAATGCCAACAATAGCGGGCATCATTTTATCGAGGTATGAAGGGGCGAGATTATCGACGATGGTTTTTGATGCCGTGTTTCCTCCTTCAAACTTCAAGGTGAATTTTTTCATGAAAGAAAGCAGTTCTTCTGCAGACATAAATCGAACCTTCCCTTCTGCTTGAACACTCACATAATTCCATGTCGATCCCATGCTCTGATCGCTATACCACGATGCACTTACATAACAACTCGGACCAGTGAACACCGCCAACGCATGCTCATTTTCTTCGAAGCATTTGTGGTGATCCGTTTTTCGCATGATGTGTCCTTGAAGAAAAAGCGCTCCATCTCTCTCCTCGACGATCACTGGAATCTGCGTGGCCACGGGCTTTCCCTCCTTGGTACATCCTGTCAAGAAAATAAATGGATGTTCATTCATAAACGCCATCACCTCTTGATGATCCTTCGCTTTAAAATGAGAAAAGTGATACATACTATGGTTGGTTATAATAATCCCAAGTCGCCTTCGCGATATCCGCTATGAGCTTCTCATTCGTTTCATCGTTCTCAGTTGAGTTGGTCACAAAAACAGTGATTACAAAATAGCGTCCGTCTGGTAGAAATACAATTCCAATATCGTTTGTCGCGTCCGTTACGCCATTATCATTCGTTCCTGAAGACCCCGTCTTATGAGCCACTATCGCATTCTCTGGCAATTGTCCTCTCAATCTTCCTTGTCCTGTGGTTGTGGCCTTCATCATCTTCCACAAAAACGCATGACTGGATTCAGAGAGCAATTTATTCTTGTTTAGGTAAGCATCGTGTAAGAGCTGTGCTGCACAGTTGGGAGTGGTCCAGTTGTCAAACATGTTTGCCCATTCCGCTTGCATATTTTCCTCATTCCATTTGAGTTCGATATTTTTAAAACCGTTTTGATGAAAATAGGCCTCGACCTTTTTAGGGCCACCAAGCAACTTTAGCAACACATCGCAGCCCACATTATCACTTTCCGTGATGATGTATTCTATAAGCCTAGAAATGGCAAATTTGCCACCCTCCGGGAAATCCTCCCGAAGCGTGCTATACATCCCTGGCAGCAATTCATCCTTTGAAATTTCAATTTCTTGATCGAGTGTAAAATTTCCTTTATCGATTTCAGAGAGCATCACCATTGCAATGTGAAATTTAAAAACGCTTTGCAGAGGAAATTTATCCTCACCAAAAAAAGCGATTGTATCAGCATGATCGGCTCCAATAATAGAAACGCCCACCTTCGCTTTCTTCTCTGCTACGATGCGTTGAATCTTCTCCCGCAGAGGATGCTTATCCTCCCCCCCCTCCCCACACGCCGCAAGCAGGGTGATGATTACACTTAAATATAAAATTGCTTTCATCTTTCAAGAATAAAGAAAAAATTTTCAATTCTCGAATTTTGATTCTCAATTCTCGATTCTCGATTTTTGATTCGGGATTCGAGATTCGAGATTCGGAACTCAATTCTGGATTCTCCATTCTCAATTCTCGATTCATTCTCCCTTTCATTCACATTCTCATTCTTCACTAGCGTCAGCACCTCTCGAATTCAGAATGAGAATGAGAATGAAATAGAAAATGAATAGAGTGCACAGAGCGAAAAGGAAATCTTGAATGTCGAATTTCGAATCCCGAATTTCGAATTGAGATTCGAGAATTGAGAATTGAGAATCGAGAATCGCCCCCCGCCCTATTACTTCACAATCAACCCCTCTCTCCAAATCACTTTGTTATCAACGCTCACCACTAACGTGTAAGAGCCGCTAGCCAATTGGGATACTTCGATTCGAGTGACACTTGAGTTCATATTTTGTGAAAGGACCTTTCTGCCTTGCATATCAATAATATCAATGGATGCATCTGCCTCTACTTTTAGAGCAGAAGTGATATCAATGAAATTGGTAGAAGGATTGGGTGACAAAGAGAATCCAAACTCGTTTTTCTCATCGACATTGATGATATCATTATCGATGATTGACACAGCAATTGGACCCTCTGATAAATTATTGAAAGCAGCATCGGCGCTGGTCATTGAAACTGTGATAAGCCCAGTATGCAAGCCTTCTACGACTAGATCATTCAGTGCGGATATATTTACTACTTGCTCGAGAATTGCCGTTTCATCTGCCTCAAACTGCAGAGTGATGGCTACACCTGCCCCGTTGCCTAAGTCGAGTTGAGCATCTGGAGTAAGTTCTACTGAAACCGAAGATTCAGGCACACGAGACAAGCGCAATCGAATCAAATCAGTCTGACCCTCTTCTGAAACGCCGATGCCTTCATATCTCTTCGAAACAAATAAATCGGGGGTGATCTCAGGAAGTTGATACTTTGCGATGAAGGGGTCTTCGACGTTTCCTGGACCAAGATTTACAACTACATCCGGATTAAAATCGAAATCAACTCCGAACGCATTAAAATCTCCGCAGATATACATCTCGCGTTGTGAGTTCACTACTAAATCATAGACCGTAGAATTCGTTTGATCAGAAACAGAATGACACCACAACGTCTCACCCTCAGGAGTGAAGCTCGATAGAAATCCTGCGTTGTCAGAAAAAGCCGCAAACAACGATATATTATCCTCTTCAATTATTAGCTCCTCATTATAGCTACCCGAAAAATATAAATATCCATTATCATCAATATTCAAATGCCTAGAGTTTGCGTTGCCATTCATGCTTAAGTTTTTCACCCAGCACAATCGTTTCATATTATCCACTTTCAGAATGATAAAATCCATCGGAGAATCTACATTAATAGGATATTCTGAATCATTCACCTTTAAATTATAGTTTCCTACGCTACAAATGAAATAGCAATATAAATTTCCGTCTTTGTCATATCTGATGGAACGACAAGAATTACGAGAAGGTTGAAAACCAATGGGATTTGTCGTAATTAAAGACGTGATTTCAAGATTAGAATTGTAGGAAACAACAGCACCTGTTCTAAATTCTGATTGTGCCGGGTTAGGTGTTTCTCCTTGCCATTGAAAGTCCATTTCTCCACTAAAAAAAAGTGAGTATGACGTTTCCTCTAAATGCGAACAAAAGTCAACACTTGTTGTCACTGCCGACTCAGTGCAAAGAAGTGATTTACTACTAACCAACTCTCCTGTATCCTTATTCAATGCGAGAAGAACAGCGTCTTGAACTGTTTCAGCAAATTCATACTGCTCATTTAAACCATCTGTAAATGAACAATTAGTGCAACTTTGAAAGCAAGCCATCACTTTGTCTTGAGCGGCGACACCATCAATGATTAAGCTAGAGCCTAAAACAATCCAAAATGGGTAGCCTTCCAAATCATACCGACACAAACTGAAACGTATAGTATTCTCAGGTACCTCAATAATCTGAGATGGAAGATTGGAAAAATTAAAATTTGAAAATGAATTGACACCAGCCGTGAGCAATATGCCCTCCTCATCGCATCTCATCGCATCTGTCGCTAAATAACCAAATCCACCCAAGTCGAACTGATCTTCATTGAATCTAGCCAAAATAGCAGCTTGGTCATTTGTAGAGGAAATTACCAATGGGGTTTCAGCTAGTCCTAAATTAAATGTCGAACCGCCACTAACTGTTGAGTATATATTTCCCGAAGTATCAAGATCTATGGCATATGCAGTTTGAACATCACTGTTGCTACCGCTTACTCCCAAACTTTTAACAAATATTAATTCGGGATACTGGGCCCAACAATTTCCATTGAGAACGACTAGTAAGAATAATATTCGCTTCATAAAATTAGTGATTTAGATTCAATAACATAGTTTACTGGCTGTCTCATTAAAATAGAAGCCATATCACAAGAAGAAAAAAACCAACTATACTCTGAAAAATTTTCATCTGATGGCACCACTATCATATTATTTAGGATTGAAGGGTTTTCAATTACTTGCCAACTGAGCTCAAGCCAATTGGATGGAGATTGAAGAAATGCACCTCTCAACCCAAATCTCATCTCTCCAGGTCTTTCTTGCAAGCAGAAGAAATACCCTGCGTTAATATTTACTCCAGCGCCATTTTTTCCAAGTGCGGTTTCTTTCGTCATTTCAAAAGCCACCAAGGTTACGTCTTGACCGAGTTGTGCTGTAAACTTCGGATAAATCGTTGTGCCATTTATCTTGGGCATTCTTGGCGCATTTTCCATTTGTTCAGCGGTGGTTGGTACGGGTTCAACGAATGCTGCTTCTTGAGCAAAAATCAAGGTGTTTGGGAACTTACGTAAGAGCTCTGCACGAAGCACCAATATTAAATAGTCACCACTCATACCTGTATTCGCGCCCAACGAAGTATTCCATTCATGGAGTGGAACATCAATATCATTCACCTCTGGGTTATCCGCATCTGATCGATCCCAAAACTTTCTAAAATAACTTCCACGTTGGTCGGTTGGATATTCTCGCCATAGCAACTCTCTTCCAAACTCATGATTCAATCCAACAAATAGCGCCTCAATAAATCTCGGATTTGGTTCTAAAATGGTAGCACTATTATCAGTAATATTAGCGAAATTCGGAATTATATAATCAGGCGAAACGTCTTTTAACAACTCATAAATCGGCATGTCAAATTCGGGGTACGGCAACACTTCATTCGAAATACTTGAGGCTAGTGCATAAGAATCACCTAATGCATTAAATGTATTTGTGTCCGCATTCCAAAATTCTACATTAAAATCACGAATATTCCCACTTACATTGTACGTCATCGTCAACAAACGCTCTTGAACTGCGAGATTATTAATATCTTCTTTCGGATGCTTGATGTGTTTTTCAAAGGCCACTAAGATTCCGTCCTGACCGAGTTGTGCGGTAAAATTGGCTGCAGAATTAGAGTAGTTTGATTTCAATTTTATGATAGATTTTTATTTAACTCTAGAGTGTATCACTCACTCCGAAAATCACAAAATCAGCTTTAAAAGCGAATATAAAAGTATCCTCGAGAACAACCAATAATTTTTTAAATCAATAAATAAAAATTATATCCATAAATCAATCAAAAGAAACCCACCTCGCATATCCAGAATGAGAATGAGAATGAGAATGAGATAGAAAATGAATAGAGTACACAGAGCGAAAAGGAAGTCTCAAATCCCGAATTTCGAATTTCGAATTTTCAGAATTGAGAATTGAGATTCGAGAATTGAGAATTGAGATTCGAGAATTGAGAAAAAAAAAGAGAATGAAATCCAGAATTTATTTTCATTCTGTTTCTCATTCTCTTTCCATTCAGCGGAGAGTTAGGATTATGAACCTAACCTCTCAAAGCCGTGTATGTCAAATTCTTATACTACCAATGTCGTAAAAGGGTCACGCAAATGGACGACTTTTATGTAGAGGAACGCTTGTACTTTAAGTCGGTTTGATTTGCGTTGAGGCGAAGATAACAAATCTATCACTGATTATAAAAATTTCCTTTATTACTCAATAGGTCATCGAAAGTCCTATACCAAGTCCCATATCACTATCGTAGTGAGTCGTTATACCCCAATTTTTCCCAATCACATATCTCAATCCAGCCATATATTCCAAATCGGAATTATACATGAATTTGAATCGAAGTCTTTTCGAAATTGGAATATCTTCTCTTATAAATTGAAGTCTTAACTGGCCCTGAGCGTCAACTCTTAAATCTGCCACTATCAGCATCGGTAATGTATATTGTACACCAAAACATAAAATCTGTCGAACGTCTTTGGTATTGGACTGTCCAAACAAGTTATCATTAGCCGAATCAGTGTGAGCACTTCTATACCGCCAATCATAGCCTATGTAGGGAAAGAGAAATTGCATTTCACCAAAGTAGCGACCAAAATGTGTTTCAGATTCATAACCATGTGTTGCGTTATATCCGAGTCTCCACTCAGTCTGAATTTTCCATCGAGTATTTTGCAACATCATCTCTCCATCATTGCCATTACTCGCGAAATCATTGTCGAACATAAAGTGAAATGAGCGATCATCTTTGTATAATCTTCTCAATGCTCTTTTGGGATTCAGAAACTGTGCTTGCGTATCTGAGTCTTCATAAGAAAAAATTCTACCCATGCCACTCATCATATGATAAAGAATGTGACAATGAAAATACCAATCGCCCTCAGCGTTCGCATAAAACTCCAAAGTATCAGTTTCCATTGGCATGATATCGACAACATTTTTTAGGGGGGAGTATTCTCCTTGACCATTCAATAATCTAAAATCATGACCATGTAAGTGCATAGGATGACGCATCATTGAACCATTGTAAAGGACAATCCTCACGGTTTCTCCTCGATTAATCAGGATTTTGTCTGATTCTGAAACAACTTTATTGTCTAAACTCCAAACATAACGGTTCATATTACCTGTTAATTCAAACCTTAATTCTTTAATTGGCAATGTGGTTAATGGTAAAGTCGTCTTTTCCGTTGACTTGAGCATTGTATAGTTTAAGGTTATAATATTTCCCAATAAATTAGGTTTGTACCTAATTTCATTTTCAGAATTAGACTTGCTGTCATTGCCGCCAGTGATTTCTGGATACATTACAACATTCATGTCCATTTGATTTAAACTCATCCGCATACCCATATCATCAAGGTCTCCATTCATCTTCATCATGTCATTCATCATGCTCATTCCTTCGAAGTACTTCAACCTTGGTAATGGTGTTGAAATTTGCTTTATTCCAGTTCCTATATAGATTGATGCTGAATTCGTACGGTCTTCAGTGGTAACCAGAAATTCAAATGCAGTTTGATCTGTAGGAATTGATACTATTACATCATAAGTCTCAGATACAGCTATTATTAACCTATCTACCTCCACAGGCTCGATATCATTACCATCATTCGCGACTACAGTTATCTTTCCACCAGCATAAGTGAGCCAAAAATATGAAGACGCTCCCCCATTCGAAAGTCTTAACCTTACTCTATCTCCTGATTTTATTTTCTTTCCATCGATGATTCCTAAATCAAGAGTCGATTTACCATTTACTAATATTTTCTCATAATAAACATCACTAACATCCATTGCTAACATTCGTTTCCATTCATTTATGACCTTTGTTTTAAAATGCCCCTCCTTTAAAGCTTCGCTATAACTTTGAACACTGTTTTTCTTCAGTGCAGGATAGTCATTGGCATTATGCAGCATGCGGTGAATATTATTGGGATTTAAATTAGTCCACTCGCTCAATATAATTGGTACTGTTGGTATATCATCAATACCAGGTCTAAAGGAGGTATCATCATGTTTTTTATTTATGACAAAGTTTCCATACATTCCAATTTGTTCCTGCAATCCACTATGACTATGATACCAATGTGTTCCATTCTGAATGACAGGAAACTTATAAATCCATGTGGAATCAGGCATTATAGGCTCCTGAGTTAGAAAAGGCACACCATCTTGAATATTTGGAAGGAACAAGCCGTGCCAATGAATTGAAGTGGGCTCATCAAGTAAATTATGAACATATATTTCTGCTGTATCACCTTCTGTAAATGTCAGAGTAGGCATTGGAATTTGCCCATTAACTGAAATGGCTCTTCGTTCCTTTTCTCCGTAATTGACTATTGTATCCCTCACATAAAGATCATATCGCACTCTCTCTTGTGCCATTAAACTTGAACAAATCAAAAGAAGTGAGACGGAAAAAAGGTATTTTCTTAGAGCAAACTCAATATGTATCATATTCGAAGTATCAATTAGTAAACATTGAAAAAATTATACTCAAACCGGACAACAAAGCCATTAGGGGCAGTGCGTTGCATACTGGAGAATAGCTCTTGTCGATAGGCTATATCTAATCGCATCTTACTTAAAAAAATGAATTGAACAGAAGGAGCTATGTCAAGATAATTTTTGTTCTCTTCAATAATGGATTGTCCCAAGAACTCGCACATCACGTTTAAGTTCGTTTGCTTATAATCCTTGTATTTTTTTGGTAGGACGAGTCTACCAAAAGAAAGTGTATAATAAGCAGCTTGATTGGATTGATTGGCTGGGAATTCATAATTTGGTCTATTATCCGTTGCTTGGATATAACTAAATCCTCCGCCTATTGCGAGTTTATGAAGCAATTGAGTCGCGTTGATACCTAATTCAAATCCAGAGTTATGCCCTATAAGATTCAATTCATCTTGATGAATATCGGCATTGTTGAAACTATACCTCGAAAATAGGGCCATTCGAAAGTGTCTCTGTACTTCGTCACGATTCAAAAATTTGTACTTTACGTAGAAAGACCCTCCTTCCGACACTAAGGAACTATTCCTGTTACTAAGAAAAGTAGAAGCGTGTACCATCCATTTGTCGCTTATTCCGTACATCAATTCTGGCATTAAATGGTAATTAAATCCATCTTCAACTTTCTCTTTCATCAGACTGTTCATTGCACGAATGCCCAAGTTACCCTTGGGCATATTGCTAGCAGGTTCAGTAAAAACGAATAATTCTTGAGCAGAGGTAAATTGGGAGATTAGGAATACAATAAGTGTTACCAGATACAGTCTCATAGAACTAGAATTGCGAGATATTTATGATATTCTTTTCAGTTTCATCATGGTTGTTCTTCCCATTTTTTTTGTATTCCTTCTCACTGAGGTATCCTTTATTAGTTATATAAAAGGAAATCTCGGTAGATGCAATCTCTAAATTTGATTTACTAATTATGTAGTAGTCTACTCCGTCTAGATTAAAGGATCTATCCTCAATAATCTTAACCCCTGACATATCAACTACAAACGAAAGTTTTGCAACTGAGAATCCGGCCTTTTCTACTGCTCGCTTTATTTCTTCAAAACGTACAGGCGCATTAATTTTAAATGTCAAATCATATGAGGCCGTTTCTATATTCGGGACGATGCTATCAATAAAACTTAAAGTTTCAAGACTCTTTAATATTGAGAGATTACACATACTACAGGTTAATCCACTAGCTTGTAAGGTTCCTGTTTTTATCTGTGCGCTAGAAAATAAGTACAAAAAACCTATTGCAATTGTGAGAAATGTTTTTTTCATACGTTTAATTTTTAAAAATGGTAAATAATCATTAGACCACTCATTATAATCATCAAAGAATCTTCAACGATAGTAATCGTGCTCATCGGTAAATTAAAAACGGCCCCTAGGCAAGCACATCGAATCTGTTTTTTGCTCAAAAGACTCTGGAGAACGCCGATCAAACTGACCGACATAACAAGAAAAGTAGTTATATTGACAAGTTCAGGACGGAAGTTTACAAGATATGCAAGCCCCAAGCCTAACTCAATAAATGCATACATATAACCCCAAACTGGAAGCACCTTTGCTATGACATCGTACATTTTATAGCTCTCAGCAAATCCTTTTAAATTCAATAACTTAAAAAAGGAAAAAACCAAAAAGAAACCGGCCATAAAATGTTGCATCCATATCATTAAATCAAAATTGTTTTGAGGTAATTGAATCAAAACAGTTATAACTGAAATGTACACAAAAATTAATAAGACTGGTTTGTAAGTTTCAAACCAACTCCTAGTTTTTTCAAGAGTTTCATTATGATTTTTCGCGGATATTTTGTATTTCTCAGGGAGGGTGACTTGCAGTTTTTCGATAGGCACGTGGGTTACCATACTAACATGAATAGTTTGATTGCTAACTGAAGTTTCGACCTTCGTAACTTGCTCTAGACCGAGGAGAGCCGCCTTAACTTTTGACTCACAACTTGAACAAGTCATTCCTTCAATATGATATGTGTGTTCCATAATACTGATTTTAGATTATTGTCCAAAGTTGCATGTTCTCCTTCACATATGCGTTGTGAAATTCTGGCTTTGAATTGTAAGATTTAGATCAAGTCAAGTTGAGTCCTTTTTTGATCTCTTAAGTTTTTGTAATGTGAGGGAGAAAAGCCAGTAATCTTTTTGAATTGATTGCTGAGATAGGATGCACTGCTGTAATTTAGTTTGTGTGCAATTTCACTTAACGACAATTGATCATAAATCAAAAGCTCTTTGACCCTTTCAATCTTTTGATTGATGAAATACTTCTCAATAGTGACATCTTCTACCTCTGAGAATAATTTGCTTAATAAGGAATATTCTTGATTCAACTTATTGGACAAATATTCTGATAGCTTGATATTAAGTTTTGCATCTAATTCGTGCACCAATTCGATAATTACACTTTTCATTTTCTCTATCATTAGTGATCTTTTATCATCAATCAATTCAAAACCGAATTTCTTAAGACGATCTTCTATATTGTATAGCTCAGCCTTTGATAGATACATCGGAAAATCAACTTCTCCTAACTCAACAGCAAGAGGGTGAAGACCGAGTTTCTCCAACTCAGTCTTCACTACATACTTGCAGCGACTACAAACCATATTTTTAATGAATATCTTCAAGTCGCAGATATTAAACTAGACACTTCTAAAGAGATCATCTATTTTTTTATAGTCTCAACAGTGCTACCGCAGCTCATCATCTTTGAACCGTAGTAAGGGTTTTTGATAGAACTTTCTTTACTCAACCAATTTGCTCCTTTCCCATCATTAGCCATTGGGCAATGCTGATAATAAACGGGAAATTCTAGTTTCGAAGCTTTCATGAGCTCGTACATGTTTTTAGAGAATGAAGAAAAATGATCTCGTTGGTGCTCAATATCATTAGTCTCTGAAATATGAGTGGCATCAAAAATCAAATTCTTTTGAAGATTCATCCAAACAAAGTGCTCATTATCCGTCAATGTTTTCATATCTACAGCCTCGAGAGCATTCAATAATTTCAGTGCAATCTGAGAAGTAGCTTTTCCATCTGTTTGAACAAGAGCATCTTTCAAACTAAAATATTGTTCAAAGACGGGTTCTAAGTTACTCTTATTGATTTGAGCTTCATTCACTGTATCACTTACCGCGATTTGTTGATTTTCCACTACTACCGGGTCAATTTGAGTTTGTTTGAATACTCGATCGTACTGACAACACCCGTGTAGATTGTTATAAACATCATCTGGAGCAAGAAACCTCTCACTATCATGACCAGCTAGTGCGATTTTCTTTAGTATATTATCAGTTTGGGTTTTTATGCTATCGAAAGTGATAGTAGCCATTTTGGATTCTTTATCCCAATCCACTTCGCTCACTTTCTTTTCAAATCCTGCGTTTTCTATTCGTTCCTCGCACATTCCACAATTCCCACTTATTGGAACAACAGTGGTTTTGGCATTTTCAAGCTGTGATTTGCAGCCAAAGCTCAAGGATATGATAGCGAGAGCTGCTAATATTGAAATTCTTTTGTTCATTTTATTATTTTTAATTTGACCTATTCTCTCAATGGCTCGTTACTACTTATAGTTTTCAATTTAGCTACTGCTAGATTTGGCCATTAATTAAAGACTGCTCCTTCGATTCTTAATTATTTCTTAATTAATTTGACAAAATATCGCTTTTCGTTTGTTATCAATTTCAAATAATAGACTCCAGCGGGAAGTGTAGAGATGTCAATTTTATCATTACTCAAAGTGCCTTGAAGACACACCTCACCTAAAGAGTTGAATATATGAAAATCAACATTTATTATTTCTGATGGAACATCTATGGTGATAGATGTTTGTGCTGGATTTGGATAAATGTTTATGATTGACTTCTCAACTTCAGGTTCATTTACATTCGTTGATAAAGGAGTAACTATAAATTGTCCCATCATTCCGTCATCTTCATGCATTAGAATATGACAGTGGTAGACATACGGCATAACAGTATCAGCAAAAGTTTCAAATTTCGTGATGAACTTCACAGTTTCCATTGATTGAACTAATACAACGTCTTTTTTGCCCCGTTCGAAAACAGGTGGAAGGTTGCCATCTCTTTCGATCACGAAGAATGGAACATCATGTATATGAAAAGGATGAGCTACCATTGTTTGATTTGTAATTTGCCATACTTCTATGTTATCTAATGGGATCTCTTGGTTGATAACTTCCATGTCAAATGAGTCTCCATTAAATGTAAAGGGGCCATCCATTGACATCATATTCGGTGCGTTCATGGAGATATTTCTTGTCATATTTGCAGCGCTCTCTGTAAATGGTGTCAGGCTATTCAAGGTCGTTGAAATAGAAAGGATAGCATCGGAAGTTGCGGGAATGACATGTAAATGAAGTATGTCAAAATCTATCCCATTAATAGGACTATCCATAGGGGGCCCCTGCCCACCCATATCCATTGTTGGTCCACCTTGGATTCCTGATGGTAGCTCTGACCCGAAAGACATTAACGAGAAGGATTCACCTTCCATTGATGTAGCATCCACAATTAGTTCGTATCGCTCGCCTGGAGAAATCCTGATTCGTGTTGCATTTACTGGGGCATTAAGTAATCCACCATCTGAGGCAATAATTTGAAAACTCATATTATTCGTGAATCCAAAATTGAAAGTTCGTTCTCCTGAACCATTCAGTAAGCGCAGTCGAACCATTTGAGCAGGAATGTTAAGATTTGCTTCATGTCCATAGTTAGCTCTGCTACCGTTTACGAAAATGGTACTATCCTGCATTCCAAGGGGCATTGGTTGATTCATTTCATCGTACTGAATAGACTGTACTACAATTGGGAAATCGTCAATACCGTATGTCCTTGGCAAGGATAGTGCGCTTTCATTCTCGTCTTTTACGATTATGAATCCCGATGCTCCACGCAAAACTTGAGCACCAGTTTTACCATGAAAATGAGGATGATACCAGTAGGTTCCAGCTTCATTTAGAACAGTAAATAGAGGAGACCATGTTTCGCCTTCCATAACCATAGTATGTGGTCCTCCATCATTTTCAGGACTTACATGCAGGCCATGCCAGTGAACATTAGTAGTATCTCCAATATTATTCTCAACATTGATTTGAACGTCTTCGCCTTTATTCAACAATATTGTTGGGCCCAAATATGAATATTGATTAAAAGCTAATGTTTGAGTCTTCGCCCCCGGGAACATTTGCACAGAGTCAATATGAAAGTTCAAATCGATTGAATTTCCGCTAATTGTCTCAGGTATATTAATCCAGTTTTGGATTTGGGCCGAAGCGAATAGGCTTAACAAAACTGCAATGGTAGTTGTGAGGGTTTTCATGACTTAATAATTTTGGAGTGAATGATTTTTTTGTCACTTATTATTCGAAGAAAGTAGACGCCAGAAGGGAGATGTTTTGTAGGAATTATGACCTTATCCGAAATTGGACAATTACTAATCCAAACAGTTTTGCCTGCTTCATCTAACATAGAGATTTTTGGGTTTGATTCACTAATTGATGCTTCAAGAGCAACGGTCAGTGCATCAGTACATGGATTAGGAAAGAGTGAAACTTCATCCTTCAAAGTCAAATCCTCAACGCCTACGATCACACCAGAAAAATTTAAGTTATCTACATACAAATAACTATCGGCAACGGGATTTGATCCGCTCGAGGACATTTGAATTGTGCAACTATCGGGAAGTTCCGTCGTTTCGAATGAAACAGGTATATTAAAATTAGCCCAGTTCATTACCATGCCATTAAGATTCACCATTCCTTCTCCGATGGTGTCTCTCATATTCATGTCAGCATCCCATTTCGTAAACACAACTGAAATAAATCCAATATCAGAACTAGTTGCTCCCATATATTGCCACTTTCCTGTCAAGGCAGTGGGTTGAACGTTACAAGGAAAGCCTGCGATAATTTGATCCCCAGAAAGATTAGCATCACCGGAAACCGCAAGCCCTGAAACAACTCCAAGTCCAGGAACAGACTTTGAAGTAAGTTTAATATACGAGGCGCCAGGCGAACCTGGAGTACCTTTAGTGCACGTATAGATGGACAAATTACTGGTAATATCATTAAACGTAGACCATCCCTCTGGTACATTATATCCGTTAGGGTTGCTCCAAGATTCGAATCCAGAATTAGGAATGCTTTGAGCAAAAAGAAAAACAGGGGTGCACAAAATTGCAGCCCAAAGAGATATGAACTTTTTCATTTTGAGAAATTTGAAATGTTAAAAAGAAGACTGACTAAGGCGCAATACCGCCAAGAAGATCAAAATCTCAAATCCGAATGGAACGAATCACAAGAAAGATTGGAATGTTACCTTGAGTAGGAGGAACCTTTTCAAAGTAATCTAGATTTTCGTTGAAGAAATCATAATTTGATGTCGTCTCGAAAGTAAACGAGGGTTTATCAGGTATGAATTGAAAATCACTGGTTGGAATAACAAAAGATTCAGGAGTAACTTGTTTTTCGGAAAGACTACAATCGAAATGAATATCCTTACAACATCCTTTTTTCATCGAGCCTTTGCCGCAACCACAAGTACCTCCGTCGTCTTTTCCAAAAGAAAAATGATCATACTTTCCCCCGCAGAAATGCAAAGTAACATTCAATCCCAAGGAAGGAATTGTATACAAGAGAATCAATATGATTAACCCAACTTTTCGCATTGACGTAAAGATACAGAAAATTCCGAAAACGAAATTTGTAAAGTGAACTTGTAACTTCTAAAATAGCTTTAAAATAAGATTCCTATGAGCTGGAATGTCATTTCATCCGCCTTTAAACCAATTTTCGAAATTCACTTCTCAAAATTTGTTAGGCGCATACTTAAAAGTATCACCAACAGCGTAACCCCAACATCTGCGGCTATGGCCAATACTAGATTTCCAAAGCCCATGAAAGCCAAAACAATGAATAACGCTTTCACCGAAACAGCGAGAATAGTATTCCTTTTGATGACTTTTATGGTCTTGCGTCCAAGCCTTATCATCTTGGGTAGTAAAAGAAGGTTGTCATTCATTAGCGCTATGTCTGCTGTTTCTATGGCGATATCACTTCCCATCGCGCCCATTGCAATCCCTACCGAACTTTGAGCCAAAGCTGGAGTGTCATTCACTCCATCGCCGACCATTGCAACCTTCCCATGTTTGTTAAGAAGTTGAACTATTTTAGTTGACTTATCCTCAGGTAGCAATCCTCCATATGCTTCCTCTACGCCAACTTGTTTTGAAGTCCATTGCACTGCTCTCTCATTATCTCCTGATAATATAATAGGAATTACTTCAAGTTCTTTCAATTCATTAATCGTCTTTTCGCTTTCCTCTTTTAATGTGTCTGTTAAGCCTATTAAACCAATTATTTCAGACCCACGGCTTACCAATACTATTGTTTTTCCGCTTCGCGATAGACTTTGGGCATATTCCAATACATTTGGAGGTATGATTATATGTTCTTGTATATAATTTAACTTACCAACCATAACTCTCGATTGACCGCAAGTGGTACAAATTCCTGAGGCGCCCTTACCTACAATGCTTTTAAAATCATTAATTTTATGAGGTTCAACTTTGCGCTTTATGGCTTCGTTGAGAATGGCAACGGCAAGAGGGTGCTCCGAAAAAACTTCTATTCCTGCTGAGCAACCCAAAAGTTGCTCTAAGGAATTATTGTTGAACATTCTTATATCGGCTACTATAGGTTTGCCCGTGGTAATTGTTCTGGTCTTATCCATCGCAACGGCCTTTATTTGTCCCATAACCTCAATGAACTTCCCTCCCTTAATCATTGCACCCTTCTTGGAAGCGTTGCCAATAGCCGCATAAATAGCTACAGGAGTGGATATTACCAAGGCACAAGGACATGAAATGACCAAAAGCGTGATGGCCTGCTTTAACCAATGACTGGAACTTTCACCAAAAAAGAATGTTGGAATCAAGAATAGAAGTAAAGATAAAACAACAACCGAAGGAGTATAAATTCTCGAAAATTTTTGAATAAATTTCTGTGTTTCTGATTTATTCGAGGCAGCTTGAAATGTCAATTGTGCAATTTTTGAAAATGTTGAATCTACGAAGCGTTTTATGGTCTTGATTTCAATGTAACCTTCTTGATTCAAGGTTCCTGCATAGACAATATCTCCTGTTTGTTTGAACTTTGCCATTGGCTCTCCAGTAATAGAAGCTTCGTCGACAGTAGTTTGGCCAAATAAAACTTGACTATCAATTGGAATCATCTCAAAGGGTTTAATGATAATTATTGAACCAATAGATACGGATTCAACTGAGACGGTAGAGCTTGTTCCCTTAAGGCTTACAGATTTTGGAACAGAGTTGACTAAACCTTGTAGAGCAGATTTACTTTCTGATAAACCTAGTTCTTCAAGTCTTTCTCCTAATGTATAAAGCACTATGACAACTGTTGCTTCTGTATATTCTCCTAAATAGAAAGCTCCAATTACCGCCAAAAGCATGAGAAGATTTATGCTTGAAAAATTTATTTTATACAAGGCTTGGAATCCTTTGATTATTACATGTCTGCCCACGGAAATTATAATCAAAAGACAGATGCCGATTAGCAAAACAGAAGATTCTAGGATGCCTAGCAGCGATACTGTTTCTAAGGAAATTGAAATGATAACAGAAACTAATAACCATCTAAATTTATTATCTCTTAATGCATCTTTCATGTTCGTTTATTTTAGATTCATTACCATCATTTAGCGAACCAATGTGATATTACCTGTTCTTTCAAAAAGTTGATTTTTTTTCCTTGCGCTAATCTGGTATGTGTAGGTTTCTGAGGTTCCTAAATAATTTTCTCCTCCCTCCCAAGCTTCATTTCGATTGTTTGATTGGAAGACGAGCTTGCCCCATCGATTATAAATGGAAATTGAATAATAGTCCAATTCAGGTGTAATTGGCATGAAGAAATCATTTACTCCGTCATTATTTGGAGTGAAACAGTTTGGGACATAAATAAAATATCCGATTGAGTCCTGAGCTAAAGTGAGTGTATCCATTCCAATATTTTCTTCATTAATTTTAACTATTACGGTATCTTGGGTAACACAGCCCCACTCATTTGTTGCACTAACAGTATATGTACCTGGTTCGGAAAATATTACACTATTGGAATAAATGCTATCATTCCATGTTACCGTACCTCCTGAAAATGCCGTTAGAATTACTGTAGCCCCTGAATTTATTGAAACCGGTGACGATGGGGTTACAAAAAGATCAGGAGCAGGGTAAACTATCACATTCACCGTTGAAGGCTCGCTAATACAACCATTATCAACCGCAACAACATAGTAGGTTGTTGTTCCAATAATATTCAAGGGCGTACAGAAACTACCAACTCCAACAAGATTGGTATAATCTTCGTCCAAATACCAAAAAAGCTCACCACCTGATGTTGGAAGTGCTGCAATATCATAAAATTGACCATTTTCACAAAAATCATTTCCCGGTTCTGCATGCGGAGCGGGAAAGTATCCGCACGTATCCGCTATATTGAATCCGAAAGAAAATGTGGATTTTAAAATCAAACAGGTCAACAATATCGCTTTCATTTGGAATTTGTTTCGAAAAACTTCTAATTAATGACCCTCACCTTCCTTTTTTACCAAATCCTTCTGACAATTTGGGCATTTCCCCATTTCATGTTCATGAACTCCTGGATGGTCAGCACATGTGTAATAAGTTTCATGATTATGTGCTTCGTGATCATGAGATTCGCCTTCTTTAAGGACTAAATCCATATTGCACTTAGAACATTTTCCTGCATCGTGCTCATGAACTTCTGGATGGTGTTCACATGTATAATAAGACTCATGTTCATGCCCAGAATGCTCTTCTGTTCCATGTACATGTCCTTCATGGTCGTGTTCTTTGTTTTTTGTAGACTCGTTGCTCTGTGGATTACTCGAACATGACGCAAAAATTATTGCGCTTACGAATAAAATTGAAAAGGTGATTTTTTTCATTTGACTTTATTTTTTTTTAATGAGAATGTGCTTCTCCTTGGTTAGTAATTGCAGCTAAAACGTAGAAGGCTCCTTTTGTAACTACCCTTGCATCTTTTGGTATTTCTTGCAACGGAGTAATCTCAGAATAACCTCCTGCAACAGAGCCCTTCTTGACTGCAATTTTCAGAAAGGCTAAACTTCCCGCTTCCGGTTCTTTTTGAACTTCTTCATGAGAATCTTCGTGTTGATGGTCTTCGGTATGTTTGTGCTCCTCCTCATGCTCGTGACCTGAGTGAAGCAAATCGTGTTGCATAGATTCGGAGTAGATGAATATATAATCCCCGCCTTGATAGTTTACAACAGCCTCTGAGGGCACGCAAGGAGCTACCTTATCCGTTAATGCTAAAAACACATTAGCATTCATTCCATCGATTAGTCCATCAAAAGAATCCAGAATTTTGGCTCGAACTTTAATTGCCTTTGATTCATTTTCAAATGTGCTACCAATGCTGTTCACTTGCGCCCTGTATGACTCACCTGTCGCACTGGTCAGGGTAAACGTTGCAATTTGATCAATTTTAATGTTTCCTAGATCTTGTTCGAATACAACGATTTCCAAGACTGATTCAGAATTATCTATAATTTTTAAAAGTGTCGAAGCAAAAGAAACGCTTGCCCCGATATTTACAGAAATATGTGAAACAACACCAGAAATAGGAGCTTTAATAGCAATTACAGATTCAATATTGTTCTGAGAAAGGCCTGAGGTATTGATACCTAATAGTTGTAATTGTTTTTCAATTGAAGCTAATCTTGCCTGGCCTGAGCGGTAATCAGCCTCAGCCTCTTGAAAAGCTTTTTTGGCATTGACATTCTCTTGAGCTAATTTATTTTGTCGAGCATATTCTGCCTCTAGGAATACAAGCTTAGACTTGGATTCTAAATAATCTTGTTGAAGACGTATAAAAGAGCTATTTGAAACAGTAACCAAAACTTGCCCTTTCGAAACTCGCTGTCCTTCATTCACGTTGATTGTTTGAACTAATCCTTCGGTTGGAGATGAGACATCTGCTTTGAACTGCGGAGGGACTGTTATGATCCCTGTCAATTTCAAAACATCAGCGATACTTTTAGACTTTATACTATCCAAAGTTAAACTTAAGGAAGTCATTTGAGCTGGTGATAGCACTACACTAGAGCCTTCAGCTCCTCCACCATGTCCGTGATCATGTTCATCTTTATTTGATGTTGAACTTCCTCCACAACTGTAAAGGAAAACGATGACTATTGCAATTGGAATGATTTTCATTTTCGTATTTTATTTACCAATAAGAAACAAAATGTCAATTATTGATTGATTGTATTCATTTTTCGCTTTTGTAAATTCTGTTCTAATGGATAATGCTCTGTCCAAGGCTGATATAAGTTCAAAATATCCGATCTCTCCAGCCTCGTAGGCCAAAATGGAATTCTTGATGAGTATTTCGGCATTCTTAAGCGCACTTTCATTAAAATACTTGAGTGTGGTCAGACTTCGCTCATAATTATTGAAGCGGACTTGATATTCATAGCTTAAAACACTTGAATAACGCTCCACTTCCATTGAGGCAATTTCTGCTTGAATTTGCGCAGCCTTTATTCGGGATGATTGTGGCTTTGCCCAAATAGGAATAGCGACTCCGACAGAAAAACCTTGAAATCGAGTTGACGCATTAGCAATGGTCTGACTGTTTTCAAAATCAACGGTGCCAAAAAGAGATTGATTAAAGTAACCAATGGAAAATTCAGGATACATTTTTGTTTTCTCAACTTTCACTTGAGCTTCTGCAAACAAAATTTGCTGCTGCAAAATCTGTAACTGAGGATTTTCATTTGATGCTAATGTGTCGAAAACCATCATCACACCTAGGGCATCAAAATCTGATTTAGCTGTGGTGTAGAATTCATTTGAATTCAAAAGCATGTTTAATCTGGCTTCTAGATTTTGAATTTCAGTTTGATTGATAGCCATTCCATTTCTAAGTTCTGAAACTTTTGTTTGAGCAGAAATAAGTTCAAGATTAGAAATTTCACCTGTGGAGAATCTTAGCTCGGCATATTTCAAAAACCGCTGGTAAATGCTGTCTTGAGAAAGTAGTAACCGGCTAAACTCCTTTGAATAATAAAGAGCGTTGTACACCTTTCTCAATTCAAATCTCAAGTCATTTTCGACCCAAATTTTATTTTTTTGAGCTTCCGTCGTTGCAGCATCATACAAATTAGCTTGTGCTTTAAAAAACGTTGGGAATGGAATTGTTTGGCTTAGTGCGAAGCTATTATCATTATAAAAGCTATTGTATTGACCATACATGAATGAAACGTTCGTGTTCCCAATGTCGCTAGATGTCTCCCGTATTTGTTTACTAAGATCAATTCGTTTCTCCGCAGACTTGATAAGATTGTTATTAGAAAGCGCCAAGTTAATCGCACTATCCAATGGAATTTCCTTAGATTGTTGAGCAACTACATCACCTTGAAGGAGAAAAAGTGCAATCAATACACTCACGCCTTTAATGATTTGAGATGACTTTTTTGCTCCTTTGAAATTATTGAACAAAATATACAATGATGGCAAAACCACTAAAGTTAAAATAGTAGCGGAGAATAAGCCACCAATCACCACGGTAGCTAATGGCTTTTGTACCTCTGCTCCAGCACTACTGCTAAGTGCCATAGGTAAAAAGCCAAGTGAAGCTACAAGTGCGGTCATTAGAACTGGTCTCAATCTGCTTTTGGTGCCTTCAATTACTCTTTCATATAGATCCAAGCCTTTTGTTTCTAATTCATTAAACGTACTAATCAATACGATTCCATTTAAGACTGCCACACCAAAGAGTGCAATGAATCCTACACCTGCGCTAATACTAAATGGCATACCCCTCATCCACAAGGCAAAGACACCTCCGATGGCGCTAAGTGGAATTGCAGAATAAATTAGCAACGCTTCTTTGGTAGAATTGAAAGTAAGATACAGCAACAAAAAGATAAGAAGTAATGCAATTGGTACTGTAATCATCAATCTGTTACTGGCTTGAACTAAGTTCTGAAATTGCCCACCATAGGTGATATAATATCCTGGTGGAAGCTTTAACTGATCATCCATTTTCTTTTGCAAATCCTGAACTACACTTTGAACGTCTCTTCCAACGACATTGAATCCAATCACTATTCTTCTTTTCGCTTCTTCTCTCGAAATCTGTGCAGGTCCTAATTCGATCTGTATAAGTGCTAATTGCTCTAGCGGAATTTGACTTCCGCTTGGCAATGGGATTAGTAATTTTTTTAAATTATCAATATCTGTTCGAAGGTTCCTATCCATTCTTACAACAAGGTCAAATCGTCTCTCATTCTCAAAAACTTGCCCAGCAACTTCACCCGCGAAGGCCGCCCTTACAATGCGATTTACCTCTGAAATATTCAAGTTGTAAAGAGCTAGGTTTTCTCTTTTGTAGTTGATTACTATTTGAGGCAATCCATTTACACGTTCAAGTTGAGGTTCACTGGCCCCTTCTACACCCTGTACTAGCGACTCTACTTGTTCACCGAATTTTAAAAGACTATCCAAATTTTCACCAAAAATCTTTACGGCAACATCCTGTCGAACTCCGGTCATCAATTCATTGAATCGCATTTGTATTGGCTGAGTTGCCTCGTAGAATACACCAGGAATAACCTTCAAAGCCTGCATCATAGTGTCCATCAATTCTTCTTTGGTATCAGCTGTTACCCAATCTTCTTTATCTTTCAGAATGATCATCATATCTGTTGCTTCAGGAGGCATCGGGTCTGTAGGAATATCCGGTGCTCCACTTTTGGCAACAACTCGTTTAACCTCTGGAAAGCTCATAAGAATTTTCTCTACACGAGCATTATTTTCTATGCTTTCATTTATAGAAGATCCTTGAGGAAGAATACTGTGAAAAGCAAAATCACCTTCTTCGAGGGTCGGAATAAATTCACCCCCGAGTTTAGAAAAGACAAGCACACTCGCAAGAAATAATGCCAATGAAACCGCTACAACGGTCTTTTTCTTTGTAAGTGTCCATTGAATTACTGGAAGATACTTTCTTTGGAAAAATTCCATCATACGATCACTGAATGTTCGCTTATTTTTGATGTCTCGTGATAAAAATAAGGAACTCATCATTGGAACATAGGTCAAAGAGAGAAGCAAGGCTCCAATGATGGCAAATCCAACCGTTTGAGCCATTGGACCGAACATTTTTCCTTCAATACCTACCAAGGTCAAAATAGGAAGATAAACAATTAGGATAATGATTTCTCCAAACGCCGCTGCACTTCTAATTTTCGAAGAGCTTTCATAAACAGCCTCGTCCATTTCCCTTTTTGAAAGTTTTTTACCCACATAATTAACGACTAGAAAATGCATGGTAGCCTCTACTATGATGACAGCTCCATCTACAATAAGACCGAAGTCAATTGCACCAAGTGACATGAGATTTCCACTCACCTTAAAAATATTCATCATAATAATTGCGAACAACAACGAGAGCGGAATAACGCTAGCCACAATAAGCCCAGCTCTTAAATTGCCTAGAAAAAGAATAAGTACAAAAATTACAATAAGAGCGCCTTCGATTAGGTTTTTCTTAACTGTACCCATCGCTCTGTTTACTAAATTCGTTCGATCCAAGAACGCAGTTACCTTAATACCCTCAGGTAATGACTTTTGGATAACAGGAAGCTTTTCCTTTATATCTGATACAACTTGTGCGCTATTGTATCCTTTAAGCATCATGACTATTCCACCTACTACTTCACCGTTTCCGTCGGCGGTCATTGCACCGTAGCGTGTTCCACTTCCAAATTGAACCTTCGCGATATCCCGTATGTATACAGGAATTCCATCATTATTCTTTACAAGAATTCCCTCTATATCATCTAAGGATTTTATTAATCCTAAACCTCTAATAAAGTATGCATTTGGCTTTTTGTCAATGTAACCACCTCCTGTATTCTCATTATTACTCTCTAAAGCATTGAAAACATCTATGATAGAAATATTCTTACTTTGAAGTAAAACAGGGTCTATTGCAACTTCGTATTGTTTGGATAAACCACCAAAACTATTTACTTCTGCAACACCTGGTGTGCCGAGTATCTGTCGAGAAACAATCCAATCTTGGATTTCGCGAAGTTTCATGGCGTCATACTTATCTCTGTACGCGCTATCAGCTTCTACCAAATATTGATACACCTCTCCAAGTCCTGTGCTGACTGGAGATAATTCCGGAGTTCCTACTCCAGCAGGAATAGATTGTTCAGCCTCAGCTAGCCTTTCACGCACCAGCTGTCTTGCAAAATAGATATCTACTTTTTCCTTAAAAACAATTGTAACAACACTCAACCCAAATCGAGATATACTTCTTATCTCTTCGATATCTGGAAGTGAAGCGACCGAACGTTCGATAGGGGCACTGACGAGTTGTTCGACCTCCTGTGTCGCTAATGTTGGTGTTAGAGTAAAAACTTGTACCTGATTATTTGTGATGTCAGGCACAGCATCAATAGGTAATTGAGTAAAGGAATATAACCCATAAACAATAATACCCAATGTCATCAACGAAATGATGAATTTATTCCTTATCGAGAAGGAAATAATTTTATTGAACATATGTAATAAGCGCTACACGGAGAAGGAAAATATTTCCCACCGTATGAATTAAACTATGTGAAGTTCCTTAGTACAGAAAAGCACTTTGGATAACGGAGAACTCCGTTAATATGGATAATTATAATTTGGGAGGCTGCCAGAAACTCGGTACAAAATCGCTGTGCAGATTTTCCGAGAAAGGGAAGATTTGAATTGATGACACCTCAATAAAAGTAGAAAATTGTGTTTCAATTTTCTCAGTAAGCTCAACTCCTTTTACACAGGCACAAACGCAAAACGGAGAGCACCGCTCGTCCTCTTCATGCTTTGAATCAGAGTTATGTTCAGTGGAGGAATGAGACGCATTAGTCTCCTCATGAGAATGCTCACAAGGGATCAAACAAATGATCATTACATAGACTGCTAATATCAAGGCGATTATTCTCACTTTTACAAAGATAACATAAATCTGATTTGAAATACGCTTCTCTAACTTTAAAAGAAAGTAGGAATTCAAGAATCGCTTTTGAAAATTTCTTGGCAAGATCAATATCAGAAAACCTCTAATTCCAACATGGTCGCGATTTCTCATCCGAGCGACGTTGTTATTTTTTAGTTAGGTTTGTTCTATGAAAATACATGTTTTGATACCAAGAAAGTTGAAAATTGAGGTGGATAAAGAATTGAATCTTTCGAATCTGGCGTTTTCATCTGGAAATTTTAAAGAATCCTTCAATCATTTAGAAAGAGCTCACGTACTTGGACAAGCATGGCCTATTGAGCATACTATTGTTCATTGGAAAATGTTTGTCTTTGCCATCAAAATAAAGGATAGAAAAGAGGTTTTAGGTCAAATACCGAGACTTCTCATTGGAGGATTAAAATCGTTCATCGGTGAAATACCAGTTGGAAATACAGGAGGATCAAATGTGCCGCCACTTTCTCCTATGGAAATTCCAGCTGACTTGAAGTTGATTCTTCGAGATTCAAAAAAATAATAGTGCACTCACCCCGAATCATGTATCCAGTGCAATAGTGCAATCCCTATATATAGGGGATTGCACTTTTGCACTACTGATTCTATTGCACAATTGCACTGAAAAAAATTGAAACGATTTTTAAGGTATAGCGTTCAAGTCGACGGTTTAAATTGTTAGTTTCTATGCACGAAATCTTCAGAGAAGTTGTGAGAGTGATTTCTGTTCGTAGGGTCAGTCTAAGAAATTACCAATGTTATTTAATGTTAGCAACATTCTGTTTTGCCATAGGGATTTGGCTTTTCTGATATTGAAGTTCATAGTATCAAGTGAAGAGCGCTTAAAATGATCTTTTGGATTGATAGGGGAATCAATATCTCTAGAAATAGCCAAAGCGCCGCAGTTTTTTCTATGAGTAAAATTGGTATATGTCTTCTAACCTTCGATTCCTTCGGGGGTGCCGACTAGATTGGGTCTTGATAAACACTGAAGTTACCTAAAACAAAGAATCCGCGTGGATTTCACGCGGATTTAGCGGAGAGTTAGGATTATGAACCTAACCTCCCAAAGCCGTGTATGTCAATTCCTTATACTACCGATGTCGTAAAAGGGTCACGCAAATGGACGACTATTTTGAAGGGGAACGCTTATTCAAAGTGTCGTAGCAATTTACGATGTGGCGAAGATATCCTATAAATCATTATTCAAGTAAATTCGATAAAAAAACCAAATCATTATTTGATTCTATATCAAACTGACTATTCAAAAACGGCGCTTAGAGTGGTCCGATTGGTTTTGGTTCTGTCATCGCTATTTTACCTTTTCATTCTTCATTGTTGGGCTCTGTCTTTCTGCTTTCTTTTAACGACTCGAATTTTATTCGGGTAAAATCAGAACTTGATCTTCTCGATCATTTCATTAGCCACGTCCTCGCTATACAGGCCATAACCGTTGACCAATAGCCCCTTTATTCCATGCTTGTCGGATGAAATTGCGTAGAGAATAGCTTGATCAGAAGGATCGGTGTCAACATCAAATCGAAAAACTTTATCAATGTGGAATTCACCGTTAAAGATTTTAAGATTTCCTTCTCTACACTCAAGGCAACTTTGCCTCAAGTTAAAATCTTCAGTATATCCTAGCAACTTTAAATTCTCTATGGCCTCGACCAAAGTACTATAATTCTGCATTATTGTATTCATTATTTTAATGTACATGTGAGCGTAACATCCACGCCATTTTTTCATGCTTTTCCATTAAGCCAGTAATGAAATCGCTCGTGCCCAAATCATTAAATTCGTTAGCAAAGCGATTAATATTTTCACGGAGTTTCATAACAATACTTCCGTGGTCTGTCAATAATTCCTTGATGTATCCAACGCCTGTAACTTCGCTTCTGGTTTGTTCAGTAAGATGCGTAAGCTCTAGGTATTGTTCTAAGCTTGCTGGAGCATAATGACCAATGGAGCGAATTCGCTCTGCCACATCATCCAGGATCTCATCTAATTGCTCATACTGGGTTTCGAAAAACTTGTGCATGGAGTAAAAATCAGCGCCTTCTATATTCCAATGTGCATTTCGGGTTTTAGTGTAAAGAACAAATTCATCTGCGAGGATTTTTGAAAGTTCCTGCGAAACTTTTGCCAGATTCTCTGGCCTGATTCCAATTTGAGTATCCATTGTTTTAATTATTATTACTTATTGCTTGTCGTTTTTTCCAAAAGCTTCTTCAATTTCTTCTACCGTGTACCTCGGAGTAATGTGCTGCGGGCAGTTCCAATCATAAGCCTCAATATGCATGATCATCATTCTTTCGGGCCTAAAATTATATCCATCCAGATCAAGTGATTTATACAAATCCGGACTATCGGCTAATTCAGCTATTTCAGCCTTTGCGTATATTTTAAGCCTTGCCCTTGCCGGATAATCCACCATGATTAATGAAACATTGTTATTAGTAGTAATATTGCCTACTGATATGTATTGCATGTTTCCTCTAAAATCAATGAATCCAATTGTTTTATCATCCAACACTTTCATAAAGCCCTTTGGACCTCCCCTGTGCTGAATATAAGGGAATCCATTTTCTCCTATGGTAGCTATATAAAAACTGTCTCGCTGTGATATGAAGTACACTTCGTTTTCAGTGAGGCCATTAAAATAAGTTTGCTCTTCCATTCTTGCATAGCTGGCACGACTTCCGTTCTTTTCCTGAAGTGCCTTTATTGCGGCAGTAAAAGCAAGCGCTGCATAATTTTTTGCCATGTGATTTCACGTTTAATTTAAAAAAAATCCTATAACTTTCGCTCCGCCTCATCAATCTCCAAATCATTTATACTGGCGAATCGTCTTTTCATCAGACCATTATCGTCAAATTCCCAATTTTCGTTGCCATAAGCCCTATACCATTGACCTGAAGCATCCTGATATTCATACTCGAACCGTACTGCTATCCTATTGCCAGTGTGTGCCCAATACTCTTTTTTGAGCTTGTAGTTTTTCTCTTTCCTCCATTTTTCTGTCAAGAAGGCGACAATTTCATCTCTGCCGTGGATAAACAGATTTCTGTTTCGCCATTCACTGTCAACTGTGTAGGCTTTTGCCACGCGTTCAGGGTCTTTGCTATTCCAAGCATCTTCCGCCATTTGAATTTTCTGCTTCGCTGTTTCCTCTGTAAATGGAGGAACTGGATATCTCACTTCCATGTTATCAATTTTAATTAAAGTTCTAAAATTTGTTTAATCAACTGGTTCGTAACCCCCCATTCGTTATCATACCATGCCATTACTTTTACTAAATCTCCGTCAACTACGCGAGTCATCTCCAAGTCTACTATAGTTGCCTCAGGCCTCTTTATGATGTCGGAGGACACCAATTGCTGATCAGTGACGGCCAATACTCCCTTGTACTTATTTGACTCTGCCTCTTCTCTAAGCACTCTATTTATTTCTTCTGCGCTTGTATTCCTTTCTGCTATAAATGTAATATCCGATATAGAACCAACAGGAACGGGAGTCCTTACAGCAATACCATCAAATTTACCTTCGTATTGAGGTAGGGCCCTGGTCACAGCTTTTGCGGCACCCGTGGCAGCAGGGGCTAAATTATTAGCGGCTGCTCTGCCCATACGAAATTCTTTTTTTGAAGGGGCGTCTACCAAGCTTTGAGATGCTGTATAAGCATGGGTTGTATTCAGTATGGCTTTTTTGATACCTATTCTTCTGCCTAGAATCTCAATGAGCGGGGCAGTGTTATTGGTTGTGCAACTGGCACATGAAAAAATGCGGACCTTTCCAATTTCAGTATTCACCCCGTGAACAACTGTTGGCACATCTACACTGCTTGTTGGGCCGGAAATAACAACCGTACTTGCACCTGCCAATACGTGCTTTTCAGCATCTTCTCTGCTTGTGAATAATCCAGTGCTTTCTACTACCACGTCAATATTCAGAGATTTCCAAGGTAAGTTTTCAGGATTTTTTTCCGAAAAGTATTTCACGTTATGACCACCGATGTGTAAGTGGTCGTCATGCACTTTTACTTCATGCTCATACATTCCATATACCGTATCGTATTTTAAAAGATAAGCTGCATTTTCAATACTCATCAGATCGTTTATGGCTATTAATTCCAATTCTTTTTGATCCAATATGAGTTTTAAAGCAGCTCTGCCTATTCTTCCAAAGCCATTTATGGCAATTTTCTTTTTCATTTTTTTTGTCTTGTTAAACGTTTAAAAACTTATTTAGTCACTCGGACATACTCGTCGGCAAGTTTGTCAAATCCAATGAAGTGTTTTTAATTACCGCAAGAACAACGTGGCCCCTCGGGGTCCTGAATTTGGATTTCTTACCGATTTTTATCCAAAAGATAAGATTCCATATCCATAACCCTGAGGCCATCGTTTATTTTAGTCAAGCTCCATTTCCCGCTTTATTTCAAGGGAGTCTACTCCAACTGCATGTTCAATCTCCCATTCACCCTCAATCATACGGTGCACATAGCAACGGTCAGCTTGCTTTAGCAATTCAGCCTTTTGCTCCACGGTCAAATCGCCCTCGATTAATATGTTGACTTTTACGTGTGTACTAAGGCCTCCCTCACCACGTTTTGTTTCATGGTTCAGCTCGGCCCTTACATCACCGATCACCCAATTATTCTTTCGGGCGATATACCGAATTGTTGTAACCTTGCATAAGCCAAGACTCGAAAGAAGTAAATCGATCGGGCTAAATCCTAAATCCGTTCCACCGGGTTGCGGCTCGTCGGCTAAGATGCTGTGCTTACCATTGGAAATCACAGTTTGATACCCTTCCGGTAAGTTTTTAAGTTTAATAGTAGTTGCCATTTTGCTTTGCATTATTAATAAACTTAGTTTCTACCGGCCATAACACCGCCATCTACATCCCAGATAGCACCTGTAACCCAGCTTGACTTATCAGATAAAAGCATGTGAATTACTCCTGCCACTTCTTCTGCACTGCCATTTCTCCCTATAGGGTGAAAGCCATGAAAATTTTCCAAGGCTTCTTTGGCTTTTTCAGCATTGCCAAAGACAGCATTATAGACAGGGGTATTCACCACGGCAGGCGAAACTGCATTTACACGAATACCAAATTCCGCAAGTTCCATTGCCAAATGTTGCGTTAAGGAATGTAAGCCCGCCTTTTGCATCGAATACGCTGAGGAAGGTGTGGCCTTAACGGCTTGTTTAGCCCACATTGAGCCCACATTAACGATACTCCCGCCATGATTGTCTTTCATCTTTTTGGCCACCGCTTGCGTTATAAAATAAAACCCTTTGTTCAACCCCAAATAAGAATCATAGTCTTGTTCAGTATGATCCAAGAATGCCTTTGGGCGAAATATTCCCGAAGCGTTCACCAAATAATCCACTCCTTCCATTTGATTGATGTGGTTTATTAATGAAATTACATCTTCTGCGTTCGTTATGTCGGCTTGAAAAGCCTCAACTTGACCAAACTTTGACAATTCAGCTTTTGCTATGTCTAATCTTGACTTGTTCGACCCTACAATTAGCACTTTGTTTCCTGATTGAAGTAGGGAAAGGGCAGTGGCATACCCAATGCCACTGTTTCCCCCTATGATGATTGCATTTTTGTTCATCTTAATTTTGACTTAAAAGATTCGTGATGGTTTTACTTATGCTCGATTGAGATTGAAGTCCCACTTGTTTACCGACAACTTTTCCATTTTTGAAATAGAACAATGCGGGGATACTTCGTACCTGAAATTGTTGTGACAACTCAGGATTCTTGTCTACATTCACTTTTGCCACTATTGCCTTACCCTTGAATTCATTAGAAACATTTTCTAGAGTCGGCGAAAGTGCTTTGCATGGACCACACCAATCAGCATAAAAGTCCACTAATACCACTTCATTGTTCTGAAGTGTTTCATTAAAGTCTTGTTGAGTTATTATCTGTGTCATGATTGTTTATTTTTAATTGATGAGTGAAATACCATAATGGAACAGCGTAAGCCCAGTGTCTTACCATTGAAACTATGGGGATTATTGCGGCCATTTTAATTCCTGCAATACCTGCACCCAGCAATGGGAACATAAAAAACCAAACTAATGCGACTGTTTCAGCTGTGACGAAAACAAAAGCCCTCAGCCAGTTGGGGCCCCACAACGAAGGTGCAATTCCGGCATATAAGATCGCTAGCAACACTCCGTTAGTATAGTGCCCTAATACCCCAAAGGCCAAACCTAAATCTGTTTTTTCACCAATGAGTCATGCTATATCCCACCATGTTCCGGTGAAAAAGAATCCCACAATGTCAAAGCTCAAGGTGCCGATAACACCCGCCAAGATGGCGTTAAACCAATTAATTCTTTTCGTTTCCATACTGTTTTATTTTTGAATGCTGTTGATTAAGGGAAGTATTTCAGCTGTGGTGAAGACCCTACTCGCCATCATTTCATAATTGGTAAACGCAGCCTCCTCACCATTTAAACCCGGGATTATGGCAGAGGCTGTTGCATCTTTAACCACCGCGACCTCAAAACCTTCTTCCAATAATTCTCGCATATGAGATTCTGTGCATAGATTTCCTGACATTCCAGCTACAACTACTTTATCAATACCCCTCTTTCGCAGCTGGAGGACCAAATCGTTACTTTCGGGACCAAATACCTTATGAGGCGAGGTTACAATTACATTTTTACTATTAATGAATTCCTTGTAAACAGGAAACCAATCCGCACCTGACCCTTCAAATCCTTCTAGGTTCAGTGCTCCATTCCTATCGAACATATTGATGTTATGCATTAGTTTTTCCAGTTTGCCCTCAAAATGCCATTGGTGGTCATGTTGGTAGTAATAATGCGGAGATACAAAAACAAGGATGTCCTTCTCATTTGCAATTTTGAATAGTTCAAGTAAATTTTCCCTAGTTCTATTCTTTAACACACTTTCACCTACTGCACCCCAAGCCACGCCTTTTTCGCTTAAGAAGTCGTTTTGCGGGTCAGTAATCACAATGGCCGTTTTGCTGTCTAATTTAAATCCAGGATCTGGAAGTTGAGCAAGCGGAACAAGACCAGTGAGCATTATTGCCGTTATCAAAAGATATGATATATGTTTCATTTTTTTTAAGTTATAATGTGAATAATTAGATTTCAGCCGCGATCGGAAAATCAACAGGCAATTTCGTGATGTTATGAATGAAGTTCATAATGGTCTTGTCACCAATCACTATTACAACATCAATCAAATTTGCCTCGTCATAGCCTGCCTTGAAAAAGGAATCCACCATATCTTCACTTGCATTTCCTTTATTGTTTACTATTGAGGCTGCCAGTTTTACCAAAGCATCAAGTTTCGGGTCGAATGAAGCAGACCCTTTGCGCAACTCAATTACTTGCTCGTCAGTAAAACCATTCATCTTTCCAACGACAGTGTGGGCAGATTGACAATACAGGCAACCATTGATTTGACTGGTAACCAAGTTAATTACTTCTCTTTCTTTTGCCTTAAGTGTACTTTTGCGATTTTGGAAGGTGAGATAATCACCCAAAGCTGTTTCATTTTTGGCGAAATAGGCATAGAGATTCGGCACGAAGCCAATGGCCTTTTGAAGATTATCAAAAATAGCCTGATTGTTTTCCGATACATCTCCTCGGGTGGGAACTGTGAACTTTGTCATCGTTTGTTATTTTTAATTAATTGACGATGCAAAGGTGCTCCCACTAGCAAAGGGAGAGTTAGGTCAAATTTCCCTGCGAGTTAGCAATTCTTCCCTTGATTGAATTTTTGAAGTCAATTGGGCTTTGTGCCTCCATTTTTTTAAAAAATCTGCTAAAAGCTTGGATGTCATCAAAGCCTAATTCGTAAGAAATTTCTTTTACCGATTTATCGGAGTAGGTCAACAATCGTCTTGCTTCTAGTACAAGTCTATCGTGTATAATTTGTAACGGAGATTTACTTGAAAACTTGGTAAATAAATTGGAAAGAGTTTTTGGTGATTTATTGAGTAAGCTAGCATAATCACTCACACTATGCATAGTTTTAAAATGTTGCTCAACTTGGTAGCTAAACTCTCTCACTATATCAGCTTCTTCAAGTTGAAGTGGACTTAGTTCGTTTTGGTGCTTGTAGGCCCTTGTACATAAAATCAAAAACCGCTTCATCATAGTTTGAAGCATCTCCAACTGCATATCGTCTTTGGTCTGAATCTCAATCTGAAACATTTTCCAAACTGTTTCAAACTTTTCGATGTTGTCATTAGGTATCTGAAAATACGGAATCTGATTAGCACCAAAAAACAAAATTCCTTTGCATCCAACTTCTTTATCGTGGTCCAGTACACAATAAAACTCACGGTTAAACTTTAGCACGCAAGCACTTTTCAGTGAAACAAATTTAATTTCAAAAAAATGAGTTAAACAGATAATTGTATTTAAGGGTAATCTGATGCCTCTGCCTTCAAACTCAATGATAGTTTCTTCATCTCTAGTCCAAACAATTACTAAAGGAGCATTCAAATTATCGTCGAATAAAACTACATCCCCAGTTTTAACTGTTTGAAGTCGCAAAAACTCATTATTTATTCCTTTATAAATCATAGTCAAGTATAAGTATAAAATTCATGCAGAATTTTGGTCACAGTTCAAATTTTTCAAGACGCTCCATTTTATTTTGACTTCTAAGAGTTGAAAATCACTTGTTAAACAATAATTGAGTACGTGTCTAACTAAAAAAAACTCGGTAAGGTGAACAAATCGAATATGACAATGAACGCCTGCCAATGTCAATTAAAAAGTCTCAATCTAAAATAGTCGAATATATCGAATTGCCGCAAATGTGACTCCACTTTTCCTACATTCGCCTCGTAGCTGTTAAAGTTAATTAGTAAAAGGCCCGAATTCTACAAAAGCTACATTTGAAAAGTCCAGTTTTGACTGGACTTTTTGTTTTTCTCTTGGTTAATACCTGGTATTAATTTTCACTTTCAATATTTTAAAATTAGTGCAGCTGGTGCAACGCTCTTCGAATCATGTATCCAGTGCAATAGTGCAATCCCTATATATAGGGGATTGCACTATTGCACTCCTGATTCTATTGCACTAAAAAAATGCCTGTCGTTTACTTAATATCAACTTTCGTTCTTACTCCTCCATTTTACCTTAACAAAAGGTTCGCGGATACTTAGAATCTATAATTTAGAAAATGTCTCATGGATAACTTTTGGTCAGAAAGCCTTACAAGTGCTTTCTGCTAGTCTAGCCTTTCGAAATAGTCACTCAAGGAATAGCCTCAAGTGCATCATCCAGAGCCAAATCACATTAAAAGGCGATGAATTTGTTCGTTGGTTAGTAATGATCAAGGTCCCTTTTCTGAGATTTTACCGTAGAATTACTGTATTCCACCCCAAGTGTACCTTGATTTACCAAGAATTTACCACTTTCGACATCTCTTTCCTTAAAATTACCCTCGAATAACCATATTTTCCGGTTATCGAACGTAATTGTACGCTTGCGGGAATAGTTTTGCTTAATTACATTTGACCAGATGGCTAAATCATATCTAATCAACCAGGATAAGGTCAATTTTGAGCAGTTTGTTTACCAGACACCACTTGAGGATCAACTTCTTAATCCAAAAGTAGCTGATAAACGCGGTATTGAAATTTTTTTATTCCAAAAAAATTAGACTTGATGAGACTTATACTAATGGGCAAATGTTCAAATGCATGTCAGAAACATTTGACATGTGATGTTTCAACAAATTAAAGCGAACTTACTAAGCTTGTGGTGAAAAAACTTGATTTCAAGACGTGCTGATTTAGTCGAAAACAAGAGCGAATTCGAACATAACGCGGTGGAAGAGAAATTTATGAAAAAAACTATATTCGAGCTACATAAGGAAATTGTCAATGATTACAAGCTTTATATAGATAGCTTCATCAATATTGCGGATGAAAGAATCCTTAGCACCGTAAAAAAGGATTTTGATTCCGGCAATCTATACCCTGAACCATTAATTCAATTCAATCCTTCATTTGAATCGGGTGGAAGCGTTGAAGACCTCATCAATAAAGGCACATTATCAAAGGAGTTCAATAACATCTTTTATGATGCTGAAAATAAATCATGGGAAATCTACAAACATCAAACAGAAGCTATCATTAAGGGAAATGAAAGCAGAGGTTTCGTTGTGACCTCAGGAACTGGTTCCGGTAAAAGTTTGACCTATATATCAACCATATTTAATTATCTCTTCAAAAACGCTGGAAAACCAGGTGTTAAAGCCATCATTGTTTACCCTCTTAATGCACTTATTAATTCTCAGGAGTTAGCCTTAAATGGCTTTGAAGAAAATTACAGAAAGCGCACCGGAAATAGCCTCCCGTTTACTTATGCAAAGTATACTGGACAGGAAAAGCAAGAGGACAGAGATAAGGTAGTTGAAAATCCACCTGATATTCTTCTTACCAATTACATGATGCTCGAATTATTGATGGTAAGAAAGTCTGATGAGCGTTTGAGAAATTCATTCTTAGATAATATTAAATTTTTAGTGTTCGATGAACTGCACGTCTATAAGGGCAGACAAGGTGCTGATGTTTCTCTCTTAAATCGAAGAATAAAAGCGGCAGCCAAAAATAAGAATATCATTTGCATCGGTACCTCGGCAACAATGGCCACAGGTACAGTTGACGAACAAAAGAGTGAAGTTGCTAAAGTAGCATCGCGTTTTTTTGATAGCAGTTTTCATCCTGACGACGTAATTGTTGAATCACTAACTTATTCAACAAGAGAGATTCTACCCACCAGTGAGCAACTCATAAATGCCTGTCATGCTCCAATTCTTGATCATTCTCGAAACGCAATTCTGGAGAACCCAATTGCAATATGGCTTGAAAGAACTATAGCAATTAGAAATGAGGGTGTGCATAAAAGAAGAAATGAACCACAATCACTAAAATCCATTTCAGCGGCCTTGGCTGAGCAAACGGGATTAAATCCAGAGGATTGTGAACATAAGATAATAGAGGTTTTGGTTTGGGCCGAATCATTAAATATACAAAGTGCGAAGGACAAGAAAAGAGATACCATACTGCCCTTCAAGTTGCATCAGTTCATTTCACAAACCGGCTATGTTTATGTAACACTTGAAGATGCCGAGAAGCGCTACATCACACTTGAACCAAATCCCTTCGTAAAGTTGGGCAAAGGCGACGATGAAGTTCCAGTTTTCCAAACAGTCTTTAGCAGGGTTAGTGGCATTGACTTTATATGTGTCAGGAAAGATTTTGGAGCGTCAAAACTCATTTTCAGAGATTTCAACGAAAATCAAAATCCTAAAAACGACGATGATCTCAAGGCTAATGATGGTGTTAAAGTAAAGAAGGTGAAAAGCCGAAGTGCTGATGATTACAAAGATGGGTACATACTTTTTGATAAGGGATATAATGTAGACATAAATGAATTTCTGGAATTGTTGCCAGCTGCTTGGAAAAACAAGGCAGGAGATAAAATAGATCCATTAAAAGAATTATTGCTTCCGAGAGAAATTTATGTGCTACGAGATGGTACTTTTTCTGATAAGCCAAACGGTGGTGAAAAGGCTTGGTTTATACCTGCTCCTCTTATCTACGACCCTACATGCGGGTTAATTTATCTAGAACCGAAGCTCAGTGAGAAATCTAAATTAATTTCCTTGGGTAATGAAGGTCGTTCAACTTCTACTACACTCATAACACTTCAAACGCTGTTGGCCTTGTATAAAAAATATGGCTTCCAAAATTTGAAGGAACAAAAGATAATGAGCTTCACAGATAATCGTCAAGATGCCTCTTTGCAAGCTGGGCACTTTAATGATTTTATTCAAGTAGTACATCTACGTTCTGCAATTGAAAAGGTACTAAGCAGTAGTACCGAGCCACTAAAAATATCCGATTTGATTTTTAAAGTTCAGGAAGCATTAAATCTACCTGAGAAGGATTATGCAACCAACCCTGCTCCTAATCCGAACCGACCGAATATGGATAATCTCGAAGCTCTCCGAAACTACATTTCTTATCGAATTATTCAGGACTTAAAAAGAGGTTGGCGATATATTTTACCAAATTTGGAACAAACAGCCCTTTTAGAAATTACTTACAAAAATATTGACGAGGATGTAGCTGATGAGACTCTTTGGAATAATATCGACCTGTTGAAAGACTGGCCGGCAGAAAAAAGAAAGGAGTTCGTTCTTCAGGTTTTGAATTACTTCAGAAATATGTATGCAGTGGATTATGATATGCTGCGTTATGAAAACAGACTACGTATCGAGAGTGAGTTAAATCAACAACTGAATAAAGAAAAGCTTTGGTCATTAGACAAAGGTGAAAAGCTGGATGCTCCCAATTACCTATCCGTTCAGGGTGCAGATAAGGCTACAAGAGAAACATTCATCCAAAGTGTGGGGCCATCCAGCAGATTGGCACGTTATATCAAACACGAGTTCAGGAAAGAGGGCATAACACCACCATCCGGCAATGATTACAGTGTATTTATGACTGCACTTTTGGATGCATTAGCAGAAGCACATTACCTGAAGAAGGTGAACATTAAAGCGGAAAAGGGCGATAAGGAGGCCTATCAATTAATTCTTTCAAAAGTACTCTGGAAGAAAGGAGATTTGGTATCAGTAACCGTTGATAAGACTTCTTTTATTACGCTTGATGATGAAGTGAGAATTAAGCCGCATCTTTATTTTCAGAAACTCTATCAAGAAGACTTTTCCAAACTTCCAAAATCATATATCGCTGCTGAGCATACAGGGCAAATCAAGAACGAAGAAAAGATAGAAAGGGAAGAGAAATTTAATGAAGCTATCGAATTAAGTGCTTTGTACTGTTCTCCAACAATGGAGTTGGGTATTGATATTTCCTCCCTCAATATTGTCCACATGCGTAATGTGCCACCAAGTCCGGCAAACTACGCGCAGCGAAGTGGCCGAGCCGGTCGTAGTGGTCAATCTGCTCTAGTGTTCACCTATGCCTCCAAAGTTAGCCCACACGATAAGCACTACTTTGCCAACCCAGTAAAAATGGTTGCGGGTATAGTGCAGGCACCTAGAATTGACTTAACAAATGAAGAGTTAATTCGATCGCATATCAATGCAACAGTTCTTTCATTTCTAAATGCGGAGGAGTTCACAGCGAAAATTACTGATTTGACTGACTGTTCGATTGGAGGTACATATAAGTTGCGAAGTGATATTAAAGCAAGATATCAGGATGTTATTGACTCCAGGTTTGATGAAATAAAAAGAGTTGTTATTGCCGTCATAAGCGGGATAACAGATTTACGAGAAACAAAATGGTTTACTGATAATTGGGTTGATAGGGAGATCAAAGATGTTCCTTCAAAACTGGAGAAGGCCCTCCTTCGTTGGCGTAAAATGTATTTAGATGCCTTGCGTCAAATGAATGAAGCCCATGCAACGCAAATTAGTCCGATAATAAAAGATCCTGAGATTAAAAAATTGGCGAATATTTCCTATCTGAGGGCCAAGGATAGAAAAAGTCTTTTAGAAAATCAGTCGGATAAAATCAAAAATTCGAGTCTTTCTGAGTTCTATACTTTCAGGTACTTAGCCTCGGAAGGGTTCCTGCCAGGATACAATTTTACTCGTCTGCCTATCCGAGTATTCCTCGGTGGTAAAGATCGTAATGAAGCTATATCAAGGCCGCGATTCATAGGATTAAAAGAGTTTGGACCTAATAACCTGATTTATCACAATGGAGGTAAATACAAGGTAAACCGTATCACACCAAATGATGTTTCGTTGGATCTTCAGGAAATCAAAATTTCTAAGGACACCAATTACGCATTCCTTGGCAAGGACGAAGGCAAAGGGAAGAATCAAGACCCTATTACAGGTGTACAATTCACGACTAGCAATATCGAATTGTATCAGAACTTGTTGGAATTAGAAGAAGCCCAGTCCGAAAATTCCGAACGAATTTCCTGCATGGAAGAGGTGCGTACTTCTGAGGGATATGTTACTGAATTGTACTTAAATTCTGCGGATAGTTTGCAAGATGCAACTAAGATTAAACTAACTGTTGATGGTGATGAATTAATGAAGTTGTTCTATGCACCAGCAGCCAAACTGATTCTCCTCAATAAAAAATGGAAAAGAGGACGCGATGATGGTTTCGATATTGGAACTAAGATAGGGTTCTTCAAAACAAAAAAACAGTTAGAAAAACGCAATCCAGATGACCCTATTGAAAACATCATGCTTTACACGTATGATACCTCTGATGTGTTATATATCCAGCCCGTAAAGTCGTTAGGCTTAACGGGAGAAGGTGTTATAACCATGCAGTACGCTTTGGAAAAGGCCATCGAAAAAATATACAACATCGAACCTGTGGAAATTGATGCGAAACTAATGGGTGGCGGTGAGCATAAAAATATTATGATATATGAATCTGCTGAGGGCAGTATTGGCGTGTTGAAAGATATTTCACGTAACCCTGTGAAGTTGCGTGAGATTTTTCAGGAAGCATATAAGATATGCGGCTACGATTATGATACTAAAGAAGATTTGTATCCAGCCAGACCAAAGGCGAGTTACGATGATTTGCTTTCCTATTATAACCAAATGGATCATGGCCATATCGATCGTCATTCAATCATAAAGGCTTTGGAGCTACTGATTGCTTCAAAGCCTGATGATACCGTTGGTGGAACATACGAGGAGAAATATGAAGAATTGAAAAAAGGCCTCCATCATCGAAGTCCAGGTGAGAAAGCACTATTGGATTATCTATATGAAAACGGATACCGTTTGCCCGATTTTACCAATCACAACATGGAGCAGTTTTATGTACAGCCTGATTTCGTGTATGAAAAGGAGAAGGCTTTGATTTTTGTGGATGGTGGTATACATAAAAAGTCAGTAGTTAAAGCAGATGATGAGAAGAAACGGAAAACCATTGAATTAGCAGGATTCGATGTATTGGTGTGGGATGAAACTTCTGAAGAGGTTTCCTCCTTCGTTACAAGAAGACAAGATATATTTAGAAAAGTACGCTAAGCGCTATGATAGACAGTAAACTTAAAAAGCCAGGAAAACTGGTTAAGTTCAGGGGAAGACGGTGCGTCGTCCAACCTTCTTCTGACAGTGAAGTCATTTTGCTTAAACCTTTGGGCGGCTCAGATGATGAAATGATTTCAGTATTTGAACCCGTCCTTCAACCATTTGACAAAATTGAAGACGATCACTTTGAGCTACCCGAAAAAAACGATTTAGATAGCTTTCTTACTGCGAAGCTTTTGTACGATGCTGCCCGTCTTTCTTTCCGTCAGGTAAGTGGTCCATTTCGATGCATGGGAAAGCTCTCTTTCCGACCTCGTTCCTACCAATTGGTGCCACTCATTATGGCTTTGAAGCAGCCAATAACAAGGCTGCTAATAGCTGATGATGTGGGTATAGGTAAAACCATCGAGGCTATCCTGATTTTACGGGAACTTTTGGAAAGAGGTAGTATAAAATCTTTTGTGGTCTTGTGTCCACCCCATTTGTGTGAACAATGGCAAAAAGAATTATCCGATAAATTGGATATTGATGCGGTTATCATTAGATCAAGCACGGTTGCCGCTTTAGAGAGAAAAATTGTTGGTGATGATACACTCAATGTATTCAACTATTACCCTTATCAGGTAGTATCCATGGACTATGTGAAGAACGGATCAACCAAAATGCCCGCTTTTCTTAAGAATTTAGATGACCAGTCCAAAAATGGCGATTCAAATCTGGTGATAGTCGATGAGGCCCACACTTGTACCAAGAATGTTGATGTAAACAAGAAAAGTCAAAGCCAGCAGCGCTATGAACTTTTGGAAAAGATTGCATCAAACGAACAGCAGCATTTGGTTTTATTAACGGCTACACCACATAGTGGAAAGGATGGCGAGTTTAAATCTTTGTTGGGTTTAGTAAATCCCGAGTTTGAAGCCTATAACTTTTCAAGTTTAACTCCTTCAGAAAAGCGAAAAGTAGCAGCCCATTTTATTCAAAGAAAGCGGAAGAATATTGAAAAATGGCTCGATGAAGAAACGCCTTTTCCGAAAAGAACTACCGAGGAATTACCCTATACTCTTTCTGCTTCATCAGATTATTACAAGCTCTATCAGGACGTATTAAAATTTGCAAGAGGAATAAATACGGAAGGTGTTACGGAAAACAAAGCACGGATTAAATACTTCGCTGCTCTTTCATTGTTGAGGGGGGTAATGAGCAGCCCTGCAGCTGGATTTGAAATGCTTCAAAAAAGAAAATCCAGACTTATCGAGCAGGATGAAGTGACAGCCGAAGAGGTAAGAGAAAATCCTATTGTGGAGAAATGGGATGAGCAAAGCGATACCGAACAGGTTGAAATTATTGATCGTGCCGAGCTAACCGATTCTGAATGGGATGTCTTGCATCGCCTTGCTCAAAAGGCTGCTGAATTGACGAGTATTGAAAAAGATCAAAAAGTAAAACGTTGCGCCGAGCAAACAAAGCTCTGGATTAACAAAGGCCAAAGCCCTATTGTGTTTTGCCGCTTTATTGCCACTGCTCATTACGTGTCAAAAATACTGAAGGAGCACCTGCCAAAAGATGTGGATGTTCGGGCCATAACCAGTGAGTTGAGTGATGAAGAACGCAGGGAGAAAATTGATGAAATGGCCAAAAGTCAGCGCAGGGTACTCGTGGCTACAGATTGTTTGAGCGAGGGAATCAACCTGCAAGATAAATTCAACGCTATCCTACATTACGATTTACCTTGGAACCCAAACAGATTAGAACAAAGAGAAGGACGTGTGGATAGATATGGTCAGCCTGGCTGGATAGATAAAAACGGCAATCATCAAAACACTATTGATGTAAAAGTGCTTTTTGGAGAAGACAATCCTATTGATGTGGTGGTTCTAAAAATCATCATTGAAAAGATTCAACGCATACAAAACACCTCGGGTGTTAGCATTGCACTGGCAGATGACAATCGCTCTGTTATGGACAAGGTGTTGAAAGAAGTGCTTTTAAATCCTGATAAAGCCCATAACCGCTTTGCAAAACAAATGCGCCTTGATTTTGGTGCAAGTCCAGAGTTTGATCAATTGGATGTTCAGATCACCAATGAGATTGAAGCTGCAAAAGAAAAGGCGGAAAAAATTCAGGACATTTTTGCCCACGAAAGCATCATGCCAGAAGAAGTGAAGAAAGATCTGCATGAAGTGGATGAAGCCATTGGCGATGTGGCTACTTTGGAAGCCTTTGTAATTGCTTCATCCAAACTATTAGGCGCAAGTTTTGAAAAAGTGGAAGGTGGCTACATCTTCAAAAAAATGAATATGGACGATTGGATGTCCTCTGCATTGGGTCAAGGCGATAAAATACATATTTCATTCCTATCTCCTACTCCTCGCGGATTCCGCTACATTGGTCGCAACCATAGATTCGTTGAACAACTATGCCACCGCGTTATTGCCAACTCATTGGATAAGGAAAGAAAAGGAAATAAAGCGGCTAGGGCCTCTGTGTTCAGAACGGATGCAGTTCAGACCCAAACAACATTAATACAATTCCGAGTTCGAAACGTAATCCGAGAAGTAAGTAAACAACACGAAATGGTATCTGAAGAAATGTTTCTTTGGGGTTACGAGCAAACACCCGATGGTATCAATGCATTGGAGATAAGCCGTTGCAAAGAGCTATTACTCATTTCAAACGCCCTAGATATAAGTAAAGAGCGGCAAGAGTTGATTTTTGAAAAGGAATTGGAGCATTTCAAGCAACTTCACCCTGATTTCATCAAAGTGGTAGAAATGCGTTCTGACGAACTGGTAAATGCCCATACCCGTTTTGCCAAATACATTGGTGCGAAAAGGTTTGAAGCCGTTACGCCTGTTTTGCCACCCGATATTTTAGGAGTCTATGTATTAATTCCTAATCCTAAAATCTAAACATGATCACAGCCGATGATATAAAACTGTTGGTTGCCTCTGGTGAAGGTTACAATGCTGAATTTAAAATTTCAGTTCCTGCTAAAGTAAAAGAACTTGCCGAAGAGGTATGTGCTTTTGCAAACGCTGCAGGTGGCGTTTTACTCATTGGTGTAAACGATGCAAACGAAATTAAAGGAGTAAGTATCGATAATACTAAGCGGTCAGCTATTCAAAACAGCTTTAATGAAATTACACCTCATTTGGCTTGTTCGTTATCCTTGCTTGATGTTGATGGCAAATCAATTGGAGTTATTGAAGTGCCATCAGGTCCCAATAAACCCTATGTGCTTTCAGGTGCAATTTATGTACGTATTGGCCCCAATACGCAAAAGCTCACCACTGCTGAGCAAATGCGAGATTTCTTTCAGCAAGCTGATCGAATTTACTTTGATGAAGCCCCTTGTAAGGATTTTGACGCGGACACCATGTTGGATAAGGATTTCTTGCCCGTATTTAAAGCAGAATCGCGAATAAGCCCAGGCGTACCCGACCAGCAGCTGTTCAAAAGCCTTAAACTTTTCTCCAACGGACACACCTTCAAAAACGGCGCAGTGTTATTTTTCGGGCAACAACCTGAGACTATTTTAGATAGAGCTTTTATCAGATGTATTGCTTTTGATGGAACAGATAAGCGTTTTATTATTGATGATAAACCGTTTGGCGGAAATCTATTTCAGCAATACCAACAAGCCATGCATTGGTTAAAAGGCAAACTTAACGTGCGGTATGATATTGAGGGACAAGGGGGCGGTCCAAGAAAGGAAACTTGGGAAATACCTGAAACGGTTTTCAAAGAAGCCATTATCAATGCCTTATCCCACAGAGATTATTACGACAAAGGAGCTGTCATCCATATTGAGGTGTTTAGTGACCGTGTAGAAATAAGCAACCCTGGTGGTTTGGTAAGTGCCATACCTGAAGCCGAATTTGGTAAACGAAGCCATTCCCGAAATCCATTAATTTTCGGATTGTTTTCCCGCATGCATTTGGTGGAGCAGGTAGGCTCGGGCATTGGGCGTATTCAAGACCTCATGAAAAGTGCTGAATTGCCGGAACCAATTTTTCAAAAAGAGGGCATTTTCACGGTTGTTTTAAAAAGACCATTAACTGGTTCGGAGAAAAGTTCGGAGAAAAGTTCGGAGAAAAGTTCGGAGAAAATAATTGAACTAATGAGAACCAACCCGCAAGTCACAATCGCTGAACTGGCAAACGGACTTAAAATAACAACAAGAGCCGTAGAAAAACAGATTGCAAAGTTGAAAAAAGCAGGAATCATAGAACGGCAGGGCTCCTATAAGTCCGGAATCTGGATTGTTTTAAATGACCATGAAAGCTGACACTTTAAATGGCACTATAATTTTGACGACAACATGAACTTCCCATCCATAGACATACAAGGTTCCATTCTATCTACAGAATTGCTGGCCAAGATCCGTAGTGAGCAGGCAACCTTTCAGCAGGGTAAAGATTTCTATCCCGATTTATCCAATGCCAAACTAAAGGATGAAATCAGTCTCGCATGGCAAGAGGCCAAAGGGCAATGGACAATTTATAAAAGTAAACTTTCCCGACTGAAAGAAGGTGAGACTGGAACTACTGAAACCCGCAATTTCTGGATTTCTCCTTTGCTTACTAATCTCGGATACAACCTTACATTCAACCGCCAATCAGAGGAACTCAACGGTAAATCTTTTCCTATTGGTTACCGTGACAGTAGCTTAGATAATTTCCCTGTGTATGTAGGCGGATACCACGAATCGCTTGATAAACGACCAGAAAACAAACAACTCCGTGTATCACCCCATGCGATGGTACAGGAATACCTCAATTACAGTGAGCACCTGTATGGCATGGTTACCAATGGCCGCCAGTTGCGTTTGCTTCGTGATGCCAGCCGCATTACCCGGTTAAGCTATGTCGAGTTCAACCTGGAGAAGATGATGGAAGAGGATCTGTATTCCGATTTCGTGATTCTTTACCGGGTACTGCACGCCAGCCGCATGCCCAAAAAGATAGATGGCGGAGCAGAAAGCATCATTGAAAAATACCATCAGGAAGGGCTGGAAGCCGGTAGCACCATCCGCAGCAAACTGGGTGAGGCCGTTAAAGAAGCGATCAAGAGTTTGGCCAATGGCTTTATCAATCACCCAAATAACACCGAATTAAGAGAAGCTGTTGCCTCGGGCAACTTCAGTGCGGATGAATATTACCGTCATCAATTACGCGTCATTTACCGACTGCTTTTTCTGTTTGTGATTGAAGAACGTAACCTGGTGTATGCCGATAATAAAACACCCGAAGCCAAACGCTTCAACCAAATCTATTTCAACTACTACAGCCTGCTTCGCTTACGCAAACTAGCTAAAAAATTATTGCCTCCTGACGCCAGCCGCCATTACGAACTATGGCGAGGCTTAATCAGTACCTTCTCCTTGTTTGAGAAAAAAGAGATTGGAGAAAAGCTGGGGATTATGGCTTTGCAAGGCGATTTGTTTGGATACCATGCCATCAGCGGAATTGGCTACGATCTGCACGAATGCTACCTGAGCAATGCCGTGTTGCTGAACATCATCAAATCCCTAAGTTATTTTGAAAACGACAATGGGGTGCTGATAGCCGTAAACTATGGCGGCTTGGATGTAGAAGAATTTGGCTCGGTGTACGAAGGCTTGTTGGAGCTGAAACTGGAGGTAAAAAAGGTAGAAGGCAGCGACCAATACAGTTGCAGTTTTGATACGAGCAACGAACGGGGAAAAAGTGGCAGTCACTATACACCCGAAGAATTGGTACAACCTCTGATTAAACATTCACTCGAATATTTAATTGAGGATAGAATAAAACCTTATCAGCAGAAGAAAGCAACAAAAGAAACCACAGTGCAATCGCTGCTCAACCTAAAAATTGCAGACGTAGCCTGCGGTAGTGGCCACATCTTGCTGAGTGCAGCCCGAAGACTTTCGCTTGAAATTGCCCGTGTGCAAACCGAGGAAGAACAACCCAATCCAGCGGCCATACGCAAAGCCATGAAAGATGTGGTGCGAAACTGCATCTATGGCGTAGATAAAAACCCATTGGCGGTGGAGCTTTGTAAAATTGCTCTTTGGCTGGAAGCGTACAACCCCGGTGAACCGCTCAACTTTTTAGACCACCACATTAAATGTGGCGATGCCATTGTGGGCCTTGCACACCGCAGCGAACTGGAAAATGGCATTGCTGATGAAGCCTTTAAAACCCTGCCAGGTGATGATAAAGACATTGCCAAAACATGGCGGGATAAAAACGTAAAAGAACGCAAGGAAAGAGCCGCAAAAGCATTGCAGTTGAGGGCTGAGTTTGAAAAAAGTACCGAGAACTCTGTGCAGGAAGCGATGGCCGAATACAATGCCTTTAGCCAATTACCCGAAACCACACCTGAAGAGATTGAACGCAAAGCCAAGGCTTATAAAAAGTTTATTGATGGCAAAGGTTTTACTTTTTTAAAGGCGATGGCCGATACACAGGTAGCCCAGTTTTTTATACCCAAAACCGAAGCCAATAAAGACTTCCTGATGACCGATGCCGACTACCGCCTGATACTAAGCGGATACAAAGGCTGGCAGGATAGAAAAGTAGCTAAGGCTACAGCAGTAGCCCATGAACAGCGGTTCTTTCATTGGTTTATTGAGTTTCCGGAAGTGTTTAGTGAAGGTGGGTTTGATTGCATTTTAGGTAATCCTCCTTTTCTAGGAGGGTTAAAAATAAGCACTCACTTCGGAAATAATTTTCTATCTTATTTACACTCTAATAATTCTCTTGCAAAAGGAACATGTGATTTGGTAGCTTACTTTTTCAGAAGAAATTTTTCAATTACTTCTTCGAAAGGGTTTATGTCATTAATATCCACAAATACTATTTCTCAAGGGGATACACGTATTGGTGGGCTTGAATTTATTTTGAATCATGGCGGTAAAATTAACCATGCGGTAAAATCGATGAAATGGCCTGGAATAGCAGCTGTAGATGTATCAATAATAACAATAAACAAAGGATACAGTAAGGCTATCAAATCATATTTGAATTCGAAATTAGTTGATATTATTAATTCTCTTTTAAGCGATGCTGTTGGAATACAAAAAGCAGAATTATTGAAGAATAATGAAAGTAAAAGCTTTATCGGCTCCAACATTTTAGGTGGTGGTTTTATACTAGAGAAATCTCTTGTTGATTCAATTTTACAAAATAGCAGTCATTATAATGAAGTTATATATCCCTATCTGTCCGGAGATGATTTAAATAATGAACCTGATCAAAGTGCTCAACGATATGTAATTAATTTTAGTAATTATCCATACAGTAGATATTCTATTGAAGACTGGAATTTATTAAGCCAAGATGAAAAGGGGGCGGTTCTTAAGGCCATTGAAAGTGAAAAGTTCGTTTCTTTTGTTCCGCCCAACTATGTGCAAAGAGTTGCAACAGATTTCCCAATTTGTTTAGAAATTGTTAGGGATAAAGTGAAGTTTGAAAGGGAACTTCTGAGCGATAAGGCGTCAAAAGAAAAGTGGTGGCTATATGAAAGACAGCGTAGAGAGTTATATAGTTCAATAAACACGAACAAATATGCATTTGCGATAAGCCGTGTAACAAAGCATTGTATTGTTTCATTTGTTCCTCTAAATATCGTTTTTTCAAACGCAACAGTTGTCTTTTCAATTCGGAAATCACAGTCTGTCATTCTAAATTCCGTGTTTCATGACTCTTGGTGCTGGAATTTTGGTTCGACAATGGGTACAGGTACTCTAAGGTATACCCCCTCGGATTGTTTTGAAACCTTTCCTTTTCCTCTTAGCTTCAAAATAGAAAAAGAACTGCAGTTAGATAATCTTGGCGAATCCTACCACGAACACCGTAGGCAACTCATGTTGGGTATGCAATTGGGGCTCACTAAAACCTATAATTTGTTTCACAGCAATGCCATCACGGCACAAGCAGTTAATGACAAAGACAAGCAAGTTGCCGCCCTGCAAAAGCATTTAGAAAAAACACCTAATACCATTTCCTTCAATGAAGCCATAAAAGGCATTCTCAAACTCCGTGAGCTGCATGTGCAAATGGATGAGGCGGTGCTGGATGCGTATGGATGGAATCAGACCAGCATCGATCCTAAAACAGGAGAGATTATAGATCGAGTGTGGCTTGATCATGATTTTTATGAAGTAGATTACTTGCCAGAGAATGACCGCATACGTTACACCATTAGCCCAACAGCTCGTAAAGAAGTTTTGAAAAGACTTCTGCTTTTGAACCATAAGATTCATGAAGAGGAGGTGAAGGCGGGGTTGTGGGAGAAGAAAGGTAGTAAAGGGAAAGGTAGTAAGGGTAAAGGAGACAACGACGATAAACCCGACGACGACGCACCGGATACAGATTTAGGAGGTTTGTTTAATCAGGAATAATCAATTTATGGCTAAGAAATTTTCATTTGTTGCTGAAAATGTAACCCCTGTGTCTCAAAACAACAGAAGCACTGCATTGATAAATCGATTGCAGAACGATTTAACTTATTGGCATAATCTAAAATATCCGACCAATATTCTTCCTAAAACTCCAAGAATTCTGGGTGATTTGGAGGCCAAGGTTTTTTACATTCATGCAGTAAATGATTATAAAGACGCTGACAACATCAGTAAACCTTTATGGGACTCTCTCAATAATCACGCATATGATGATGATTATCAAATAAAGTATCTGGAAACGCTTAAGATTCATAAAAATACTCGGGATATTTTGGAGCTCGACTTAACAAATATTGATAGTGAAGATTTTACTCGGATAGTGGACTTTATATTAAATCCAGCAAACACAGTAAAAAGAATATTATATGTATGTGTATCGGACTTCGGAAGTAAAAAAGTAAGATTATGAGAAAAATACTACAAAAAACATTTGGAGAGAACCTTGAGGTATTTGAATTAGCAAAACTTCAAAGAAAATATGAGGCGTTGGGGTTTAAATTTCATACAGATCTAAGAAGAAAGGGAGTTATTCTTGACGCGATTGCTAAACACCCCGAAACTAAAGAGGAAATCATCTTTGAAATAAAACGGGCTGAAAACTTTCGAAAAGGAGATACGGAAAAGATTCTCCAGAAAAGGAATGAATATTTAAAATTATTTCCCAAAGCAAGTTTTGTATTTGTTCTAGCAAGAGAAACAAAAGAATATAATATTCCTGATTCTGAATTCAATTTCTTACTTCTGAATTTCATTGAAGAAAAGCACATAAAACATATTAAAAGAAAGATTAATGGATTCATAAAATTGGCTTCAGTTAAAGATATTGTTCATGACAATCTTGACTTTGGGAGTTTCAAATCTATTAATGTAACAGGATATGCAAACCTAAAGTTCTGGGTACAAATCGAAGAGAAAGAAATTCGTGGTGAATTCCTAAGCGATGGATTGCCTTTTGCTTTCGATATTAAGCTGGTGTTCAAACCTGGTAACAGTGAAGTGATTTATGAAATTGGTAGTGATAGTAAAATTGATTTTGATTTCTCGGAATTCAAGTAATGTTTTGGGTAAACCTGAGAACTGTACTTAAATCAAAAATCGAATTTTAATAAGTGAATTATGGGTACATATAGCCCCAACATGTGGATCATGAAGATAACGCCAGACGAGCCTTACAATACGAAGGTCTTTTTTGAGCGTCTATTTGTTTCGGAAGGAGCGAAGAACCTGATTGGATATACGAAGGAGGGTGGAGACATTGAAAGGTTTTCAAGTCTTTGGAATAAGATTAAGGTAGGTGATTTGATTGTCGTAATTGAAGGTTATAATAAAGTGCATGGTGTTGTAGAAATAACATCCGAACCCTTTGACGATGTAAATGACCTGCGTGACTATCAGGCAGATTGGTTTTATCATAGGCGAAAGGCCGAATTAGTAAAGTTCTTTAATCCATCCTTCGAAGCAAAAGCCAACACAAATAGAGATACCATAATCCAATATTCAGGCGATAGTGCAATTGAGATTTGTGACGAGGTTTGGGATAAAATAAAGGACGAATACATCAATCATAAAAAGAGTCAGCAAATGCAGCAAAAAATCGACATCTTAAAGTACAAGAAACAAATCATTCTGCAAGGCCCTCCGGGCACTGGTAAAACACGATTAGCTCATTTGATGGCTGATGAAATGATTAATTCAGAAGTCAAGTTGACCCCTCTGCAGTATCTTGATTGGTATATCAAGAACTTTAAATCTACCAAAGATTTGAACGAAAGAAATGCTCAGAGACAATCTCTATTGAATGAGTTTTCGATGGCTTTCCCTATCGCTAACATACCCAATCTGACATTAGACACATATTGTCTGGGTAAAGGGTCTCAAGACAGTTTTTGTTATTGGCTTGAAAAGAAATTAGGCTCCTTGGGAAGATTTTCTCCTGGCTTGGCTGGTACAACAGTATATGGTGTTTACTTCAGTCAGGAACAAAATGCATTTGTTAGCACAGATAAAACGCCTCAGGAAAAATTGGATGATATCAAAAATGCTCTGAGTACATTATTAAACACTCAAGATTACGCTGCTGCCGCTGCTATCTTCAGGAAGAGTTTTGTACTGAAAATCCTTAGCACCTATTTCCCGGATGAGTATTTCCCGATATTTAGTCAAAATCATTTGAAACTGATCGTTAAAATATTTGAGATTAATGCTGCTGGTTTGGATGATATTCAACTGAATAAGAAGATAAATGAGAAGTTCCTTGAAATGAAAGCCAACCATTCAAGCAGTATTTCAAACTTCGATTTTATGGGGCATTTGTATGATAAATTTAACATCAAGAATGATGATGTAAACCTGGATGATGTTCAAGTGATGGATACCTTGGGAGAAAAGAAACTGATTCAGTTTCATCCGGCATATACTTATGAAGATTTTGTAAGGGGCATTAATGCTGACACAAATGTTAATGGGCAGGTTGAATACAAAGTAGAAAATAAAACATTGGCAGAGTTTGCTCAAAAAGCCTTGGATAATCAGGCTATCAACTATATATTGATAATTGATGAAATCAATAGAGCCAACCTTGCTTCTGTGCTTGGCGAACTGATTTATGCATTAGAGTATCGGTATGACCCCGACAAGCCCAAGGTAAATATTGTAGAAAGCATGTATGCTTTAAAGCAAGCAGGTGCTAATGATTCAGGTGACAGGTTGCTTAGGCTTCCAAACAACCTTTTTATTATCGGCACAATGAATACTGCCGACAGAAGCGTTGGCCATATTGATTATGCTATTAAAAGACGATTTGCTTTTATTGAGGTACTTCCTACAGATACTGTCATAGATGAAGTAATCAGCGATGCTGATTTGAACAAAAAAGCAAAAGAGTTATTTGCTGCGGTTTCAAAGTTGTTCAATGAGGAGAAATCTGCAGATAAGCCAATCTACCTGCAATCAGATTTTAAAGCAAAAGATGTTCAATTGGGGCACAGCTACTTTTTGGCAAATAACATTTCAGAGCTAAATATGAAATTGGAATTTGAAATCAAACCCATACTGTTTGAATACATCAAAGACGGTGTGCTAAGTCAGGATGCTGAGAGTGAAATAAAAGTATTAAAGGTCAATGAATAGTTTTTTGTTCAATACATTAACTGAGCACCACAATTACCCAAACGGTGAACCTATTCCTTCTGAGGTGGCGATAAATACGTTGCGTCAGGAAATTCTGTTTCAGAATAACATGGAAAAGAAATGCATTGAAATAAAAAAAGATAATACCCTGCATACCCACTATTTCATTGGTGTGGATTGGATTAGTTCGGACAAAGCAGTTTATGTTGGACCAAAATTGAATACAAGCTATACGGATTCTAATGATGTTATTGATAGTAGCCGTCTGAAGGAAACAGATTTTCTAAAGATGCTTTTTCATTGTTTAAAGTATCAGGATATTGGAAGTGAATTAGAAAAATTGTTTGAAGTAAAATGGGAGCAGCCAACTATTGAAATTGAGCAAAAAAGAGACATGCTTACTCCGTTATTGGTAGTTCAGTTTCTCGGATTAGTGAAAATAATCGTTCGTAAAGGCTTAAAGAAATCGTATTATAAGGTAGAAAACAATTTAAACAGCAGAGTTAAAGGTCGTGTTTTAGTAGGTAGAACCTTAAAGGAGAATGTATTTAAAAATAAGAATCTTAATACGGTTTGTAGTTATGATGAGTTTGGACTGAATGGTCTTGAAAATCGGTTATTGAAACGAACACTTTCTTTTATAAGGAATTACCTTCCGGTATTTAAAACCTTGAACACCGATACATACATACAGAACCTGTTCAGTTGTATTACACCTGCATTTGAATCTGTTTCTGAAGAAGTAAACCTGAATGAAATTCGATTCACAAAAACCAATCCCTTTTACAAAGAATACGAGGAGGCTATTAAGTTGGCCAAAATGATACTTAAAAGGTTTGGGTACAATATTTCAAATGTTGAAAAGCAAACTATCCAAACACATCCATTTTGGATTGATATGAGTAAATTATTTGAGTTGTATGTCTTAGGGTTGTTGAAAGATCAATTTAAGAGCCAGGTTATTTACCATCCCACTTACAACAGCAAAGAGTTAGATTATTTGTTGCTCAACCCGCCAATGGTTATTGATGCAAAGTACAAGCCTCGATACCTGTACACATCGGTATTGGAAGATGCAAGACAATTAAGTGGCTACTCTCGAATGCACAAAGTATATGATGCATTAAATTTTGAGAAGGATAAGATCATTGATTGTTTGATAATCTATCCAAATCAGGAAAGTGGAAATAAAAACCTGTCGAAATTTATTGAGTTGATGGAAGAACCCGATTCTGCCATAAGAGAATATGTAAACTTCTACAAGATTGGTATTGAATTGCCAGTTGTAAAAAATATTTAAATGGATTCAGTAAGCAGCATATCATATTTTGAAACTGAATTTGCAAAGAAATTTGGTAAAGGAACTGTTATTGAAACAACAGTAACTGATATTATTCTGCCATCACAAATAATTACTGATTTCTATGAAGGTTTTCGTGGCAGGCTATCGGTGCTTGACATGTCTTGGTGCTTGCCAAATGCCGAGCAACTTTTTAAAAGGATAAAGAAAGGCGATAGAATACAATGCGTTGTATTGAATATTGATTTCAAAAACAAGCAGGTTCAATTAAGTCAAAAGCATTTAGTCAAGCCTTTAAGCGAAAGCATTAAATGGGAACGAATTGAGAGAGGCGATGAATACAATGGCTCTATAATCGAAGAATTAAATGATTCCTATATAGTAAAAACAGATAAGGGAATATATGGCCTTTTGCATAAATCATTTGTTAATACAACAGCAAACGATTTAAAAGTAAAAGTAAATTCAAAACTTGACTATAGCGATTTGATTTCTTTTGTGCCGGCATATTTAGAAGTCGAAAGTGAATCAGAAAGTGACGATGAACCACTCGTAAAGTTCAGTTTTATTGAAGACGAACTTCAGTCATTTAATAAATTCAAAAGGTCATTATTAGGTACGAATGCATCAGACAAGCAGTGTGAAATAATACAATCTGGCTTTGATACTGATGAAAGAATATTTTCAAAGGAATTTTCTACTAACCATACTTTATACATTCAGTTCGAGCTTAACAGCCCTGTTTACGAATTTATTTTCAAGCAAAGGGCTATTCCATACTTTACTGATGGTTCTATCCAACCTGAAGATGCTGAAAAAATAGTTTTGGATAAATTATCGAAAGAGAACTATTGGTTTAAGATAAATAAAAGACACAATAACCGAGAAGATAAGCCTGAAGATGAAAAAGAACTAATTGAATTTTCGCTTTTTAACGAGCAGATAAATATTTTAGGTGAGGTTAAAATTTCAAAAAATAAGAAAGAATGCAAATTCGTAATTACTCGGTTTGCTTTGGAACAAACCTTTGCTGGGGCCTCTAACGCTAAGAAAAGAAATGCCAAAGATGGATGTTATCTTTTTTCAAATCAACTCCGAATAATTAATCCATTTGGCACATTACCCTTTGGTTCATCGCAAACAGAAATTCTGCAATACGCCTTATTAAAAACACAATGTTTTAGTATTGTAAATGAGCTGAGGCTTGATGCAGGTGAAATTTTAAAACAGGAGGGCAGAACATTAGCTATTATTGATAAGTTTCTGGAATATCAAATAAGTTTAATTGATGAACAAAAAGAAAACAACGTTTATGTAGAAAGGTTTCAACAAATCCCAAGTCAAACAGGTGGCATTTCTATCAAGCTTCCAATAAATATTGCCAATAGTTTGGAATTAACGGAAGAAACTGTTGTAAATATTAGGTTAAAGAAAGAAGATGATTTGTTAAAACTTACCGATGGTATTTTATCTCTTCATGATGATGGTTGTAAAATCACATTTTACAAGGAAATAAACCTTGAACTGCTCCAAAGCGGATTCTATATTGACAAGCGAATATCCAAGCGTCAGTTTCAAATACAGCGAGAAATAATTCAGGATTTTTTAGAAAAGAAAATTAAAATAGACCACATAGAATATTTATTGGTCAATCCTGATAAAATAAAAACACCGATTATTCCCAAAGTTCAATTTCACAATCAAGATTTAGTACGTACTGAAAAGGAACAACCTGATAATAATCAGATTAAAGCAGTTAAAAAAGCCATCGGAAATCAAAATGTCTTTTTAATACAAGGTCCACCAGGCACTGGTAAAACAACTGTAATTGCTGAAATAATTGAGCAATTGGTTAAGAAAGGAGAAAAGATTTTAGTTTCAGGGCAAAACCATGTATCAGTTGACAATGTGCTAAGTAAAATCGCCAATATATCTGGTCTTAACCTTTTAAGAGTTGGTAATCCAGACCGAATCGATAAAGATTTAGTCAGATATAACATAGATAATCTGGTAGCGGATTACAAAGGCAATTATTTAAAATTCATATCAAATCAGCTTAAACTAACTCAAGAGTATTTGAATTTAAAAAATAGTAACCTGGCAGAAGAAACATTTACAAAAAAATATAAAGAAAAGGTAAATGAATTAACGGCTGAATATGGCAGACTAAAAGAAGTATTCAAACAAAGGCATTTTAATTTGAGGGATGCCTTGAATGAATTAACTGCCAATGAAATTAACGATTCCATAGCTTCTTTGCGTAGTTGGATTGACTCAAATAATAATGATTATGAAATATTGTTAAAGCCTTTAATTTATAATTCAATTGATGTAGTTTTTGCAACTTGCCTTGGTATCAAGAGTGACGAAGTTTTTAAGGACTCAAAATTCAAATTTGATACTGTAATAATCGATGAAGCTGGTAAAGCCAATATTGCTGAAACTTTAGTGGCAATTGAGTTAGGTAAAAAAGTTATTCTGGTTGGTGACCAGATGCAATTACCTCCTTATATGGATAGCTCTCTCATTGACGAAAAAGAACCTACAAGTTTCCCAAAGTCAATTTATGGTAATAGTTACTTGATGGATGAGATTATCCATTCTTTAAAAACATCTTTCTTTGAGTTTATAATTAAAAGGATTGAGTCTGGTCAATTTCCCGCTGATAATAAAGTTATGCTTAATTATCAGCATAGGATGCACCCGAACATTGGCAAATTTGTTTCAGAATCATTTTATGATGGGCTTGTCTTAATGGGAAGTAGAACTCATCTTAATAGGATTGACTTACCATCCCCTTTTAATAAAGAAGTTATCTTCTTCGATACTTCTAATTCAGCTAACCCATTTGAGCAAAATGATGGATACTCAGCAAAGAACAACACAGAAGCAGAAGCTGTTTCAGAAATTATTTTACCAAAGCTTTTCGAACACAATTTGTCGCCAAATAATATTGCAGTAATTGCACCTTACAAATCCCAAGTTGCAAATATTCAGCAATACATAAAAAATTCATCGACCTGCAACTTTAAGAATATTGATATTTCAACATTGGATTCTTTTCAAGGCAAAGAATACGATGTCATTATATTCAGTTTTACACGTTCATCGAATCATAGAAATGCTCCTACGGTCAATGGTAGGAAAAAGTACACAAAAGTTGGTTTTCTTGATGATGCCAGGCGACTGAATGTCGCATTTAGTAGAGCAAAGAAAAAATTAATTTTTGTCGGTAATGCTGTAACCCTGGTAGATGGAAAATCACATTACGATGGTTTATTCAATTATACCAAATTATTTAATAAACTGGTTGAACTGAGTAAGGATGAAGAAATAGGGCGGTTCGTAAATATGGCTGACTATTCAGATTTCAAGTCACCTTTTGATTCGTTTACAGAAAAGTATAAAGTCAATGATTTTACTTCCGGAATCGTAGATGAAAGAGGTGTTTCAAAAAGTACAGGCAATAAGTTTGGTCTTTTTATTATGGTTGAGGGTCTTCGTCTGCTTGCTCCTTATTACCATGTAAATTCTGTTTTAAATAAAAACTTTACAAAGTTTCATAAAGGAAGCGAAGTTGTAATTAGAGTTGTAGACATTGACTTTGATGCTAAAAAGATTGTTGTTCAACTTATGGAGGATATATGGTACAAGAAGGTTTTATCATTAAGGAATTTAGATTCAATTACTGTAGAGATATTTAAAACATTACCTAATGGCTTTTTAGTAAAGACATCTGATGGCATTGTAGGGCTTATAAACTTGAAATTTAATCGCAACACACCTAAAGGAAAATTGGGTGATAAGATTAAGGTAATATTATCTACGGTGGATTTTTATAATAAAAAAGTAAAATTCAAGCTATTATAAATGGGCCTATTCAGTATAGACATAGATAGATATTATGATGAACTGGTGGAAAAAGGCCGCCAATTAAAGGGTATTTTTTGTATTCAATATCCAATTTACTGCATTCATGCAAATATCATTGATGTGACACCTGACCCATTGGATAATTTAGACAAAGCAATTGTAGATTTCCTTTCGGGTAAACCGGATTTTACTCCATTACAAATTGCCAGTTTAATGGGTACTTCAAAAGCATTAATAGAACAACGGATTAACACATTGCTTAGTGATGATTTGATTATTGAAGAAGATGAACGGTATCTTTTAAGCTCACTTGGTGTATTGGTTTTTAAAGAAGGAAAACAGGTAAGACAGCATAAACAATCCTATGATTTTTATTTAGACGGCTTGTCACTAAAACCATTGCCTAAAATATTTTATAGCTATTACAGTTCTCGTTTCATTAGTGAACATGATTCTTATTATAGAACCATTGAGAAAGGAGATAGGAAAGGTGAAACTTATTTAGTTAGGCCATTCGGCCCAGACCTTGTTCACACACCACCTGATAGAAGTGTAATAACAGACAACATCTTTAATGTAGATACAGCTGAAAGGGCTGCATTTGCCATTCCAACTGGTTTAAGTGAAATAAATGATATTTCATTCACAAAATTATCACTTCAACTTTTGGTTTCTGTCAGTTCAGGTAATAATGGTCTAGTTAAACAGGTTATTGATGGCTTTGCGATTTATTCTTTAGCAGACAATATTTCATACTATGAAGCTTTGAGAAGAAATATATTATCTTTTGAAGCTAACATAAAAGATAAAATTGAAAATCTCGAATTCAAAATAAATATCCCATCATTCAGAGTTGATAAAAAAGAACAACCAAAGCCAATAATAACTTCCAATTGGCAGGAGATAGATAAATTCAAAACTTCACAAAACAAATGCTTTTCCTTCAGTAGTGAAGACCTTGTTAGAGTCGTAGGAGAGATATTTATGATTAACCCCGTAGTTGAGGAGAGTATTGTAAATGAAGAGACCGAAATCGTTATTGATATAAACAAAAAGATGTTGCTTCAATCCCCGAATCGGCACAAACTTATCAATGATATGATTAGGCAAAGGGATTATAAATTTGGCAATGTAGACAACAATGTGTTCTTGCTGTATATCTATTTTATTAGTTCTGATGACTTTGTAAATCAGGTTATTCAATTCAAAAAAATACTTAGTGGCATCAGTCACAATCTTATTAGCAATGAATGGATAAAGAAAAATCATCCTGATTTAACCGAAAACTTTCGTCAGCTGCTGATAGCTTCCGGAGAATATGAACTCTTAGAAAAAATGGACATGGATACTTACATGATAAAAATAAACTAGATGGAATTAAATATTAAGCATACAGATTGTTTTGATTGTGGCGTGTTCCTTCTAAATGGAGACAGAAGAGAGTATACACCTTATATTGATTCAAAACATATATATCTAACTCAAGAAGACAATACAATTCTCAAAAATGAAATACTGAATATTATTCAAAACAGCCATGATGTTTTGAAGCTTTGTAGTTTTATAATTACTGATAAAGAAATTTTTGAAGCAATTCTTTCTAAGGCTCAAGATACAAATACAGCTATATTCATTTTAACTCAATTAGATCAAACTAAATTAACAGATACATTTTCGCTTTTTGATTTTCTTACAGAAGAAGAAATCAAGGAAAGTACAGCCTTACTACACCTAAAGTATATAAAAATATTATTTGATAATGGTGTGCATGTGAGAGCTTCAATTTCTGCACACGCAAAATTTATTGTTAGTGATAGAAAAACAGGATTTATAACAAGTGCCAACTTAACTAATCCATCTTTAACACTGAATACTGAATCTGGGGTGTATTTAGATGAGAAAAGTAGCTCTGCATTGGATGTGCTTTTTGATGTAATATTCCAACGTGGTACAAGTTACCGTCAATTTTTGAGTAGTAATAAGAAAAATAAAATGCTCGTTGTGCAATCTGATGTTAAAATTCAGAAAGAGTTATTGCCCACCTATAGTCAATCTAATTTAAGATACACATACGAATCTTTAACCAATAATCTCTATGAAGATATAATCAGGATAATTAATAATGCAAATGAATATTTATACCTATCAACTTTCAGCATAGTGGGATTGGAAGCTCTTCCCGAATTTACTCAGGCAATTAAAAGTGCTGCTGAAAGACAAGTGGAGATATTTATTTTTTGTAGGGGAATGAATTATAGACATGACCATTTAAAAGGTGCTCAGGTTTTGCAGTCGTGTGGTTCAGATATATATGGTGATTTGTTTAATCATTCTAAGGGTGCGATCAACGAATCACAAGGCATGATTTTCACTGCAAATATCGATGGAAATCATGGTTTGAAGAATGGATTTGAAGTTGGATATATACTAAGCGAAATTCAACGAAGGGAGTTTCTTGACATTCATAAATACCTTATAGAAACCAGTTATTATAAATTTCAAAATAATCCTAAGAGGATTGATTTTTTCATTACTTACATAAGCTATGAAATAAAGAAGGAAGCTAATGTACCTGTCTTCCCAAAAGATATTTGCATCAAAATTAGTTCACATTACAATATACATTCATTGTCAAATTTTCCGCTGTTCTATGGCAGAGCCAAAGACAACGAATATATTATTGCTGGTGACGTCTGCTACTTAGCAAGACAAAATTCGGGTACATTTCACATCATCGAAGAGGTAAAGCCTCGTTTTGATTTGGAAAGGTATTGTCTTAAATACTTCAATCTTAAAATTATTTCAAACTGATGGATACACAAATACCATATTTAAACGAATGGCTTAATTTGGCACGGTCAGGCAACTTCGAAAAGGCCCAAGAGATTTACTACGAAAAGTTATTTGGTGCTGTAATTGATAATTTCAAAACTAAACACTCCGAGAAGTTACCCTCAGGAGGTATATTATTTTCTATTTTAGGGTTTTCTCCTGAGCCAATTATTTTAACAGCACGTACAATAGAACCGGATACTCATGTAATCTTTACAACGAATAACCAAAGTGAGGGTAATGATTATCTTGTGAAGTATCTTGAATCCAATTATGAAATGATTTATTTGAAAGATGAGAATTTCAACACAATATACAAGGCATTAAAAGAACAGCTTGTTTTGAATCCTTCTTCTCAGGTAACTTTAGATATAACCGGTGGAAAAAAATCTATGGTTGCATCCGCTGCTATTTTCGGTAAGGATTATGGTTGTAAAATTGTTTACGTTGATTTTGAGGATTACATTAAGGATTTAAGAAAACCTATGCCTGGTTCTGAAATTTTGAATATCGTTTATAATCCTTTTGAAAACCAACCGGAAATATTTTTAAAATGAATCATCAAATATCTATAGTAGGTAGTCAACTATTACCAATTTATGTTGGCATTAAAGAATTTAATCCAGATAAAGTTCACTTTATCGTGTCAAATGAATCTTTAGGCAGTGTAACTGCTTTAAAGCCCCGTTTAAAGGACATTCAGTTTAGTACACATAATTGTGATGCTTTTGATTTTTTTGCAATTAAATCAACTTGTGAAAAAATAATCGATAAAATAAACTCAAACGACACAATAACATTTAATCTAACTGGCGGTACTAAAATTATGGTCCTTGCTTGCCAAGCACTTATTATTGAAAGGGCATTAAAGGGATTTTATATCAATCAAGATGATACGTTACTGGAACTGCCTTCATATACCAGAAAGAAAATCAATACGGAATTAACCACGAAAGAATTTTTTGATTTAAGCGGCCATAGTATTGCAACTTCGAATGTTTTGTCTGATTTTACAGCAGAAGATTTAAAAATGTCTTCGCTTATTGAATCCTTTGCTTATTCTGATAAAAAGTACACAGTCATTACAAATTACTTTCGTAAAAAATACAACAATGCTAATATCAAAATACCATCCTCAGGAAAAGAAATAATTCCTAATAGTATTGAAGTAACATGGAGTGTTAACAGTATTACAATAAAAATGAACGGAAAGGAGCTTCGTTCTTTTAAATCTAAAAATATTCATCAGTTATTCTTCAACTCAGGTTGGTGGGAACTGCAAGTTGCCAAAGAAATGTCTAACTGGGGCAAGTTTAAGGAACTTCTTATAAATTGTGTACTTCCATTTAAAATAGACGTTACGAGTTCCAAGAATGAGATAGATGTTTTATTGAATACAGGCAAAAAATTAATATTTGTTGAATGCAAATCTGGAAATGTAAAACAGGAAGATGTCAATAAGTTGAAGGCAATTAAGCAGACTTACGGAGGCCTGATTTCCAAATCAATATTAGTAAGTAGATTTTTGCCAAGTCCTACAATAATTGAGAAATGCAAAGAGTTGGATATTGAAATATTTTACTGTTATGCTTTTCAAAATAGATTGGTAAACCCTCTAAACAAGATATTAGTTAGACTGGATGAGTTAAACAAGAAGATGTCTCTCTAGTTTAATAGGATCACGATTTAACAGATTATCCCTGATTTACCCAGCCAACGCACAAGTACGGCTTATGCAGTGGCTAACCCACAATCCCAACCCTGTTGCCGCCATTTTTAACTGTCATACTTTTTGTGGCTATGCTCCCCACGCTTTTGGCACATTGCCTGTTCCGCTTCGCTACACAGCCAAAGAGCCAAGCCAACACAAACATAGCTACAAAAAGCCGCTACACTCCAACCACCACCACCGTTTCGCTTATGCCAGTATAAAAAATGGCGGAAGCTACTTAATCATAATGTTGCCTTATGTGTTCGCTTCGCACAGCCTTTTGCCATCGCTTATGCAAGCATCCAACCGCACAGGCTGTCACATAAGAACATTATGTTAAGTATCCAACACCATAGCATCCCGACAACGGGATGAAGCCGTGCTTTTGCCAACGAACCCCACCCGAAGACCCACGTCACCCCGCCACCCTTTCAGCGGTGCAGTAAAAAATAAAGCATGTGTTGTTTTATGGCCATGTGCTTGCGGTAGGTTCATTCACTTCATCTTCATTCCGTTCAGGCGTTTCGTTCATTACGCTTCGCTTCATTCTCTACACTATCAATTAGCCTACTAAAGCCAACTTTGATTCCAGTTTGAGCGCTAGTTGCTCCATGTCCTCGCCAACCTTTTGATCGACTACTCGTGCATAATGTTGAGTGCTTTTAATGTTTTTATGTCCAAGCATTTTACTTACCGATTCAATAGGAACGCCATTCATCAATGTGACTGTTGTAGCGAAAGTATGACGAGCAACGTGGAAGGACAAACATTTGTCGATGCCACATAAATCCGCAATCTCTTTCAAATAGGCGTTCATCTTTTGATTACTAATGATCGGCAGAATGGGCGCATCAATGGGAACGTTTAATTCTGCATACTTGTTTAGTATTTGTTCCGCGACATCGAGCAGCGGAATATGCGCACGAACGCCAGTCTTTTGTCTTCTGGTTCGAATCCATAGTTTACCGTTAGGGCTTCGTTCCAATTCGCTACGCTTCAACTTGTGCATGTCTGCATAAGCAAGGCCAGTATAGCAAGAGAAAACGAACATGTCTCTTACATGCATTAACCTGTCAATTTTAAACTCTTTTTCCATCAATGAAAGGAGTTCACCTTCCGTTAGGTAAGGTCGATCCACTTCCCTTAATGACAGCTTCAATGTTGCGAATGGATCCTGAATCAACCAACCATTGTGCTGAGCTCTTTTGGTGATCTTCTTAAAGTTCTGCAGGTACTTGACGGTTGTGTTGTAATTACATCCTTTTTCCACTTTTAGAAAGTGCTCAAACTTCGTTACAAGATTTCGATCAACGAGTTTGATAAGAATATCTTCGGCCTTTATAAATGTCAAGAGAAAATCCTTCATGTAGCGAAGGCAGGTAGAATACTTTTGGTAGTTCGCGTATGATGTTTCGCGGCCTATGAGCTCCTTTAATTGTTGGTTATGTTCTTCCCAAATTTCAATCAGCATTTTCCCTTTTGCAGAATTGATATTCAAAATAGCATCACGTAACAATTCCGGACTGAGTTCATCTCTGGTAGTGAGTAGTTCGTTATGCTTTTCATAAGCTCGAACTCGCACTGCATCGATGTACTTATTTATGCTGATGGCCTCATTAGATTTTCCCTTGGCCACACCAGCAGCCGGCTCCCAGATTTGAGCATGGATACTGCGCTTTAAACTCACCGCCACTGATCTACCGTTGAGTGTAATTCGGAGCATCACCGGACACTCGCCGTTTCTTTTTTGTTTTGATCTGTTGATGTAAAAAAACAGATTGAATGAATTTCTTGACGACATAATGTTATGTGTTTATGTGCGCCCCCCAATGATGTTACAAAAGTATTAGACCGTTTAGACTTGCGAAAGCGTATTAAATTGACTTAGTGCGACTTATCCGCTTTCGCGTGACCCTTTTTGCCTTTTTTAAAATGGGGTCACGCTTTTGGAAAGAATCTATGCGCTTTTTGTCGTTTTATGTCGCACCGACTAAAACAAAAAAGCCGCGAAAGTCAACTACTTTCACGGCTTTGCGCTTTCGAATATATTCTCTTAGCGGAGAGTGAGGGATTCGAACCCCCGGACCTGTTACAGTCAACAGTTTTCAAGACTGCCGCAATCGACCACTCTGCCAACTCTCCGCGGCAAAAGTAGTCTTTTTTTCCATTTTGCAAACTTTCACAACAAAAATATTTTATTGTGTTTATAATCTATTCATAATCAACAATTGAGACTAAGAGTTTTCAACTACTTGTTTCGGTTTTTGGTTAGTTTTATGTTGTTTACATGCATGTCATTGTGGTGAATTTGAATCAAAATTGACACTTAATCCAAGACAAAGTTGACCCAAACGCGATTTATCTAGTGCGTTCCAAAGAGTGATTGTACCGATTAAGATTGGAAACTTTAGTTACCATTTAAGATTCTTTCTTTCTCTTTTTGGAATTCTTCCTCTGTTAGGATACCAGCGATTTTTAGATCACCCAGTTTTTTAAGCTCGTCCATTTTAGAAAATGTAGCTTGGGGTTGGGCGGAAGAATTTTGGTTTTTGGCTTGAGAAATTTTATCCATAATCAAAGAATAGAACTTATCAGCTTCATCACCTTCTTTAGATGAAAATGCACGAAGTGCGACTGTATTTTGATCCTTCATGCTGTCGAAGGAAGAACCGAAAATACCAACCTTAGCATTAGTCTCAGTAGTTCCTGATACGATTACTTTAATATATCCATTTGCCATAAGGGTTGGTCGCTTATACTCAATTCCATCAATATCCTTGTAGAAATACATCCTTTCACCAGAAGAACCGCCCTGACTCATAAATCCTCCGAAAGTAGCTCTCGATATAACCAAGTGATTGTCGCTCACCTTGATTTTTCCATTTAATCCTTTAAATTCCATTTCTTTTTAGTTTTAATTTATTTCGAATCTAAAATAATCAGAATGTTATTTCTGATTGCGGTATCCTAAGATTATTTTATTATAAAAGCTCTTACAATCGAAGTTTATACGAGTACCATTGATAACGGAGACATAAAAAATAGGATCGTGAGTTTCTCATACCCAAGATTGGATCTATTCGCAACGTTTAGTGAAACATTTCCTATTTGAAGGTGATCGCCAACTAGTGAGGCATACGATTACAACGACTATTACTTTGATGAATGGAGATCCAATCGAATTTGTAAGCAAAAAGCTTGGACACAAGAATAACAAGCACGCAAAACATTATCCCCTTGTGGTGTATCAGAAGGTAAGGCACGATATGGAGCAATTAGGACTCAAATTGGAATCAAAGTTGGCTATAATAAGCTAGTTGATCCCTTTGTTTACTAAAATGTCTAAAATGCTGTTTACAGACGCGCTAAGGATAAAGGGAGAATTTGCGTTCTCCCTGTTTAATTTCTGAGTTTCGTAATATAGAAGGAAAATTTAAAGTCTGAGCATACGGATATAGAGAGCTTGCTCAGTCATACTTTACTCATGTAACCAAGAAAAGTGCAAGTGTGTGGCTCCGCAGGTGGATAAAATTGAACAGCAAATTGGAATCAGAATTACTCCAGGCCGTATTTAAGATAGGGCAGTTGTTGTTAATTCCAAAGCAAATTGAATTAATAATCAGTGCAATCGGATTGCCCTAAAAAGCAATTTAAAGACTATATATCAATATTAAGTTGTCATATACTTTAGTATCCTCTCAGCGGTTTGATCAGCGACTAGTCCAGTCGTGTCAATTAATATTTCTCTCGAAGAAGCCCATTTCAGTAAATCATCATTGAGTCGTTTACAAATTTCGAAATCCTTAAACTCAACTGAACTTCTTTGCTCCAGTCGCTTTTGAAGTTCATCTACCGAGACGTACAACCCGAACACTTTGATATTCTTTGGTGAAATATGTCCTTCCACTTCAAGTAAGAATTGCTTTATCTTATCACCACTAAAAGTATCAATGAGTATTACAGGAGTGTACCTTTTCTTAATAAAGTCTATCGCGAGGTTAGCCGATACGTTTAGCATGGCTATATGCTCTTCTTGATTCTTCCAGTCAACTGAAATAACCATTTGTCTGATGGTGTCCACTTCAAGTCGAATTCCGTTATTAAAGTGCTTTGCCAATGATTTTCCCGTTTGAGACTTACCCGAACCTGGAGCACCTTTCAAAATAACTAGTTGAACGTCAGAATCCATTAATTGAAAAGTAAAGTTTGTGGCTTATTGCAAGACATGTTTTTACAAGGCAAATTGCAAGTCTTCATCACCTTTGAAACTTCAGTAGATCTCTTAGTACAAAGTATCTCAATAATATCTTGTTTCGCGATATTGCCAAGTGGTTGTTTCGCAATTGGGATTCTTCTGTGGTCAAAACACTTTACTACATCACCGTTGGGATAAATGCAGATATTTTTTCTAGCTGCACAAGGAGTGTCATTATCGTAATCAACAGAAACGGAGTTAAGGTTAGTCCAAGACCCACCAAAGTCTTGATTGTATTGAATATTATGTTGAATACCTTGCTCATCACACCATGCTTTGACTTTGGGTATTTCCTCTGCTGATTCTTTAGAAAGAACAGATTGAATTCTTAATTGGTCTCCAAGAATTTTTTTAGCCAACAAAATTTTTGGCATCACAATATCGAAGTTCTTCTTACCCCTGAACTCATTCCATTTTTCTCTTTCGACGGAATCTACCGAAATAACGAGTATATGACCAAGAGCTTTGTACCTCCTCAGAAATTCTTCATCAACAAATCTTGCATTAGTAACGATAACCATCGGCACGTTGAGAATTTTTGCTTCTTCAGCTATTAGCATAACGTCTTTTTTGAAAAGCAATGGCTCTCCGCCCGTTAAGGTAACTTGATAAAGGTTGTGGTGTAGTCGTCTTAAACAGTTGATAAAGTGAATTACTAGCAAGTGTTGATCGCGCGGTTCAGGGCGTTCCCATATCCCACATTTCGGGCAGCGATCATTACACGCGTTTGTTATCATGTATATGAGTTCATTCCCTTTTACTCCATAAAATCTACGAATCGGTGTCTTGTACCATCTGTAAATCCCCCATTCAATGGTTTTGAATAAAATCATGGGCAGTACTAATAAGGGCCTATTTACCCTTTTAACAAAAGGCCGTATTTCACCTAAGTAATCATAGACTACATGAGTCAAGTTTGGGTCATTGGATTTTCTTCTGTAGATAAGGCTCATTGCATATTCCCTTTATAAATTGATTCTGATGCATCCCACATCAGTACGGTGTGTCCTTCATAGACCGTGGCGCTAGAACTCTTGTATTTTTTGAATAGCCCAATAAATTTCTTGAGGCCAGAAATGGAATTTTTATAACCGAAGTCATGCCATAGCTTCGCGTCCTTACAGAATCCGATTTTGTATTTGCTTCTAAGTCTTAGACACAAATCCACATCTTCACCTGCTGCTGTAGGAAATCGCTCATCAAAGGGAAATTCATCAGCAGCAAACGCTTTCATTCCAAAGTTAAGAGACGGCATGTACCAAAGTTATTTTCTTTCTGGGAGAAGCCATTTTCCAGCGAGTGTGCCATTAATGTCATGGTAATAGTCGTAAATCGTTTTTCCCCAAGCATATGTCATTCCACCAACAGCCGCAAAATCAGTGTTCTCAAGAAATGCGGTCATGTTTTTATTCCAATCCACATCCAGAATACAATCATGATCTGTGAAAAGAATATATTCTATCCCTAGACTTAAAGCGAAATTAATTCCCATATTCCTTGCTTTAGCCGGGCCAGAATTCTTGAACAAGTTTATGCGCTCAGCGAAATGAAATTTCGGCTCATATTCCAAGGGACTGGCATCATTAATAAGAAACACCTTTTCAAATTTCAACGATTGGTTTTGAACGCTCTTTAGAAGGCGATCTAGGCATTCAATATCCCACTGAGATTTTGTGTAGTATGGAATGATTAAGGCACTCATCACTAAAAGACTTTATTAATCCAACATAAAAGGCCAAGGCCTATTCTCACTAATGCTCCAATTCCCCAATTTTAGGGATTATTGAAATCAAGAATCTTTGATTAGCAGGAGGCGTATCTGGGGAATTTCTTGGCTTACCCTTTTCACCACTACCTGCTATTATCAACTCGCAATTATCCAGTTGATCCAACTCAATTCCGTTCGCCTTCCAAAGTTTCACCAAAGCCTGCGCTCTGTGATAACTTAGAACATCATTGTTCTGGCATTCGTTCTCATAGTAATTATCCTTTGATGCCTGGCCTTCAATTACAAGCTGATACTTAACATTCATTTCTTTTGGGAACTTATGAACCAAGTCCTCAATCGCCCTGCCTGCTTCAACAAGTTCCTTTCTGACATCTCTGTCAGTCGTAAAAAAATCATAGCTGCCTCTTCCAAATCTAAAATCAATGTTTAGAACATGCTTCTTATTCAACGAATCATATAGGAAATAACGTTTGTCAATATTGTTGACTGCATTTTCAATTTCTTTTATTCGGTCTAATTCTCTTTTCGAAGCAGCTAGTTCTTTGATCGTTGAACTTTGCATAGTGTATACTAAGACAAATAGCACTAACATAACAAAGAAAAGACTGGTCATTAGATCCGAGTAACTCAACCAAAAGAAGTCTCTCTTTTTTTCATTTGCTTTTGCCATAATATCAGTTCTTTGAAATTTCTATCTTGCTCAAGGTCTTTTTTAGTTCTATCAAAACATCTATCAATTCATTTTGGGCTTCATAAGATTGCTTTTGCGTCGATCTAAAGTCATTGCGCATTTCTACCATCTCTTGCTTTAGAGATAAAAATTGATCCTTCTGAATAGCTGAATTCTCAACGAAAACCTTTATTGCGTTCTGAATGTCATTTACACCTGTGAAAAAATTATTGTTACTGCCGATGAAGGACTGAATTTGATCTGTAGACCGTTTAAAATATTCATTCAACTCTATATAAACAGCCTTTATGTCTTGGTTCAACTCATCTATTTGAAGGCGCCATACCTCGCGGTGATCCGAAATGGTCGGAAAGTGCAGTTCAAGAGATTCCTTGAATTGCTTTTGAAGTTCAATATTTGCTACTACACTACCTGAAACTGTCTTCAGATTCAGGTTGAATTCTTTGAATTGAGAAATGATCTGGTTAAAATCCGAAGCGACTGTTTCTGTTTTGTCAATGTAACCGTTTAAACCCTTTTGATAATTCAGAAAAGTTTGTAAATGCTCTGATGACTCCTTTAAATCTGAGAATACATCAGCAATTTTCGTGGCGGTTCGTGTCAAACTCAATTTATTTATTTCCTCAAGCACTGATTGCTGTTTTTGAAGATTGTCATTCAATAATTGGCCTGAATCCTTATAATCATTCATGTTCTCTCCAAACTTGAGTATGAAATGATTCAGTACATCTTTGAAGCTTCCTAGGGTTCTTGAAACACCAATATTCAGAATCGGAAGAAGCTCCCTTTGAAGAAAGTCATAATAATGATTCTTATCGGTATCATTTTTAAAAGCAGCAGGTTTATAAACCATTGCAGAATTCACTACAGTGAACATTAACCCAACAAGACTCGCAAACATTGCTGCAATAACGCCGTTAAGCAATTGACCAATACTTTGCGAGGAAATTACTGTTGTTGTCCCCTCAGTCGTTGCCGAAAAATCAATGCCCCACAACCCAATTATTATACCGACAAACGTACCCGCAAGTCCGATGTACAATGGTACATTTATCAAGTTACCAATTTCATTATCCACTTTTTCTAAATATCTTTCACATGTGTCTTTGAGGATGCTGAAATCTGCTGAAGCACCTCTGTTTTTACACAGGTAAGCATTTGTGGACTTAATTACTTCAGCAAAGTGAATATGTTCTGTTTTTGTTGAGGTTGGTACAACCAAAAGCTCTGCTTGCTCACCAATAACAGAAACTTCGGAGTTGAGTTCTTCAAGTGAAATGGAGTCTAGAAATTTATCAAAAAGCTCAGGATCACTCAGTGAGGATCTGGATACAGTGAACTTCTTGATTTGAATTTCTTTGTAAGAACCTGGAAAAAAGTTCTTATAGGCTTTTATTTTGAGATAAACACTTACAAACACAAATACTTGCAGTAAAACAAGGATTACGATGAATACTATTTCAAATTTCATATGTTGAATAATGTTGTTTGGTTATTATCTATTGGTTTTTGTTTTTCTTTAGCGCTTTTGCTCTTCAATTTCTTTGGTTTCTTTTCGAAATCTACAGATTCAGTTGCGCGTCGTGATAGTTCTTGATACAAGTATTCTGACGTAGGATAATTACCCTCAACATAAGCTTTAACTAGAGATGCGTGTGAAAGTGGTTTTTTGGGATTCAGTACATCACTATTTGTGTCATAGTCTAATAGAACAATATCCTCCTTGTTAGAAGCCTCCTTTAGCCTTGAAATTATTTCTTCAAGTTTGTGAGTTAGTACCCATAAGTAAGTTGGCAGATAGATTTCTATCCTGGCTTCAAGATAATTAAGCAGTTCAACGCCATTAATCCCTTTTCGATGGCCTAAAATTTTGCCAAATTTCCGAGTGGTCCTTTTGATATCCCTCATAGTATCATTGTCTAGAACACTCAAGTCAATGTCTGCACTTTCAAACACTTTCAAAGCCTGCCATATGCCTTCAACGGACATTCCTTTTGTGTCTTCGGTAAATGGAATAGGTATGTTACCATGAGGATAAAATGGACTCAGTTTAACAAGTGAGTTTTTTGCTTTTGAAGTAACATCCACAAACTTTGCATTAGGATATTTCTTGAGCAGTGTGCTTTCTTTCTTTTTCTTGCTTTCTATATAAATCATGCTGCAAAATCATTAATGTTGAGAATTTGCTCTAATGGTATCCAAGTTTTTACAAGTACTTCAGCCTGATGATATTTTTTATCTTCAGGTGTTAAGTCCAAGTATCTTTTTTTGAAAAGGTCGAACCTTAAAGTGCTCAGAAATTCGGGCGAATCATCATTCACATGTTTTCTATCCGCTGCATTCATGTTAGAAAACTTAGTATTTTCATAGTAGCACACGTCTATCGATACTTTTAATAGGAAAGTTTTTGAAATCCTTCCTTCTCTCAGGGCAACGTGCTTCATGGGGTGGTCTTGTATGAAGCTAAGCCGGACATAATCTTCCAATCCAAATTCCATATCAAGACTCCTTCCAAGTGGGCTATTTCCAGTCCGAGGTATTTCAATGCCATTTCTATCACAATAATGCCATGAGTAGAGTCCCCCATTTTCTACAATAGACTTATAGTTACTTGCGTCAGTGAAGTGATAAAGTACCGATATGTTATTCTTTAGAAGGATTTGCTGTATTTCTCTCCAGTTAAATTTCTTTGAAAGAAGAGAATCCAATCTCGCACGCTTATCTGAAAGAACTTTCTCTTGTGCCCTTCTCTCTTCATTTTTTTTAACAAAAAGGATTTTCGCTTGGATTTCTTGTTCTTCAAGTTCCTCCTTTAATATTCTCGCCTTTTCACTTTCTCGTTCAAGCTGCTCCTTTTGTACTTTTACAAATTGCGCTATAATTTTTGAATCTAGTCTTTCCTTGGCTTTTGTTAGTCTTTGAATTTCTCGAGTAAAATCAGGACGAATTGATTGCGCAATGTCACGGATACTGATTTTGGCATCTTCAAGTTTTCCGAGATCAATTAAGTTTTCAAGTCTCGACAAGTTTTGTCTAACCTTTCTCTTGAGAACCTCCTCTTGTTTCAGTCTATTGGCTAGTCTTTCTTTGTGTCGATTAAGGAGCGAGTTGCCTCCAATTATCCGATTTAAATTCTCAATTCTCTTGTTGTATACTTCAACTGGTATTTCACCAAGTACGATCTTGCCATTTGACCAGTTAGCCTGAGATAACAATTTTAAATTTTCAATTGCCTCATCAAAATGAGCATTGTCATTACTTTGAATTAATGCGATTAATGAATTTTGAATACTATACTCGACTTTAGAAAGGGAATACCGTTCAATATCCCTCTTTAATTGATCCAATTCTAGAACAAACTTTTTTTTACTGTTGTCAAATTGGTGTTCTGGTAGTCCTTCAAAATGATCTACGATGATCTTCGCAGTTTGGTAATCTGCTATTTTTTTGACTAGCAACTTTCTTTCCTCCCAATCTTCCGTTTTGGATGCGGAGCTAAGAATATGGTCAATATTCGGCGAATTAGACAACAAGGACTGAGCCTCAGCAATCACCATACGATTGTGCCTGCCTCTTCTGTGAAAAATCCTTCGAATAAAAGATTTTATGTTTGCAATAAATTTCAAAATTGAAAAGTAGGTATTGGAGGAAATATAATTTAAAGGATGTTTACCTACAAACATATCAATATTCTGTGATATTTCCATCTTAGGCAACACATAGGCACATAGGTAAACATGGCTGATCTGTTCTTCCCGAATCTTGTCTCCTCACAAGACGAGATTTATGCCCCCTATACACGACTAGAGTGCTTTTACTATTGTTCCGGCATGGTAGTAGGCGTTGTAAAGGCCATTTCTACAAAGCCCGTTCTGATGGCTATCAGTTTTGGGATTCTTACAAATGTTATGTTCAATTCAGCGGCTTCTGCAATAGTGGGATATTTTGTTAAGTGCGGCCCTGATCGCTTGTCTTCAACGTTCAAGTCCAAAAGTAACGATCAAAACTCTCCTAAAGTAGATGAATCAGCTTGTGGGCAAAGGAGTGATCGGTGCTGGCGCATTTGGTTTCATTCCACTTGCTCGCGAACTCTGGCAGTTATTTCGTTTAAATGCTGCCAATAGTCGATTGGATGAGTAAATGAATTGATGCTAAAGAGAGTATAATTTTCATTTTCAAAGAGGTTAACCCGAGACTTTGATTTTATCTTCATTTCAACCTTACGAACAGAAATCTCTTTCACCACTTCACTGAAGATTTCGTGCATAAATTGGAGTGATTTAATACAACTTTTTGAACGCAACGATTAGAAAATTGGTTGCAAAATTCTCAGTGCAGTTGTGCAATTGAATCAGTAGTGCAAAAGTGCAATCCCCTATGTATAGGGATTGCA
>OFDC01000092.1_pt1 | contig 101820 bp, 98 predicted proteins | sample 1520941 | NCBI WGS metagenome assembly OFDC01 (sample SAMEA94258168, study PRJEB24077) | hot springs metagenome | biome: Aquatic biome; feature: Water | place: India | collected 2012-12-06 | depth 5 m
AGCGTTCAATCTGAGCCAGGATCAAACTCTTCAGTTTAATTCCTAACTATTACTTTTTACCTCTTTACAGAGGCGGTATTCGTTTCGCTTATTTCTCAAATTCATTTCAAGGTATGTGTGTAAACTACACTGTACATACTTGTCATAAATCTAAGTGTAAAGCATTTGTATTTTCTGAGTTTCTACGCATCAAATGCGCTTCACACAACCTACAAACACCCACACTTATCAGTCATCCTAATTTTTAAAGAACATCAGCTTTTCGCTGCTTTCGTTACCGTTGTTGCGTAACGAGGTGCGCATTATATAGGGCTGAGCTTTGCGGTCAACCCCTATTTTTGCGTTTTTACAGTTTTGTTACAAATTGATGATTATTTCTTGAAAGCTGCCTTGATTCTCAACCAGGTTTGGGTCAAGACGTTGCCATCCAGATGGTAATGCTTATGTAAAGGCTGTTTGACCTCCCAGCTGACTTTCAGGCCCGCCGGAAAAACGACAAAGTCACCTTTACCAAAATTGACCGGCGATCCGCCAACAGGCGTCACCACACATTGACCTTCTAATATATATGCCTGCTCTTTCTCATGAAATACCCAATCAAAGGTCGACACCTCTTTTTTCCAGGTAGGCCATTTGGATACACCAAAGTCTTTTAGTTGTGTTTCGGCAGGATTGTGCTGAACTTGAATTTGCATGCTGGACTCCTTAAATCGAAAGTGCGCATTTTACATGCTTTAGTAGTCAGGCTTTTACAGAGTAAAATACTTTTTCTAAAATGACTCAGGGTGCATGATGCGTATTAGCCAGGCAAAGGCGATAGAATTATTGAAGCGGGGTGAAATCGTCGCCATTCCTACTGAGACAGTGTACGGCCTGGCAGCCGACGCCCGCAATGAAGAAGCCATTTCCAAAATTTACGCGACCAAACAACGTCCAGCTAACAATCCGCTAATTGTACATATTGCCAGTGCCGCGCAGGTGCTCGATTGGGCAAGTGAATTTCCGCCACTGGCGCAAAAGTTGGCGCAAGCATTCTGGCCTGGTCCTTTCACCTTAGTATTACCAGCACGCAAAGAAGTTTCTGCTAGCGTAAGGGCTGGCGAACCTACGGTAGCGCTGAGAGTCCCGTCGCATCCCGTCGCTCTTACCCTGCTGAATGATAGCGGCTTGGGATTAGCTGCCCCGTCTGCCAATAAATATACCCAATTGAGTCCAACCACGGCGGCGCATGTAGAAGCAGGCCTGGGCGCAGAAGTTCCTGTTCTTGATGGCGGCGCTTGCCAGGTAGGGATAGAGTCGACGATTGTCAGCGTACATGGTGATGAATGGCAGTTATTGCGGCCAGGAATGATAGATGCCTCAGACATTACAGCGATTACTGGGAAACCAGCAATGCAGCAAGCAATAACACATCTGCCTAAAGTACCTGGACAACATCTCCTGCATTACTCACCACGCACACCTTGCCTGTTATTTGAGTCTCGCCAGGCAATGCTGAATTATGCTTGCAATAAAACTGCGGCAGCAGCTTTACTGTTTGGGGAAGGCAAATCTGTGACAGACAAAGACTTTGTTTTGCCAAATGACGTAGCCTTGGCCGCAGAACATTTATATGCAGCGCTGCACACCCTGGACGCTGCGCAGGCTGAAATCATCCTGATAGAATCCCCCCCAGCGGACATTGCCTGGGATGCCCTCAGGGATCGTTTACAACGTGCCACTTACCATCCTCACACCCAAAACGATTGAGTCTGCCATATATGACTGGCACAATATAATGTATCTCTATTATATTAGTGCTTGATTAGAACAAGATTATTCACAATGAAAAACGCCTCTCAACTTTTGATGGTCGCCGCGCTCTCGGCTTTATTATTCGGTTGCAAAACCTTTGAAATACCAAGCGTATTTGATAAAGGCACCAAGGAAATTCCACGCTATGGTAAAGAAGCCATTCATTATCAATGTGAGAATTATCAATCCTTCGGACTCAAGCTATCAGAAAATGGCGAAGAAGCCTGGGTGATGTTGCCAGACCATGAGGTCGGGCTGACCAAGGATGCAAATGATAAGCAGCTTTATCATTATGGCACCATGGATTTGCGGTTGAATGGTGAACAAACTACGCTGGATGATAGCGACCATTTGCACTTGAAGAACTGCAAAGCCGCCCCGTCCAAATAGCAACACTTTAATGCAAAAACCCCGCCTTGGCGGGGTTTTCTGTTTCTGATGGGATGTGAATTAAACAGTCACGATGCCGCCTACCAGGCCCAATACCGTCCCAGCCAGTGGACCAACTACTGGCAAACCAGTCAGCAACCCGGAAACGGTATTCAGCAACCCACCTACAGTACCCAATAGACCTCCAAGCAAACCGCCAACCAGTGGCAGACCACTTACCAGACTTGTCAGGTTCAATGCTGCGCCACCAGAAACAGCTTCAACTTCAGTTTTGTTCAATTCTTGAATTGCCATAACTTTCTCCAGATTTTAAATTTTAAAAACTCATCATAAGTGTGACGAAAGACGCATTATCTACAATGAGATAATTGGTCAGCCTGCATCTATAACAGGCGCAGGCCACCAAAGAGAATGTAAATAAATTAATATATTTTGTAAACATTTATTTACATTTTGTGTTAAAAAATGTTTTCTTAGTGTTCGGCAATTGCCCACAACCCAACACGGCCCATGCTTGCTGCGAGTTTGAGTCGAGCAGTTCGCCACGCAGACAGTGACTTGATATTTTGTTGTTTGGCATTGGACCAGGCATTCTGGGCATTCAAGAGCTCGATAATATTGCCCACACCCGCGTTATACCTGCCCTGCGCTACCGCAAACGCCTCCTTGGAGTTGGCAACCAGCTCCTCTGCTGCACGCAAACTTTCACGCTCGGAGATTAATGCATGATAGCTTTTCCACACATCCAGCGTGACTTGCTGCGTGACCCGCTTTAATTCGGCAGCCCGCACTTGCGACTCAGCTTCTGCCGATTGCACTTGATGCTTACGGGCAAATCCTTCAAATAAAGGCACATTCACTTGCAAACCAACCGAAGAATTATCTGTGTACACATCAGAAGCGGGAATACCTGCCAGCTGCGACTGACCCAACTGGTCGGTGCGGCTGATTTCGGCATTGAAACTCAAGGTAGGCAGCCCTTCAGCACTCACGGCTTGAATATTTTCTTTTGACGCCCGCAGCTTAGCTTTTGCCGCAATAATGGACGGATGAGACTCGATTGCCTCTTGGATCATTTGGTCTGCCGTGGTAACAAAATCCGTTTTCTCTAATTGATCACTACGGCTTTTCACAGTAAATCGGGTGTTAGCCACCACCCCCATGGCGGAGGCCAATGTGCCATGGGCATTATTCACATCCCCTTCGGCTTTTGTTCGCTCCAGCCTGGCTTGCGCGTATGCCGTCTGGGCTTGCAACTGGTCTGTCAGCAACCCTACACCAGCCTTAAACTTGGCGGTAGCAGCCGCCAGGCTTTCCTTGGCCACTTTTTCTGATTCCTCAAACGCACCTAGCATCGCCTGGGTGGATAAATGGTCAAAATATGCTTGTGCTGCACTGATAAAGACTTCTTGCAACGCGGCATCATGTAGCGCATTCGCGGCATCCAGCAAAGCTTCCGCCTGGCTCATCTTGGCGGAACGTTGCCCGAAATCGGCAACCAGCCAGGTCAAGCGCAAGCTGTGTGCGCGGCTAAGGATGCGGTTATCCTGGTCTAAAAATGAAAAGCGAGAATTGGTGACTTCGTTATGGATTTTAGAGATGCCGGAGACCAGATTGACCTTGGGCAAATAGTCGGCCCGCTGTACGCCGACTTGCTCTGCCTGCGCACGTGCACTGGCCCATACTTCGGAGGTTTTTGGGTTATTGCAAAGCGCTTGCTCAACCACATCAAGCAGAGCCAGTGGCCAATCTGGCAAAGTATCCGCACAAGCTGCGCTGGCTGCATCCGGTTGTGTGACCAACATATTTTTTGCCGGGCCACCCTGCATGTGTTGCTGAAACTCCATAAAATCAGTGAGCTTGAGGGCGCAGGCAGGATAGCTCAAACTGCAAAACAGGGCGATGAAGCATAGCTTGAGTATGCCCGGTCTGCTCATTAGGCGACGCCCTCAGTGGCGGCTTTCACTCTACCGGCTTCTAATGTAATCACACGATCAGCCGACGCAATCGTTTCAGGTCGATGGGCAATAATGATGCGCGTCATATTCAACGCCTGTACTTCCTGATTGACCATGGTTTCTCGCATGACATCCAGGTGGCTGGTCGCCTCATCAAGGAACAAGAGCCGAGGTCGCTTGTACAAAGCGCGTGCGAGCAGAATTCGCTGTTTTTGCCCGCCTGACAACGCAGCGCCCATATCGCCAATCAAGGTATTAAAGCCCATGGGCATGGCCATGATCTCTTCATATACTGCCGCTTTACGGGCACACTCTTCGACCCAGCCATGATCGACTTGCTGATCAAAGAAAGCGATATTGTCTGCAATCGACCCGGCAAACAGCACATCATCCTGCATGACGACGCCTATCATGGACCGCAACTGTTCAAGCCCTAATTTTGCCAAAGGCTGCCCCCCAATCAGAACGTCTCCCTCATTGGCGATACGGATACCAAGCATCACGCTCAGGAGGGTGGACTTGCCGCAACCAGAAGGGCCGACGATCGCCACTGACTCGCCTTCACGCACATGCAAGTCAACCCCATCCAGCACCCAAGGTTCACCATCTGCATATCGATAGCGCAAACCTTTAATGTCGATAGTGGCAGGTAAGCGTGCCAGCTCTTGCCGATTCAACCCCTCTACAGAAGTTTGCTCCTGCTCGGCGAGGGCAATATCCGCCAGCCGCTCTCCCTGCAAATGCAACATGCGGATTTCAACCAGGCGATCAATCAGACCACTGACACGCGATACAAACTGGTCTTTATAGGCAATAAAAGCGAGCAGGGCACCCACGGTGAAATTGCCCGCGATGACCAGCCTGGCGCCCAGCCAGATAATTAACACGCGCTCCGCCCCAAACAACAAGCCATTCATCAAACGGTATAAAACATTCAGCTTTTGCGTACGTAAGTCAGCGTTCACTTGCTCTACAAACAAACCCAGCCAGCTGGTTCTGCGTTCGTCCAGGCGCTGGAACAACTTTAGCGCACGTACACCGCGTACGGTTTCAATAAAATGGGTTTGCTGTTTGGCGGCGTGGACAATTTGCTCTTCGGTCGCATTACGCAAAGGGCGGAACCATACCCAGCGGCCCAAGGCATACAGCGCCATGGCTCCAATGGCAATCCAGGCCATCGATGGGCTGTACAAGAACATCATGACCAGAGTGACAATTGTCAGTACGCCATCCAACATGGCTTCGACAAAAGTGCTGGTCAATGTATGCTGGATCTGGTCGATTGCGCCAAATCTGGAGACGACATCCCCCAGGTGGCGCTTTTCGAAAAAGTCTACCGGCAGACGGATCAGGTGGGCAAAGATATTGGCACGCCATTGCACATTAAGCGTGGTGGCCATGTGCATAATGACCCAGGCTCGCACAGTGGTAATGGCTTGTTGCATCAACATTAAGATGCCAAAGCCAATCGCCAGGGTAGTCAGCAAATCATAATCTGCGGCAACAATGGCATGGTCGACTACCCATTGCATATACAACGGTGACACCAGCGCAAAGACTTCCAGCGCTAAGGCTAGCAACAGGATTTGCCCCAGTGAGCGGTAAAGACCCGTGACATGTCCCATCATGTCGCGCAACTTGATACTTTGCTTAAAAGTCACGCGCTTGAATCCGGGGTTAGGCCACAATTCAAGGGCGACACCGGTAAAGGCAGCAGACACCTCTTCAAATGAGAGTTTGCGCAAACCCATGGCCGGGTCGTGGATGACCACATGACGGGTGCCAACCTCTTTCAACACCACAAAATGATTGAAGTTCCAATGGAGGATACAGGGGCGCCGCAAATCGCGAAGGTCTTCCAGTTCCAACTTGACTGGGCGGGTAGTAAACCCTACAGCCTGTGCCATCGCCATCAGGTAATTCAGCGTTGTACCCTTGATTGAGATCAGGAATAAACGCCGCAGGGTTGATAAATCTGTACGAAAGCCGTGATAGTTGGAAACCATGGCCAGGCAAGCCAACCCACATTCGCTGGCCTCGGTCTGTAAAATAATCGGCAGCTTGCGCCCAAAACCGAATGACAGTTGATTAAGAAATGACATGACCTTCTTTCATGCGGATGGATTACAGCTTACCTGTCAAACTGAACAAGGGCTCTAGCACCCACTCATACAAGTGTCGACGCTCCAGCATAATGTCGGCATCCAGTAACATACCGGCCTGCAACGGCTGCTGTTTGCCATAAGCCATCATGGATTGGTGATCGAGTGCTACCGTGATGCGGTAAAAAGGTTCGCTATTCTGGTTGTTGGCAGACACATTGCCCATGGTAAAGATTTCCCCTGCGGGCAGTGCCGTTCTCGACACAGACTGTACCCGCCCACTTGCCTGGCCAAATTTCTGGTAAGGGTAGGCTTGGTAGCGCAACCTCACCGGCACGCCTTCACGCACGAAACCCACTGCGCGGCTGGGTGCAAACAGATGCGCCTGCAACAGTGCACCGCTTGGCACAATGCTTACCAAGGGACGGCTACCTTCTACTGCTGTACCAAGGTTGGCCACCACTGCAGTTGCAGTGCCAGATTCTGGTGCCCGAATCATCAGCCTGCGCTTAGCCTCACTCTCGGTAAGCTGCTGGTTGACGCCTGAAATACTGCGCTCAAGCTGGGCGATCTGGTTTTGATGCTTGGCCCGTAAACTGGATAACTCATCTTGCCTGGCCACCAATTCGCGCTGCATGCGTACCTGCTCGCGTGCCAGCGATTCAAGGCGGGAGGATTGCTCTATCCAGTCCTCCTGTTTTTGCTGGGTCTGTTCACGGGAAATATAGTTGTTTTCCAGCAAGCCCAAATAGCGCTTATGCGCTTCTTCACTGAGCTGTACACGCGTCTGCTGTGACTGATATTGCGTATCCAGCCGATGGAGCTCATCCTTGATTCCCTCAATACGTGATTGCAAGGCTTGCTGCTCATCTCGCTGCTGTAATTTTGTTTTTACAATTTCATTTTCTAATGACTGTCGCTGCTGCTTGTGTTGGGCACTGATAGAAGCCTGAATGGAGCCTTGCGCATCCGAATAACGCTCACTGGAAAGAATAAACAGGATGTCATTCTGTTTGACTGGCTGCCCCTCTTGCACCCGCTTTTCGACCACAATGCCAAATTGTGGTGCATAGACCTTTACCAAGCCAGTTTCCGGTACCAGCTGACCGACCACTGTGCTGCGTTTGGTATATGTTCCCCATACCATGAAAGCCACGACTATCCCGGCAAACAGCAAAGCCATCAGCGTCAAAAAAAGATAACTCACGGGGCGAATGAGCAGAATCGTGCCCAGCCAGTGGTTTTTTTGCGCATTGAGTGCTGCATGACGGAAAAGAGGAAGATTTGCCATGAGAGTAGGCCGGAAGCGGTGATTACAATAGGTTAAATTTAATAATATTAATTAACAATCCGGTGGATTATAGGAGGGCTTCCACTTTGATGCAACCAAGTCTGTCATATTTACTAGCCACATCGCCTAGACGAATCTCCTCTCATCCCTGTTTGCCTTCTTTTCTCTGTTAAATCGCCTGCGACTACTTATGCTGATTACAAGGCACAGTACAAGCATGCATGCGGACTGTTCAGCAGTCTGCATGCTTCAAAAAAACAATAACACATTGATTATTAATGAATAATTTCATGGCACATATTCTGCAATAAGTCATTCTGGAACGTCACGGTTGCATTAAGCGCTGACTGACTTTTTATCCAATTTAATTAATGACTAAACAGAGTGTATACATGAAAAACAAATCATCCTCAGACCTGCACCGACTTTCACTATTGGCCAGTTTGGCCTTGCTTAGCTCACAAGCATTTGCTGAAGCGACCATACAACGCAACGAAAACCAGTTCATCAATATTGGCGTAGCCTCACGCATCAGCTTTAGCTCCATTAAAGATGCTGCGCCGAATGGCAAAGACCGCTCGAATGACTTTGAAGTGGAAGAAGCGCGTTTGTACACCAACGGCAAAGTGCATGAAAACGTCACGTTTGAATTTAACTTTGCCCGCAATACGGCAGACAACAAAATAGAGCTGCTTGACGGCCACTTAGGCCTGGAATTCAATAATTACGCCAACTTCTGGATAGGCCGTTTCCTGCCAGCCGCCAGCCGCGCGTCTGCGGTGGCGCCGATGTATTCCACCACGTTTGATTTCCCCATTGCCGAACAAGGCTCTTACCAGTTTGCTGGTCGTGATAATGGCGCCGTGTGGTTTGGTGCCGATAACAGCGGCGCATTTAAATACTATCTTTCTGCTACTAATGGTCGCCAGGGCGGCTCCAATCAGGCAGATAACCTCTCTTACGCCACGCGCTTGCAATACAACTTCTGGGATACAGAACCAGGGTTTTATAACTTATCCAGCTACGATGGCAAGAAATCCATTTTGTCAGTGGGTGGCTCTTACCGTTACCAGAAAGATGGCACAGGGACGATCCTGAATAAAGGCGATTCCAAATACTGGAACCTGGATGCGCGCCTGGAAAAACCGCTGAGCAACGGCGCCGTGCTGGGGGCTGAAGCGTCTTATTACAACTATGACAATGACAATACCGGCGACACCGTATTACCAGAAGCCAAAGGCTTTTTTGTCAACGGCAGCTACACCTTTGCTGAAAAAGTGGGCATCGGTAAATTCCAGCCTAAAATCATTTACCAGGAATTTAATAATGATACGACGGGCCTGGACCGCAAGCGCGTGGATATCGGCGTGGGTTACCTGATTGACGGTGACAGCAACAAACGCATTGATGTGTTTTACTTCAGGGAAAACCGTAATACGCTACCGGATATTGATGGCATTAAAGCCATTTTCCATGTGGCACACTTTTTCTAAAAGTATCCTGCAATAAAAAACGGCCATGATGGCCGTTTTTTTATTAGCCGCCATTTTAACTTAACGGCTCCCCAGATAAGAGTCACTTAAGGCCTGGCTGCTGGCTATGGTCTGCGCATCGCCTTGTTGCGTGATATGGCCACTTTCGAGCACATATGCATGGTTCGCGTAACGTAAGGCCACGGTGGCGTTCTGCTCCGCCAGCAAAAAGCTCAAGCCTTGCGTTTGTTGCAATTGGTGCACGATCTCAAAGATCTCTTCCACAATCTGCGGCGCCAGGCCCATGGAAGGCTCATCAAGCAAGATCAGTTTAGGGTTTGCCATCAACGCCCGGCCGATGGCGACCATTTGCTGCTCGCCGCCTGACGTATAGCCCGCATGGTTTTTACGCAATAACTTCAGGCGTGGGAAAAAGGCATAGACCTTTTCCAGGTCGTGCGCCAGGCTTTTACCTGAAGGCCTGCGGATAAACGCACCCGTCAGCAGGTTTTCCTCAACGGTTAAATGGCCAAAGCAATGCCGGCCTTCCAGCACCTGTACCAGACCTTGCGCCACCAACTGGCCCGGTGTGGCTCTGGTGATTTCTTTACCGGCATACACAATCCGGCCTTGCACAATTTCACCACGTTGTGCCGGAGCCAGGCCAGAAATCGCTTTCAGGATGGTACTTTTGCCCGCGCCATTCGCGCCAAGCAAGGCCACAATGGACTGTGGTTTAACCTCTAAAGAAATATGCTTGATGGCAAAAATGACTTTTTCATAGATCACCTCAATATTGTCCAGCTGCAACAAGGGCTCAACCGCAGTGAGCGCTTGCACCGGGATCGTATTTAACTGTGCTTGTGTCATGTTTGACTCCTCAATTGACTGTCGTCGGCAAGGTGCAGGGCCTTGCCCACGGCAGCAAACTGCAACGGCACACCGCCCTGCGGTGTGCCGCGATCATCGTGATACCGTCAATACTTAGTTGGCAGCAACAACCTCTTTACTGCAATCGCGTGGCGTGATGCCTTTTTCCTTGGCATACTCATGGGAAGATTTTTCAATAATCGGACGCAACAACTGGCGGTCTGCCTGCACCCAGTCAGAAATCACTTTCCATTTGCTGCCATCCCACTGCTGGAAGCGCACGGCGCCGCCGCCCTCATGGTCAGCGCAACTCAGTTTGAGCGGCTGTACCAGACCCAGAGCGCCCAACTCTTTAAGGCGCGCATCATCCAGTTTGAGGTTCTCAAAGCCCCAGCGTACTTCTTCGCCGCTCAATGGGCGTTTGCCGAATTTGGCTTGCGCCACACGCACGGCTTCCACGTTGAGGATGCCATTGACCACGCCCAGGTTGTAATAAACATTGCCAAAACGTTTAGGATCTTGCAGATTGCCTTTACCGGCCTTGATCACATATTTGTCTATGCCTTGCAATACCGGGAAGCTGGTACCTGAAGGGTGAGTGGTGATTGAGATAAAGCCTTTGGCGGCATTGCCCGCAGGTGCAGCATCGTCTTCGGAATTACTCCAGATGTTGCCAATGATATGGTCGGCCGGGAAACCGGTTTTCTGCGCGGTTTTAAGCGCCACCGGGTTCATGACACCCCAACCACGCAAAATCACCCAGTCTGGCTTGATACGGCGGATGCTGAGCCATTGCGACTGTTGCTCGTTGCCAGGATGCGGCACTTCAAGCAAGGTCAGCTCAAAGCCGTATTTCTTCGCCAGCAGTTCCAGAATCGGACTGGTTTCCTTGCCGTAAGGGGAGCCATGATACAAGGTGACAATTTTTTTGCCTTTGAGCTTGTCCAGACCGCCAGATTGCTGGGCGATATAGTTCACAATCGCAGACACTTCGCTGTACGGGTTTAATTGCAGCGGGAAGGCATAAGGGAACACGCTGCCATCGGTCGAATCGGTGCGGCCGTGGTTAATCGTGATCAGCGGCAATTTGTCTGTGGTCGAGCGCTCCAGGGTCGCGTAGGCAATGCCCACGGACAGCGGATTGGTCGCTGCAGCAGGCGCGCCGTTCAGGCCTTTTTTCAGGCGCTCGTAGCACTCAACGCCTTTTTCCACGACGTATTCGGTTTCGCACTCACTCCAGGTCAGCTTGACGCCATTGACGCCACCCTCTTTGGCATTGATGTATTGCAAATAGTCGATAAACCCACCAAAAAAGCCGGAACCGCCTGCCGCATAAGGGCCAATCCGGTAACTCTGCAGCGGGAAATACTGCTCATTGGCGGCTTGCACTTGCGTAGACAAGCTGGCAACCCCCAAGCCCAATGCCAGCCACAGCCAGCGATGTTTACTTAAAAAGTTCACTTAAATACTCCTTATAAAAATATAGAAATCTCTCTTAATCGTTCTTGGTTATATAAAAGACCGTGTGAGGCTGTTTAACACATGGAAGTCTCCTTCAATCAATTCGTCAGGAACGGCCTAGAAACGTAGCGGCCAGACCCGCAGTCGTTGTTTGGCGGTTTGCCAGACCTTGGCCAAACCGTTGGGCTCTTTGATCAGGAAAAAGATGATCAAGGCGCCAAAAATCATTTTCTGAAAATTCTCCAGCTGGCCAGGATCAATCGCGCCGGCCAACAGGCTTGTCGATATCTGAGAAAGCAGAATAGGGAACAAGACTATAAAAGCCGCGCCCAGAAAGTTGCCGAGGATACTACCCATGCCGCCGATGATAATAATGAACAGAATCTGGAAGGAGCGTGACAAATCAAAGCCATGTGGTTCAACGGTACCCAGGTAAGTGAATGCCCACAGCGCACCGGCAATCCCCAGGTAAAACGAGCTGATGGCAAAGGCCAGCAATTTGGTTTTGGGCACCGAGATGCCGATCACGGCGGCAGCGGTGTCCATGTCGCGTACCGCCATCCACTTGCGGCCGAGCTCACCACTGACAATGGTTTTTGCCAGCCACCCCAGCGCCACGACGACGGTTAAGGTCAGCAGATAACGTCCCGCCGGTGTACTCAAATCCGTGCCTAATATCTGCAAGGGCGGCGCTGTAATGACGCCAGAAGAGGAGTTGTTGGAAAACCAGGAGAATGTGGTGAACACCCATTGCACAAAAAACTGTGCCGCCAACGTCGCCACAATCAGGTAAAAGCCCTTGATGCGCAAACTCGGCAACCCGAACACCAGACCGACGCCACCTGCCGTCAACCCGCCCAAGATCAGGCTGGCAAGCAATGGCAAGCCCTCTATTCGCAGGTGAAAGTTGTAGGTGGCAAACGCGCCTACCGCCATAAAGGCCGCAGAGCCCAAGGAGAGCTGGCCCGCATAGCCGGTGAGTAAATTCAAGCCCAACCCGGCCAGCGACAGCACCAGTACCGGGATGAGGATGGCGCTAAACCAATAATCGTTGCCAATGGCGGGGACCACCAGAAAGGCAAATGCCAGTAAGGCCGCAAACGCCCAGCGCTCCTGCTTGAGCCGGAAAAACCGTTTATCCAGCCTATACTCGGTAATAAATTGTCCTGTTTCTTGATACCACATGCTAAGCCTGCCTGCTCTCTATCTTCTAAACACGTTCAATCGCTTTGTCGCCAAATAAACCATAGGGCCGGACCAGCAGAAACGACATCGCCAACACATAAGGGAACCAGTTTTCAATACCGCCGCCTATCAGGGGGCCAATGAAGACCTCCGCCAGTTTTTCGCTGGCGCCGACGATCAAGCCGCCAACAATCGCACCTTCAATCGAGGTAAAGCCGCCAATAATCAGCACCGGCAACGCCTTGAGCACAATCAGCGACAGCGAGAACTGCACGCCGACGCGTGCGCCCCACAACATGCCGGCGACCAGGCCGACAAAACCGGCCACCGCCCACACAATCAGCCACAAGCGTTGCAGATGGATGCCCACCGCCAACGCTGCCAGTTGGTCATCTGCCACGGCGCGCAAGGCAATGCCAATGCGGGTTTTATTGAAGAGGACACCGAGCAGTGCGACCAGGCCGCCCGCAATGGCCGCAGCAAACAAATCAAATTGCGACAGCAAAATACCGAACACCTCATAAGGCTCGTCGTTGATACCAATCTCCAGCGCATGCACTTGTGCACCCCACACCGCTTGCGCCAGCCCCTCAACGATATAGCTCAGGCCCAGGGTCGCCATAAACAGGGTAATCGGCGACCGGTTCATCAGCGGCCGTAACACCAGCCACTCAATCAGCCAGGCCAACACCGCCATGGTCAGCAAGGTCAACACAAAGGCGCCCCAGAACGGCACGCCACGCTCGACCAGGCTGACAAAGGTCAATGCCGCAAACAGCACCATGGAGCCCTGGGCAAAATTAAACACGCCTGATGCCTTGTAAATCAGCACAAAGCCGATCGCGACCAGCGAATACATCACGCCCGCAAGCAAGCCACCAGTCAGAACTTCGAAAAAGAAACTCATCTCAATTGATCCTTGTATTGCCTTAGTGTTTGGTGCCCAGATAGGCGGCAATCACCTCCGGGTTGGCGCGCACTTCATCCGGCGTGCCATCGCCGATTTTCTTGCCATAATCCAGCACCACCACATGGTCTGACAGCGTCATCACCACACCGATATCATGCTCAATCAGCACAATCGTGGTACCAAACTCGCGATTGGTTTCACGGATAAACCGGCTCATCTCTGCCTTTTCATCGGCGTTCATGCCTGCCATCGGCTCATCCAGCAACAGCAGTTGAGGCTCGGCGGCCAGCGCACGGGCAAGCTCGACGCGCTTTTGCAAGCCATAGGGCAAACTGCCCACAATGCTGTTACGCCAGGGTTGCAGCTTGAGAAAGGCAATCACGCGCTCTGCTTTCTGCCGTTGCGCCAAGGCATCCGCAGGCGCGCGACCTACGTTAAATACCTGCTCCAGCCAGCTGCTTTTCACCTTGAGGTTGGTGCCGGTCAGCACGTTGTCGAGCACCGACATACCTTTAAACAGGGCAATATTCTGAAATGTGCGTGCCACACCGCGTCTGGCGGCCCATTGCGGATGCATGGCACTGCGTACCGTATCCTGGTAGCGGATGCTGCCTTCATCGGGTTTATAGACGCCATTAATCACATTCAGTAATGAGCTTTTGCCTGCGCCATTCGGGCCGATCAAGGCACAAATTTCGCCCTGATTAACGGCAAAACTGATATTGGTGATGGCTTTCACGCCCTTAAAAGACAATGAAATACCCTCTAAGGCCAGTAATTGTTTAGGTGCAGCGTGGATGGAACTCATATCGCAGCCTTCCATTTGGAGAATCCCCAGAAGGCATGGGCCTCATGCGACTGATGCGGAATCACTTGCAACTGGCTGGTTTGCCAGGCAGTGGCTTCTGGCCAGGCCCGCACGTGGATCCCAATGTCAGCAAAAAACTGTGTCGCTTCCGGTGACAAGGGTTCGCCCACCAGCAAAGGCACACGGGTACGCCGCAGGCCCAGCACATCCTGCAAGGGCAAGATGACCAGCCATCGCGCAAAGGCAGCGATCAGCGGCAGCCGGGTTTTGGCTGCACGCAAGGCCCAGGCGACAACGCGATGCTGCCAGCTGCCGGGCAAGGGCCAGCGGGATTGGGTGACTGCATACAGGCGCTGGTAAGTCGTCGCCGTGCCTGCCACCAGCGTAGGGCCCAGCTCACGCCTGTCGGTGTCACGTGTCGCCAGGTTCTCTGGAAAATTGAGGGTAAAGCCCGCCAATAGCCACGGCGAAAGCAGGTATTTGGCATGGCCGCTGGCAGCAAATGCGCGGGCGGCCAAGGCCTCTTCATGCGCAGTCAGTGCCTCTTGAGTGACCAGTTGCCGGCCATTCCTGAGTAGTTCAACATGGCTCACCTCACTGTATTCCAGCGCATAGTCGGTACTCAAACGGTAAAAGCGGAAGGCAATTTCATCGGCCGTTACCGCAGGCGCAATGGCTTGAATTTCTGGCGTCGCCACCACCTGTGCATAGCTAACGAGCGCAGGATGCTGATACCCGGCCAAGCCGCGCGCATCTGCATAAATCACCACGGCGCTATCCGGCTTGGCAGCCAATACTTGATCCACCTGTGCTTGTGCCTCGGCAAACACAAATTGCGGTCGTAGGGTATGCAATAAATCCAGTAACTGCGGTTGCGCAAAGGCCGGATCCAGCGGCGCCGCCACGCCGCCCAGCCAATGGGCAGCCAGCGACAACAACAAGGCCTCGGGCCGCGGCTCACTCAACAAAAATAAAGTGTCGCCCTGACGAAAACCTTGTTTCTGCAAATACTGCGCGGCCTTTGTGACGTCCTCTTGCACCGCGAGCCAAGAGGCCTGCTGCCAGAGGCCCAGCTGTTTATGCCTGATTGCGACACGATGCGGCCGCTCCACGGCTTGCAACGTCAGCAAGTGGGGTAAAGTCTCTGCCATTGCCTGTTTCCTGCCGTTTCAGTTAAGCCGCTTTGGCCAAGGTTTTAGCTTCCAGCTCACGCACCAATGGCAGCACTTTTTCACCAAAATAAGCGACCTCTTCCTGAAAGTGCAAAAAGCCCGCCAATACCAGATCAACACCCACCGCCTTCAAAGCCACAATACGCTCGGCAATTTGCTGGGGTGTGCCAATCAAATTGGTTTTAAAGCCATCGTTATACTGTACCAGGTCTTCAAAGCTCGACTTCGCCCAGTTACCTTCACGCTCCGGGCTGGCAGCGCCCGCATTTTTCACTTCATGGCCAAAAGCATTTACCGCTTCAGGGTTGGCTTTATCAATAATTTCCTTCAATACCGCTTTGGCTTCTTCTTCGGTATCGCGGGCAATCACAAAGGCATTGACCCCGATTTTGACCTGATGCTTATTGGCCGCAGCCTTGGCGCGGATATCGTCCACTTGCGCCTGGATGCCTTCCACGGTGTTACCGTTGGTGAAATACCAGTCTGAAACCGCTGCCGCATTATCCCGTGCGGCACGCGAACTACCTCCCTGGAAAATTTCAGGATGTGGCTGCTGCAAAGGTTTAGGCTTGAGTGAGTAGTTACTAAAGCGGTAAAAATCGCCTCTGTAAGTAAAGTTATCCTGGGTCCAGATCCCTTTGAGCGCCTCAATGAATTCGCGCGAACGGCGGTAGCGCTCGTCATGATCCAGCCAATGCTCGCCAATCGCCGTAAACTCCCCGCGGAACCAGCCGGAGACAATATTCACCGCAATCCGTCCCTGGGTGAGAATATCAATCGTCGCCAATTGTTTGGCTGCTAGCACCGGATTCCAGGGGCCAGGCAAAATCGCGGCAATCACCTTGAGTTTGGTGGTTGCGGCCAGCAAAGCATGCGAAAAAGACACCGACTCATGCTGGAACTCGGCCCCATAGCCCGCAGTAAAACGGATTTGACTCAAGGCATATTCAAATCCGGCTTTTTCGGCAATTTGTGCCAGCTTGCGGTTGTAATCGATATCCCAACTGGTGCGCTGCTCAATGTTACTGACCACCAGGCCACCACTGACATTAGGCACCCAATACGCAAATTTAATGTTTTCTGTACTCATCTTTATATCTCTCCAAAAGTCACTGGATTTAAATGGCTAATAATTTTTCCTGGCTCAACAGCTCGCGATGCTTGAGCAAAGGCAGCGCACGCTCCACCGCAAGGTCTATGCGCGCTTTCACCGCCTCACTCTTGATTTGATAATTTTCAAAATCTGCTTCAACTGCATATACGCCGATCGGCAACGTGACTGCCTGGAAGAAACTGAATAATGGACGCAGCTCATGATCAATAATCAAGGCATGGCGCTCTGTCCCGCCAGTCGCGGCCAGCAGCACAGGCACATCCACCAAGGCTTCGAGGTGCACCAGATCAAACAAATGCTTGAACAACCCACCATAAGAGGCGCGGTACACTGGTGTCGCCACCACCAGCAAATCAGCGGTTTCAATCGCCTGGATATCTTGTTGCACGTTGACTGGCAACGCTTTGGGGTCGTAGGAAGCGACCAGGCTGCCGGCGATTTCGCTTAACTCCACTACGTGCAGATCAATCGGGATTTGCTGCCCCAACTTTTGCGTGATCGCCTGCACCAACGCAGCGGTTCTGGAAGGTAATTTATAGCTGCCGGAGACGGCAGTGACTTTTAAAGGACGGCTCATCATGACTCCTGAAATATCGGTGACTAATGTCGTTTGCACGAAAACTCGCAAACGACTCGCTTGCTAGAGTATTAGCACCATCCATGCCAGGGAATAATATAGTTATATTTCAATCACTTATATAAAAAATCCCTTTTAATAGGTGTTGGATTCCAGCGCTAGTTGCTGATCAACTGCTGCTAAATCAGCAGTTTTCCGCTGCCATGCGGCGCTTAGTCATGATTTCGTCTTCCGATGGTTGCTGATTTAGCAGCAGCGATTCAGCAACAAACTGTTTCTATAGAGGCGGCTGCCGGCGCTTGAATTTACATTGTCATTTAAATTCAAACACTTAGTTATTGGCATATTAAATGCAACAGCATTAACAGACGTGTGGCTCAAACAACATACCCGCCACGCCTTTATTGATCCCTTTTTGAACAAGGAAAGACTATGACTGCACAAGCAAATAAAATTGCGCATTTGCCTGTAAACCTGCCGCGGCAACCCGCGCATTTGATTAAAAGTGACGCAGAAGCCTTAACCGTCGCCAAACAGGTGGCCAGCGAAATCGCCAAAGAAGCCGCCCTGCGCGACCAGGAACGCCGCCTGCCACGTAAAGAGCTCGACCTGTTTTCTAGCAGTGGCTTGTGGGGCATTACCGTACCTAAAGAATATGGCGGTGCCTTTGTCTCTAACAAAACCCTGGCAGAAGTGGTAGCCACCGTGGCCGAAGCCGACCCCAGTGTCGGCCAGATTCCACAGAATCATTTATATATGGTGGAAGGCTTGCGCCTGGATGGCTCAGACTTTCAGAAAAAATACTTTTTTGAGTTGGTGCTGCAAGGCGTGCGGTTTGGCAATGCGTTTTCCGAAATCGGCACCAAGAGCGTGAATGATGTGAAAACCAAGCTCACACCCACCAATAGCGGCTACTTTTTAAACGGCAAAAAATTCTATTCGTCTGGCGCCTTGCTGGCGGACTGGGTGCCAGTGGTGGCCAAAGATGAACACGACAATACCGTGGTGGCGTTTGTCCCGGCGGGTGCCGAGGGCCTGACCATTATTGATGACTGGTCCAGCTTTGGCCAACGCACGACCGCCAGCGGCACAACCATCCTGGAAAATATTTTTGTGCCCAGCGAATATGTGTTGCCGCATCATTTGGCGTTTGACCGCCCGACCACCATGGGGCCGATTGCGCAGATTATCCAGGCGGCGGTGGATACCGGCATCGCCCGCGCAGCGTTTAAAGATACCCTGCACTTTGTACGCAACTACACACGGCCATGGATAGATACCGATCTGGAGCACGGCTACGAAGATCCGCATACCATCAAGGATATCGGTGATTTGCAGATTCGCCTGCATGCTACCGAAGCCTTACTGGCACGCGCGGGTGAATACATAGACGAAGCGCAACTTAACCCGAATGAAGACACCGTGGCCGAAGCCTCGATTGCGGTGGCAGAAGCCAAAGTGCTGAGTACCGAAACCGCCTTGCTGGCGGGCAGCAAGTTGTTTGAACTGGCCGGGACCCGTTCTACCCTGGGGGAATACAACCTGGATCGCCACTGGCGGAATGCACGTACCCATACGCTGCACGATCCGGTGCGCTGGAAATACCATGCCGTCGGCAACTACAGCCTGAACAAGGTGAAACCGCCGCGCCACCCCTGGATTTAAATGTTGAGTACTTAGAATGCCAAAGCCCTCAGATGAGGGCTTTTTATTTTGGAAGAATCAGACAGATTAGCCGCTGTAAACCATGGCCGCATCCAGTAATCGGCTTTGCTGGCGTGGAATAGCCTGTAAGCCCGGCAGCGCATAGTTGAGGTCACGTGCCCGATAGGCTTTCATATCGGCAATGCTGATAATTTTAAGTCCGTGTACGCTGGCAAATTTGAATAAATCGGGGCGTCTGGCCATGCTGCCATCGTCATTAACGATTTCGCATAACACGCCAACCGGCTGCAAACCAGCCATGGCCGCCAGGTCATGTGCCGCTTCAGTATGGCCGGGCCGCTCGAGCACGCCTCCACGGCGGGCACGTAGCGGGAAGATATGGCCGGGGCGGTGAAAATCCTTGGCCTGGCTGCTGGGGTCGGCCAGCTTGCGCAGGGTCAAGGCACGGTCTGCCGCCGATATGCCACTGGTGGTGCCGTATTTGTAATCCAAGCTCACAGTAAATGCGGTGCGGAACGGGTCGGCGTTGTGTGTCACCATTTGTGGCAAGTCCAGGGCTTGCAGACGTGGCGCGGGCATACCGACGCAAACCAGGCCGCTACTGTGTTTGACCAGAAAGGCCATTTTTTCAGTGGTGATTTTTTCGGCGGCGATAATCAGGTCGCCTTCGTTTTCGCGGTCAGTATCATCGACCACGATAACAAACTCGCCGTTAGCGATGGCTTGAATGGCGCTTGCAACGGTATCAAATGGTTGGTTTTTTTCTAACATACAGATTCCTTTTACTTACGCTGCCAGGCTGAGATTCAGCACCCTGGCCGCATTCTGATAAAACACTTTTTCGAGCACGGCATCCTTGAAGCCCAATGCCGCAAAATCAGCGATAGTTTGTTTCATGGGGCGGAACGGATAAGAAGTGCCAAACAGTAACTGATCGCCCAGAAACTGGTTGGCGGCCTGCACATACAGCTCGGCGCCAGGCTGGAAAATGTACATGTCCGGCACCAGGTACAGATTGGGGTAGCGGAAGGCGGCACCGACAATCTCGTTCACAAACGGGTAATAGCCGTGAAAACAAATAATGTTCAATTGGGGATATTTGCGCGCCAACCGTGCCACCGCATTGGGATGCGCATAATCGAGATCCGGCGTGGTTGGGCCCGACATCACGCACACCGGCACGCCATACTGCTGGCACGCGTCATACACTGGGTCAAACAGTGAATCATCCACCTGCCGCGCAGGCTTGCCAAAGCCCGGCTCGATATTGATGGCCTTAAAGCCATAATGGTGAATGGCTTTTTCAATCGCTGCCAAGGTGCTGTCTACGCCGCGGCTTGCAATATCCACCGAGCCCAGGCCCACCAGCTTTTGGCTGTGTCTGACCAGGTTTGCAATCTGCTGGTCATCAATGGTCAGGTCTGGCGTTTCACGGCCGACCACCACTGCAATATCAATGCCAGCGTCGTCTATTTCCTGCAAATAGCCCTCAACGGTGTACGAGCGGCGGAAATGCTCGGGCTCTAGCGAACCTACGCGCTGATTCAGCCATTTGGCCGTCTCATAGGCAGGCGTGTTGGGTGTGGCGCCAAAAAAGTCATGCAAAAACGCAGGACGGTTACGTAAATCAATAATTTTTTGTTTCATATCTATTTTTTAGTGATAAAAACACTTAAGCAATGAGCGAGCGGGATGAAGACCAAGGCGCACGGCACGCAGAAACCGGGATGTACATGGCGTACATGAGGATTTTGAGTACCGCGCAACGCCGTTATTCGCCCGCGCAACCATTGATCATGTGTTTTCTAGGAGTAAAAGCTAGGGGTGGGATATTGCCCATTCAGCGCCCAATCGCCTAACTCCTTGAATTTGTAATCCACTGGGTCATGCAGGGTATACACACGTAAATTACGCCAGAAACGGTCCATGCGCAGCTTGGCGGTGGTCGCACGGGCGCCAGCCACTTCAAAAATACGCGTGGTCACATCCAGCCCGGCGCGGGTCGCCTGCACTTTGGCTGAAAATACGGCCAGCGCCACTTCTCCGCGTTGTGCATCTTCCAGTCCCAACCCTTGCTGCCAGGCCGCATCAAGCAAGGTTGCAGCATGGTCAGCCAACACCGATGACGCGTGTAATCCAGCCCAAAATTCGCCGTAATGCAACAAGGTATAAGGATCCTCATACACATTGTTTGCCAACGAGCCAGACCAGACCCGGCTGCTGCCACGGGTATATTTGGCACCTTCGGCCAGGGCACCTTCGGCAATGCCGAGATAGATATTGGTAAAGATCAGTTGGGCCACCAACGAACGCAAACTGGCAAACGGCGAACTGAGCGGGCCAGGCTGCATAAGCAACTCATGGTCTTCCACCTTGAGCTGGTTAAATTCTGCACTGCCACTGTCGGTCTGGCGCTGGCCGATGTTGTCCCAGTCGCCCTTGAGCGTAATCCCTGCGCGACTGGTCGGCACCGCGGCCACCAGAAATTTGCCGCTGCCCTCTTCAATCGCGGAAACGATTAAGAAATCAGAATCCATGGAGCCGGAGCAAAAACTTTTTTGCCCGTGAAACACATAGCCGTCGTCTATCTTATGTGCCACCGTGCGCTGGTCCAGCGGATTGAGGGCATTGCCCCACCACAGGTGCTGTTGCGCAGTGAGCTTGAAATAATGCTGCCATTGCGTCTCGCTGCCATACAAACGGATGGACGCCAGCATCAAAAACTGGAATGCAAACACCTGTGCAATTGAGCTGTCGACGCGGGCAATCTGGCGGATGATGCGGAAAGTCTGCGTCCAGCTAGCTCCCAAGCCACCGGCCTGTTGCGGAATCCACAAGCTGAGTAAGCCACTATCACGCACCGCCTGACGCTGCAGGTAGGGCGTCCCTCCTGCGACATCACGCTCAACTGCAGTGAGTGCCAGATAATCGCAAAGCTGTTCTGCGCGCTGTTCTGGGGTACCGTGAAACACAATGCCGTGCTCCGCCTCAACGGCGGGCTGGCGTAAATTCAGAGCCAAAGTCATCTTCCCCCCTACGCAGCATGCTTAACAGATTGGGCTGCGCCAAACGGGCCGGTGAGATTGGTCGTGATACTGACTTCATGCGGGGCCTGTTGCTGGAGCGGCAAAAGCGGGAACAATAATTCAGCGACACGGTAAGCCTCCTCCAGATGCGGGTAGCCTGAGAAAATAAAGTAATCAATGCCGAGTGCCTGATACTCTTTAATGCGGTCAGCCACCTCTTGCGGATTGCCCACCAGCGCAGTGCCGGCACCGCCGCGCACCAAGCCCACACCGGCCCACAGACTCGGGGAGACTTCGAGGCGGTCGCGGCGGCCGTGGTGTAAGGCCGTCATGCGTTTTTGTGCCACAGAATCAAAATTGGCCACTGCGGCCTGTGCTGCTGCGATCGTGTCATCGGTCACCTGCGAAATGAGCGTATCGGCGGCTTGCCAGGCTTGCTCGCTGGTTTCACGCACAATCACGTGCAAGCGGATACCAAACTGGATGTGGCGGCCTTTGGCTGCCGCCGCCGCACGGATCACCTTGATTTTTTCGGCCACCGCTGCCGGTGGCTCACCCCAGGTTAAATGCACATCAATATGCTCGCTACTGAGTTTGATGGCGGCCTCGGAAGCGCCACCGATAAACAGTGGCGGATAAGGTTTTTGCAGGCTACCGGTCGGTAAGCTGGCCCCTTTCACACTTAAATAATCGCCTTCAAAATCCACGCGCTGCTCGCTCAGTACCGAGCGCCAGATAGACAAGAACTCCTCAGCCTCAGCATAGCGTGCATCATGGTCGAGAAAGCTACCTTCGGCTTGCTGTTCAGCCGGGTCGCCGCCAGCGACAACGTTAATCAACAGCCGCCCGCCTGAAATCCGATCGAGTGTGGAGGTCATGCGTGCCGACACCACCGGTGAAATAAACCCAGGGCGCGTGGCGACTAAAAACTTGAGCTGGCTGGTTTCATTGATCAGTGCCGAAGAAATCACCCAGGCATCTTCGCAAGAGCGGCCAGACGGCACCAGCACACCGCCATAGCCCAGCCGATCTGCCGCTTGAGCAATCTGCTTCAGATAAGAAAACGTGGCCGGTCTGGCGCCCTGGCTGCTGCCAAGATACCGTTGATCGCCATGCGTGGGTAAAAACCAGAATATTTGCATCGACACCCCTTTACAACCCATTCAAAAGAAATAACAGCTTGAAAATTGCAAAGTCCATGCCACAAATAAAATACTTCTAATTCAATCACTTAAAAAAATATTTTTTTTGATTGCTGCAAACTCAGCAGCTTGTTCTACAACGCTGCTGAGTTTGCAGCATCTCTGCGTCGATTTCAGCAGGCGGATTTAGAACAGTGACATTTGCATGCCTCACGCAGCAATGAGCAACCGCAAGCCCTCCTTTTCTTAAGCCCATGATTTGATGGGATTTATTGTTTTAATCCGACATCTCATGCCTGCGGTAGCACGACCTCGGCCTGATTGGCATGCATTCTGCTAATTCATTAGGCAATCAAATCATTATTTCTATTGAGAGATTTATTTATAACTTTAAAGAATATGAATAGCGCCATTACTTATTGGCACGAAATTGCAGCCTGAATTACTGTATCCAGGCTTAATCTTATGAAAAGACAGTGAGATCCTCACGATGGCAAATCTATTAGCAAACGATTTTTACGCGACTGAACACGATACACAGTTGGAGCAGCAGCGCCTCTTAACCATGCCTAACTCGCGGGCCATGTCGACTTCAATTCGGGCAACCGCTCAGGTGTTTGAAGATCCAAAGTCCATTGCCTTGCTCAACCGCATCCAACAAATTGCCCCTAGCGACGCTAATGTCCTGATCATCGGCGAGACGGGAACGGGCAAAGAGCTGATTGCCCGTCATGTGCATGCCTTGAGCTACCGAAAATCCAAACCATTTGTCGCAGTGAATTGCGGTGCTTTCTCGGAAACCCTGGTCGAAAGTGAATTGTTCGGCCATGAAAAAGGCGCCTTTACCGGTGCCGTCACTGCCAAAGCAGGCTGGTTTGAAGAGGCTAATGGCGGCACGCTGTTCCTAGACGAGATTGGCGATTTACCGCTGAGTATCCAGGTGAAACTGTTACGTGTTCTACAAGAGCGGGAGGTCGTGCGGCTGGGCGCACGCAAACCAACGCCGATTGATGTGCGGCTGATTGCAGCGACCAATGTGCGCCTGGAAGAAGCAGTGCTGGCGGGTAACTTCAGGGAGGATTTATTTTACCGCCTGCGCGTCGCGCATCTGGAGTTGCCAACGTTACGTAACCGGCCCGGCGATATTTTGCCACTGGCGGATTATTTTGTTGGCGAATATACCCGGCGACTGGGCTATGCGAGTATCCGTCTCGATGAGTCTGCCAAACAAAAACTATTGCAACACAGTTGGCCAGGCAATATCCGGGAACTGGAAAATGTGATTCATCACTCATTGCTGATTTGCCGCAACAATGTGGTGCGCAGTGAGGATTTACATTTGTCCTCGATCTCGCTACATCGTCCCAAAGCCGCTTTGCAGGCGTTGCCACACGAAGCAGAGAGCGATTCGCTGGAAGCTTCAATGCTGCAGTTGTTTGAATCAGGCAAAGCCCAGCTTTATGACTATGTGGAAGACACGCTGGTGCGCGCAGCTTATCAGCATTGCCACCACAACCAGGTACAAACCGCCAAGCTGCTGGGCTTGAGCCGCAATGTGCTACGCGCCAAACTGATTAAAATGGGAGCGATCAATGCACTCAAGTAATCTTGCTTTCCAACTCGAGGCAGCAGCGCTGGTTGTACCACAGGCCAAAGCGCGTTTGCCCACCGAATATGGCCATTATCAAATGTACGCGTTTATTGATCGCAGAACCGGTATAGAGCATATCGCCCTTGTACTCGGTGAGGTCACCGGGCAGGAAAATGTATTAACACGCGTACACTCGGAGTGCCTAACCGGCGACGTGTTTGGCTCGCAACGCTGCGACTGCGGGGAGCAGTTCAAGCAGGCGCAACGCCTGATACAAAAGCAAGGAAATGGCGTGATTGTATATTTACGAGGCCATGAAGGGCGAGGTATCGGGCTGTCCAACAAAGTGCGTGCATATGCTTTGCAAGAGCAGGGGATGGATACGGTCGAAGCCAATCTGGCACTAGGCCAGCCGATAGACAGCCGAGAATATGATATTGCAGCTGGCATCTTGCAACATTTACAGGTACGTTCTATTCACCTGCTCAGCAATAATCCCGGCAAAATGGAAGCATTGGCTGCTTTTGGCATCACTGTAGAAACCGTAGTCCCCCTGGAAATTGAAGGTAATCCACAAAATGCTGCCTACCTCGCTACCAAAAAGCACAAACTCGGTCACCACTTAGCCTTGGTTGCTGATAGCTTTGGATTGAATCAATTCAATTGATTTTCAATATCACTCATTTTTATTTTGCAAAGCCTGCGCTTTTGGACTATCCCTATCACTATTCATAGTTAAAATGCAGCATAATTAATATTATCCTACACGCTGTCGCCATTCAGCGATGTCGCAAACTTGTATTAGCTATTGGACAGGATCGAGTTTGGTCAACAAAACAAGAGAAAGTGCTATCAAGGCCTTAGAGTTCAATCCACACGATCTTGCCTGTGAAGAATTGCGCCATGTTTACCGCGGTAAAAACAGTAGCATATTGATTGTTATTTTCTGTGGATCGGTCGCCGCAAGTATGCTGGCATGGGATATTGGCTGGCAATACGCGGGGGCATGGTATGCCTGGTTACTGTTATCGCATGCCTGGCATTGGTGGCTAGGTCGTCTGGATTTTGTTTCAGCCAATGTCAGTATCGAATTGGCTCGCATCAACCGCCATATCATGGCCGCTGCCATGGCTGGGCTGGGCTGGGGAGCACTTTCCATCGCGTTACCATTCCTCGGTCGCACCAGCAGCTCAGCCATCCTGATCATCATGTTCATTGCAGTGATTGTGAAATTGCCGCGGCTCGTTGTATTTCTGCCTATATTTTTTGCCTTTGCAGCAGGTGTCTACGTACCTCTGCTGCTATCGACACCATTCCTGGATTTTGAAACCCTGCACATGGTATTAGTCATACTAGTCGTAGTAGGCGCTACTTTGTGGGCATCAGCCAGCGAAATACGCAAGATTCTGATTGATGTCCTGCTAAAACAGGTATCGTCAGAACAGGCATCGTGGGAAGACCGGTTAACCGGTATTGGGAACCGCCGAAGTTTTGATGCACATCTTGCAGCCACCTGGATGCAAGCCTCGCGCGCGCAAGTCCCATTTTCACTCATGATGGTGGATGTAGACTTTTTCAAGAAATTCAACGATAGCTATGGCCATCAGGCCGGGGATGACTGCCTGCGCCAGGTCGCCGCGGCACTGGATGGATGCGTACGGCGCGCGAGTGATTCCGTCACTCGTTATGGTGGCGAAGAATTTGCTGTGGTGCTGTTCCATACCTCGTTAAGTGAGGCGCGAAATATCAGTGACCATATGCTCGCCGCTGTCCAAAAATTAAATATCCGCCACGAACAATCCCCACATGACATCGTGACGATTTCCATAGGCATCGCAACCATGATTCCTGGCGTTGAAACCAATATGCAGCAGTTAGTCGAAGAAGCCGATAAATGCCTTTATCGTGCCAAGGAAAATGGACGCAATTGCGCTGAATGGCAGATGCTGAGCCATTGATCAAAATTATTAAAAATCAACACAAACTCACAAAATCTTATACAAGTGCGCCCTTTTTTGTCATACTGTTATCAAAATTTGTTACAACAACAGTAAATTCACCTCTTGGGAGAGAGATGAATTTTATTAACAAAACCATTTAAATCAAACAGATACACTTGACCTCGACCCGAATTCTTGCCAGGCATGCTACTTGCTAGCCTGTATGGAAACTGTAAAGAGATAATTCTTATTCAAGCGTTGAGTTTGTGTTGGTGAATACATTCATTGGGAATTAAAGAGCAGCCAATATGTTGATTGGTCGGACTTTAAAATTTAGGGGATGAAAATGTTCAGTGCAATAAAAACAGCGGTTTTAAAATTATGGCGTGATGAAGAAGGTGCAAGCGGTATTGAATATGCGTTGATCGCTGCAATGGTAGCGATTATTCTTGCCTCATTCGTGTCGCCTATCAGTGGCAAAATTAAAGACATTTTCAATGCTATAAGGGACGCCCTTATCACGACAACATAGTTGTTTCTGATACTTTTTTCACTCATAAGTGAGTGATGATTGAACGCATAGCTATGACTATCGCAGAAATGATTGTGGTCGCCTGGTGCCTCAGCGTTGTCGTGGCAGACCTATATTCACGGCGCATCCCCAATGTTTTGACGCTAGGGGTTTGCCTGATTGCCGTCGGCTGGCTTCTGGTGAATGGGTACTCAATCCTCAATGCAAGTCCATCATCTGTCGCACTTGGTGTGGTCATCAGCCTGCTGTTGACATTACCAGCCTATTTCACTCATTTATTGGGCGCTGGTGATGTGAAATTGTTATTGGCTATCGCCTTAGTAGGTGGTTTACACCTCACACTGTCTGCCTTTGTCATTGCGGCCATGCTGGCAATCATATTTCTGATTGCCCATTCACTTTTGTCCGGGTTTAGCCGATATTCAGAAAAGCCTGAAAGATGGATTCCTTTTGGTGCCGCCTTCAGCGCGGGATTGCTGTGCGTGATAGGAATTACGTCATGAACATGCCGATAAAACGCTATTTCCAGTTACCGATGCGACACCAAAAAGGATCAGTCGCGATTGAGTTCGTGATGCTATTTATCCTGTTCTTTACCCTCTTTTATGCCATGGTGAATTATGCCATGGTGATGCTCATGCAATCTGCCTTTGTCCATGCCGCCGAAGAAGGCGCTCGGGCCGCGATTGCAGTAGATCGCCTGGCCTATGCAAACTCCATGGCTTATCTCAGTAATGGCGTCGACCCCAGAGTGCGCGACGTCGTGGGCAACTCTTTGAACTGGTTACCTGCAAAACCAAAGACCAAAGTGCTAGGGACAGGCAATAGCCAGATTCAACTCAGCATGAACGGCAACCAGCTGACGGTGCGCGTGGTGTATCGCGATTACGCCAGTGACCCGCTGATGCCTATCCTGACATTACCTGTCATTGGACAAATCCCCAAGGTTCCAGCTGACCTGGCGGGGACAGCGGTGATAGAGCTTTGAAAAAACGGATAACAGCATCATGAACAGTACATTTCTTCGCGTATTGGCAACACTGATGGCGATTGCGGCCATAGTGACCGCTTATATTGGTTATCGTATCAGCTACAAAAAGCCTGCAGAAACGATTGAAGTGATTGTACCTACCTACTCACAAGTGATTGCGCGAAACGATATTGCACCAGGACATGTACTGACTGCTGAAGATTTAGAAATGGTCACCACACAACAACAGGATAAACAAACTTTCAGCCAGCCATCTGAACTGATCGGTAAAACACCATCGTTAGCTGTCAGCAAGGGCGCCACCTTCAAAAGCGCATATTTTCCTACGCCCAGCCCTCTGGGGCAGGCACTTGCCCCTCATGAGCGCGCAGTCGCAATCAAAGTCAATGAAGTGGTCGGGGTGGGTGGATTTATCAAGCCCGGTGATCATGTCGATGTGCTGCTATATTTACGCACTGATCGCGAAACCGGGGAAATCAGTTCCAGCCAGGTGGTGCTTAGCAACGTCAAAGTGCTTGCTTACGGAGCGCTCATCAATGAAGTTGAACAGAAGCCGAATGATGCCTCTACTCCACCAGAATTCAATAAACTAGGCACTGACAATAGCAGTCCTGGCATCAAAAATGCAAAAGACAATCGCTCTGCAGTCCTGGCCGTCGCTGACAAGGATATTGCAAAACTGATGTTGGCAGACAGCTCAGGCATGTTACGTTTGGCTTTGCGCGGGGAGGCCTTAGCAGAAACAGACACGACAACGACAGGCAATCAGTTTATCCGGCTTGGCGATCTTTCCCAGGCATCAGGTGCCTCTCCTTCCAGGCCGACTCAAGCTGCGCCAGTGCCTGCCAAGGTCAGCACTCAAAACAATCCAGCCCCTTCTGCCACGAAGCGTGAGCGGGTCATTATTCATCGCGGTGAACGAATGGAAGTCGTCAATGTGGCCAAATAATCCCCACGAAACCTTGAAACCACGCATGCCTAGGCTGAGAGATATCCGGGGCTGGCTGATGAGCAGCTTGTGTAGCATTGCACTGCTTGCCCAGGCTCAGGATGCCAATCAGCTCACCCTGGTCACTGGCAAACAGCAGGTGTATGTACATGCCAAAAGCGTCAAGCGCATGGCAGTCGGAAATCCGGATGTGGTCAGCGTGAGCATGCTGACCTCACGCAATATTTTATTCACGGGCAAACAGCCGGGGGTCACTGAAGTTTCCATCTGGGAGAGCGAAAAAGCGTTTACTCCAGCCAGACAAATCAAAGTCACAGTCAACGTTGATACAACACTGGAACAACAGCGTTTACAGTTTTCAAAAGCAATTACTCTGTTGCCCGCCGGTAAACAGGTGGCGATTACCGGTGAAGCTGAATCTCTGGAAGACCACGCCCTGGCCCGCCAGGCGATTGATACTGAGAGTAAAGCGCCCATGGATGCGACCATCAGCGGCTTCGACAACCAGGTGCAGATTGATATCAAGGTGATAGAAGTCAGCCGTAAAAATATGATGCGCGCCGGATTTTTCTTTGGTAAGAATAGCGGCAACACAACCATTGCCATCGGCTCTCCGGGTAATTTAAGTGGCGTGAGAAGTGAGGACGGCGGATTTATACTGAACAGTGCCTCAGGATTCTTGCCTGCCACCAGTGCGTTTAATTTTGTCGCAGGCAATGCCAGCCGCGGCTTGCTCGGCACCATGAGTATTCTGGAAGCAAATGGCTTTGCCTACACGCTGGCAGAGCCCAGCTTAACCGCTTTTTCCGGTCAAAGCGCAAGTTTTCTGGCTGGCGGTGAATTCCCCATCCCCGTCCAGTCTGGCGCGGGCGGGTTAGGGGCGGTCACCATCCGCTACAAAGAATATGGTGTGCGTCTCAAGCTCACTCCCACCGTGCTGGATATCAATAGAATCTTCCTCAAGGTTTCGCCTGAGGTCAGTGAAATAGATTTTTCCAATGCGGTTCAAAGTGGCGGGGTGGCTGTCCCCGGCCTGCGTGTGCGAAGAACCGATACTAGCGTATCGCTAGGAGATGGGGAAAGCTTTGTGATTAGCGGTTTGGTGAGTCGTAACACATTGCAAAATGTAGATAAACTGCCTGGGCTGGGGAACCTGCCCATCATCGGCGCTTTCTTCCGCTCGACGCGCTTCGACCTTGAAGATAAAGAGTTGCTCATGATCGTCACCCCCCACCTGGTCAAACCCATCGCCAAAGACGCCGCAAAACCTGAATTACCGGGCGGCAATCTGCGCGAATACAATCCCAGCTTTAGTGACTTATTCTTCCAGAAGGGGAGCAAGCCAGAGAGCGGAATCCCTGTGACAGGATTTTCGAGGTAATCACGATGAGCGAACGTCACTGTTTTATTGCCATCACCTATACCCAGGACTGCCTGCAATGGTTAAACCAGTCACTAAAGGATGAAGGGGAAATCATCCCTTTGGACGCGCCTACATTAGAGCGTATCGTACAATTGTCAGATGCCATCGGCGCCTCTGCCATTTTTGTGCAGTTGAATCCGGCCGAGTACCGCCAGGAAGCCTTGCTGATTGAGGGCATTATTGCAGCAAAACCTTTCTTGCCGGTGATCGTCGTGGCAGATTCTTTTGATCAGAACCTGTTGCTCACTGTCATCCGCTTGGGCGCACGTGACTTTATCAAGATTGGTACCCGTGCCAGTGAAGTGATCGCGGAGGTGAAGCGCCTGACTCCTCGCGAGGCTGCACAGCACGCTTCACAAAACGACCAGCGCGGAAAAATAACAGCCGTCATCAGCGCAAGGCCTGGTAGTGACTCCCCCATGCTGGCACTTCACCTGGCACTAGCAGTACAAGAGACCGAGCCAACCCTTCTGCTGGATCTCGGCGTACCTCATGGGGATGCCATGCTATATCTCGGCATGACCTCCTCTTACAGCTTCATTGATGCGATCCGCAGTTTGCGCAGAATAGACTCTACGCTGATTGAAACTGGCTTTGGCAAACATAAAAGCGGCCTCACTGTCCTCTCAATGCCCGAAGATCCATGGCTAGGCGGGCAATTCACGGCAGCGGATGTGAGCGTGCTTTTACGCAGCTTGCGTCGGCACTTTCCAAGAATTGTCATTAACCTTGGCGGCATGGTCGGCTCAGATTTCCTGATGCTGTTATTGGCGAATGTCGATCAATTTGTTTTGTTGGTGGAACAGAGCGTCCCGAGTTGCAGACAGAATATGCAGTTGATCAAGCATTTACGGGAAGAGAAGGTCCTTTTGAGTAATGCGGGTGTGGTGGTGGATCGCTACCTCTCAAAATTACCGCCTGATGCTGAAAGCATTGCCCAGTCCTTTGGCTTGCCATTGCTCACGACGCTCTCGCCTTCAGGGATGGCGCGCCTGGCAACCATGAACTCGGGCGAAAGCATGTTTGAGCTATCGCCCAACGACCCATATAGCTTAAGTGTGCGCAAACTTGCGGCAAAGTTATTGGAAGCGCCGATCTCCTATACGGAGAAAAAGCCCGGCCTGCTTCACCGGCTGATTTCCGCTGCCACTGCAAAGAGTGAGAAATTTTAAAGGGGGCGATGATGCACGTTCAGATCCTGGGTTTTGATTATGGCCTGCAGCAAGCGCAAGACTACCAGGAACTCAAGTTCCAGCTACACCAGCACCTGATTGCCGAAATTGAACGTGACCACATTGGGTTGCTGACGCTTGCACGCGCTGAAATCGCGACGTATGTACAAGAAAAGGTCATGACTTATATCGCCGACCGCCGCTTGCCTATTAGTGGTTATGACCTGGAAAACCTGGTAGAAGAGGTCGTTGATGAACTGGCAGGCTATGGTCCGCTAGAGAGCTTGATTAAGGATGACCGCATTAATGACATCCTGGTCAACGGTCCCAGAAAAATTTTTATAGAGCGGGATGGCCGACTGGAAGCCACCACGCTACGATTTATTGATGATGATCATGTGCTACGCGTGATTCGCCGCATTCTCGCACACTTGGGGCGTCGCATTGATGAAGCGAGTCCGATGGTAGATGCACGGCTCCCGGACGGGAGTCGCGTCAACGCAATTATCCCCCCACTAGCACTGGACGGCCCCTGCCTGTCTATCCGCAAATTCCGTAAACAGCCACTGCTTTCTGGTGACCTATTGCAATATGGCACACTGGACAATGAAATGCTGGCATTCCTGACGGCAGCGGTTGAGCGTCGATGCAACCTAATTGTCAGTGGCGGCACCGGGGCGGGCAAAACCACGTTACTGAATGTCTTGAGCCGGTTTATTCCTCACGGTGAGCGTATAGTGACCATCGAAGACGCGGCTGAACTGCAATTAGAACACGACCACGTGGTACGGCTTGAGACCAGGCCATCCAATATCGATGATAGCGGCGAAATCACGGCACGTGAGCTGGTGAAAAACTCTTTACGCATGAGGCCTGACCGTATTGTGCTCGGTGAAGTACGCGGCGAAGAGGTCATGGATGTACTACAAGCCATGAATACCGGGCATGATGGATGTATGAGTACGGTACATGCCAATAGCCCTGAAGATGCCATGTTACGTTTTGAAATGCTGGCAGGATTAGCCAAGTTTCAAGGGACAGAGAGTACCTTGCGCAAAATGATTGCGGCGGCGATTGAGTTGGTCGTACAAATTGCCCGTATGCCGAATGGACAACGCAAAGTCGTGTCGATTACCGAAATTGCCGGTGTGCGTGATGGTCACTTTGTCTTCAATGAACTGTATGCCTATGACACGCATAGCGGATATTTCTCCCATCCAGGGGTCAAGCCATGTAATAAGAAATTACAGGATCTGCACTTGAGGAGGCCACTATGAACGCCTTGGCTGTGTCTATGATTGTGGGGGCGATTGTCATGCTGCTGTTAGCCCTCTGGATGTTCAAGCATAGCAAGGAGACACGCTTCCGCGAACGTATGATGCATAACTTCCGGGAGGCGATTCCCTTTGGCGCGACCGTTTCCGGCACCTTGCCCGGCACCCCCCCGCCTTTTTGGCAGTTGTTCAAGATTCGTGCTTCTATTTATGCTGGTTTTGAGCTACAAAAGAAACATGCAGTATCCATCCCGATGGCCTTTATTGCCGCAGGTATGGCTGGTTGGTTTGCCTATGGGGTTTTAGGCGCCGCCCTGACATTCTTTACAACCATCTTTGTCTTTGGTTTTTTATTGCCGTATAGCCGCTTGCGCCGCCGCCAGGCCCAAATTGTGGCCCAGATTCCTCTTTTTATTGACCAGATATTACGTAGCCTGAGCACAGGGCGTAGCCTGGAGAGTGCCATCCGCTTTGCGGCAGGAGAAGCACTGCCACCATTACGTTATGTATTGGATCGTGTGATTCGCGCAGCAGACTTAGGCGCCGACATGGTTGAGACCCTGGCAGAGGCGGCCAAACTTCACAATCTGCGTGAACTTAACCTGATTGCCTTGGCCATGCGCATCAGCAATAACTACGGCAGTAGCCCGCGTGACATGCTTGATAGCGTGGTGAGAATGATACGTCAGCAGGAACTGGCCCGCAGCGAATTGGCTGCCATGACGGGTGAAACACGAATGTCCGCCTGGGTGCTGGGATTGACCCCGCTGCTCATCGGGGGCTACATCATCGTCATGAACCCCAGCTATTTGGAAATCCTGCTAAAAGATCCCTCAGGCCAAACCATGCTGACGACAGCCTTGGCGTTGCAAGGGATAGGTGCATTCATACTTTGGCGAATGTTGCGGAGCGTCTAAACATGAATATGCTATGGCTTATCACCGTCCTACTCATGCTATTGGCCGCAGGACTGATGTTTTATGGCGCACAAAAAAGCAATCATCCAAGACATATTCATCGCCGGTTCCGTGAAGCCTTGCAACAAGAAGGCATTCAAATCTCTGCGCGATTCAAACCACTGAATCTTGAAGAGGCCCTCCAGGCAATGCTGGAAAAAGCCTCACGCAGCGAACTGGAAGAAATGAAGCACCTACTCTTGCAGGCTGGCTGGTCAGGCCCCAGGGCAACATTTACCTTCTTGTTACTTGGCTGGATGCTCCCGATGGCATTTGGCCTGCTGGCTGGTTTTTATGCGATTTTGAATGATGCGCCCGGGATGAATGTACTCTTCCATTTAATATTTGCATTTGCGGCAACATTTGTTCTGGTTCGCCGCTTACTGCGTTGGAAAGCACAGAAAAGACGTGACGCCATTCGCAAAGAAGTGATTCCTTTTTTGTATTTATTACGCATGTTGTTTGAGGCTGGGCTTTCTTTAGAACATATTTTGCTGGTCATTGAGCAGCAGGGGCGTGACCTGATTCCAAATCTGGCCAAAGAATTGGATATGGTGATCAAGCGCATACAAACCGGCCAGGATAGGGCAGATGCGCTGGTGGAAATGGCCGCACCTCTGGATGTGCCTGAGTTGAGCGATACCATCGCCATGCTTAAACAGGTCACCCGCTATGGTGGTAACGTCAGAGATTCATTGGCCGAATATACCATGCTGACCGAGCAGCGACAGATTTCACAGTTACGCGAATATGTGAGCAAACTCTCTGCAAAAATGACCATTGTCATGGTCCTGTTCTTGTTCCCGGCACTGATGGCTTTTCTCGCAGGACCAGGTTTTATTGGGTTAACCAAAGCGCTAAAAGGGATGGGGGGCTAATGAAAACAACCTCAACACTGCTCATACTGACATGGACACTGATGTATTCCCCGCCACAGACCCTGGCCGCCGAAGCCACTAACAAGCCTGGGCGGCAAATCAAGGTGGCAACAGACAAGACGTGCACACAACTCTCTTCTGAAGAGTCCACCAAACTAGGCCTGATTAGACAAATGCTAACGGAAGGCAAGCCACATGCAGCGATTGCACATCTTGATGCTGCCAGGATCAAGCATGAACAAGCCGAATTACTGCGGGCAAATGCGTTGCGCCAAACCGGGCGTGTGCCCCAGGCGCAGGCCATTTATGAACAATTAGCCATTAGTTGTGTGGCCGGGCAGGCTTACCGTGGTTTAGGGTTGATTGCCATGAATACTGGCCGGGTGCAGGAGTCACTCAGCTATCTGCAGGCAGCCAGTGTCGCGCTGCCCACTGAGCATACTATCCGCAATGATTATGGATATGTCCTGATGCAATCGGGCAACCACGAACTCGCCCTCCATGAATTTTTGACTGCTTTGGAACTTGTGCCGGATTATCGGCAGGCTGCCAACAATCTGGTATTACTGCTTTACCGGCAAGGTGACCCCACCAAAGCTGAGGCATTTGCCAAACAGTTTGGCATGGTCGCCGAAGAAATGCAGCAACTTAAAAAAATGACTCAAGCCGGCAATGAAACAATGCCGTAAAAACAGAAAGTAGCCATCATGAAACCGATTTTTTTTCTTTTGCTATTTGAATTATCAAGCGTCAGTAGTGTCATGGCAAATGATGCAGAGGACTCTAAGAAAGTGGCAATACCGTCAACTCACGGGCATGAGCCATCCCCGGTACAACAATGGCTGGAATTACAACGTTCAGGCACGGCGGCTTCACCACACGCACAGCCAATGTCTGGCGAAGTGATGGAAAAAGTACATCAGCGTTATCTCAAGAGCTTTGAGAAACCTATTCCCGAGTTCTACGAGCATGACCCCATCGCCCGTTAAATATCGATATCAATGTGGTGCCATTGGCCTGGCAGGGGTGATGCTCCTGTTGAGTGTTGTGCTTTTAACTGCCCTAGCGATAGACAGCGGGCGCCTTTGGATGCAAAAAAAACAGTTGCAATCCATCGCAGACCTAGCCGCTATAGGCGCTTCTCGCCACATTGGCTGTAGCGCTGACTTGCAAAATGTGATCCAAATGGCCCAAGCGGCCGCAGCCAGAAATGGCTTCGAAGGACAGCTGTCAGAGAGCCCTAACCAGGTCTTGCTGGGCAGGCTACAAACCGTACAAGGGATACGCCAATTTACGGCAGATGGCAGTCACGAGGCTGTGTATGTGAGAGCGACAAAGGAAGTTCCCAGCAGCCTGTTTGCTGGCGGGTTTTGGGGAGGCACGGTCATTTTACGGGCAGAGGCGGTATCGGCTTCTGACCCACTCGTTGCCGCATTCAGCGCTGGCAGCTTCACAGTTGGTCTCAACAGCGAGCAATCTGCATTATTAAATGGATTATTAGGTGGCATGCTGGGCGCACCACTTAATCTGGATGTATTGGCCTATCGCGGCATCGCAGATACCAAAATCAGCTTGAAAAACCTGCTAGATGTTTCTGCACATGTCGGTACGCTGCAAGAACTACTGAACTCGACAGTCCAAATTGGGGAGTTACTGGAGCTGGTCGCCAATGCGGCTAGCCAAACCGGGGTAGCGGACCTGCAAGCAGTCAATGCTGTGCAAAATATTGCCGGGGTGGCTGTGAATAATCTCCCGATTAAACTAGGCGATGTACTAGCCATCACGACACCTGACCCCAACGCAGCGATGTCAGTCGCACTGAACGCCTTATCTTTAATCACCACCGCCATCATGATCGCTAATGGCACGCACGCCATTACTTTACCTTTAGGCTTGAATGTTCCCTCTCTTGCCAACGTCAATGCGCAAGTGACTATCATTGAACCACCGCAACTCTCCATCGGCCCGGCAGCTGGCACAGGGACATTATGCACGGTGGCGCGGACGGCCCAGGTGCGGGCACAAGTGGGTGTACTGGTTAACATTCCATTGCTCGCAAACATAGACCTGGCGTTAAACGCCGAGGTGGCACAAGGATCTGCCAGCCTGCGCGATATTCAGCAAATTGATGGTGAATCCATCGTCGAAATAGAAGCCAGTCCAGGCGTTGCCGCATTATCCCTGACGAATAATGCCGGAACCGGTCCCGCCAGTGTCTCCACATTATTGAATATCCCGCTGGCAACGATTGGGCTGAACTTGCCCCTACAGCCAGCCACGCCACAAACGCTGGAATATTCTGTGCCTAACCCCGTCAGGAATCATCTGCCACAAACACAGACGGTTTCCAGTCCGTTGGGAGGTAGTCTGGCAAATGCCCTTGGGCAACCAAATACATTGGATATCACCGTGCTGAGCATCCTGAATTTGGGAATATTGAATAATGTGATTTCCACCATAGTCAGTCCCTTGTTATCAGAAATAGGCCGTGTACTGCTAGACCCGCTACTCAATCTTTTAGGAATTCGCGTCGGTGGCATGGATGTGACGCTAGATGATGTGCAATATCGCCAGGCCAAACCATTGGCGATTTAAATATCTATATTTGGGAGCGTTAATCCCCTATGCAAAAGCCCTGTAAAAGCGGCAATATCAATATTATTCCTTGACTCTAGTGCAAGCTAAAACCAAATAGCAGCGACTTATCTAAATCTAAACGTCAAGGGGCAAGATTTCTTAGCCTTGCCCCTTTTGCGGCTTGATTAGTCGTTCTATGTCAGAACGAAGACGTTCCTGGAATCCAGGTAGTGCCTGCGAGCGGAACCTTGGCCATCGCAGCAGATTCAATCGTGAGTGCCACCAAATCCTCAGGTTCCAAATTATGCAAGTGAGATTTACCGCATGCTCTAGCAATCACCTGAGCCTCCATCGTCAGCACGGATAGATAGTTAGCAAGACGACGGCCAGCTTTCACCGGATCTAAACGCTTCATCAATTCTGGATCTTGTGTAGTAATCCCTGCAGGATCCTTACCTTCATGCCAATCATCATAAGCGCCGGCAGTGGTCCCAAGTTTTTGGTATTCCTCTTCCAGATGTGGATCGTTATCACCCAACGCAATTAATGCAGCGGTGCCGATAGCGACAGCGTCTGCGCCCAAGGCCAAGGCTTTAGCGACGTCAGCACCATTTCTGATACCACCCGAAACGATCAGCTGAACTTTACGGTGCATACCCATATCTTGCAGCGCCTGAACAGCTGGTCGAATTGCCGCTAGAATCGGGATACCCACATGTTCAATAAACACCTCTTGTGTGGCAGCGGTCCCACCTTGCATACCATCGAGTACCACAACATCGGCGCCCGCTTTAACAGCGAGTGTGACATCAAAATATGGACGCGTCGCCCCCACCTTCACATAAATTGGTTTTTCCCAATCTGTGATCTCACGCAATTCAGCAATCTTAATTTCCAAGTCATCTGGACCAGTCCAGTCTGGATGGCGACATGCAGAACGTTGATCGACGCCTTTAGGCAAGCAACGCATTTTCGCGACACGGTCACTAATTTTCTGGCCCAGCAACATCCCCCCGCCACCAGGCTTCGCGCCTTGGCCAATCACCACTTCAATGGCATCCGCTTTCCGCAGATCATCTGGATTCATGCCATACCGAGAAGGTAAGTATTGATAGACCAGAATCGAAGACTGACCACGCTCCTCAGGCGTCATACCGCCATCCCCAGTGGTTGTACTGGTACCGACTGCGCTTGCCCCACGGCCCAGAGCCTCTTTTGCTGGCCCAGACAGCGCACCAAAGCTCATTCCCGCGATAGTTACTGGGGTCTTGAGATGAATAGGTTTCTTGGCATAACGTGTTCCGAGGACCACATCTGTGCCACATTTCTCACGATAGCCTTCAAGCGGATATCGACTGACAGAAGCCCCCAAGAATAATAGGTCATCGAAATGTGGCAATTTTCGTTTAGCACCCGCGCCACGAATATCATAAATGCCGGTGGCTGCTGCACGGCGAATTTCTGACATCGTTCCCGGATCGAACGTCGCAGAAAAACGCGGTTCTGTTTGCGGAGTTTTTTTAGAGGTATCGCTCATGATTAATATGCTCCTGCGTTATCAACATGGAAGTTATAGAGAGTGCGTGCAGAGCCAAATAATTTGAAGCTATCCGGATCCACCTCTGCGTGCCCGGATTTGGCCAGAAGATCCACTAAAATATTGCGTGACTCCTGATCCATCCCCTTCTCTTCACAATCGGCACCCAGGCTCTTGACGTTACCGCGCACAAAGAGCCGAGCCTCGTATAATGAGTCGCCTAATGCCTCACCTGCGTCTCCAAGCACCACCAGATTGCCAGCTTGTGCCATGAATGCGGAAAAGCTGCCCACAGAACCGCCAACCACAATATCAGCCCCTTTGAGCGAAATGCCGCAGCGGAGCCCGGCGTCACCGTCAATGATTAACAAACCACCTTGCGCCGTTGCGCCAGCAGCATTAGAAGCGAAACCTTTCACATGCACCACGCCGGACATCATATTCTCCGCCACGCCAGTGGAGGCACTTCCAGTCACAGTGACTGTCGCCAGTTGGTTCATGCCTGCGGCGTAATATCCGGCGTGACCGTCGATTGTGACATTCACCTCAGCATTCAGGCCGACTGCGATGTTGTGAGCCCCATTGGGATTGCTAATGACCACGTTTTTACCACTCAACTCTGCTGCAGGACGATGCAGATATTGATTCACGGTTCTCAACTCGGTATTTTCCAAGTCAAATTTTAGACTTTCCATACGTACATCTCCTTTGGTGAAGGTTCAAAAACGTGCGCATTCTTCACATCAGGAAGGTGGGCTAAAGAGCGAAACTCTGAAGCGATCGCGACATAATCATCATGCTCCGCGACCACTGCAGGCTTACATGCAAATGGATCCCTCACTAAGGCCAATTGATCTTTGGTACCCATCAGCAATGTATAGAAACCATCCAGCTCGTCGAAACCATGTTCCAGGGCGGTTTTCAAATCGTCACCTTCACGCATACGCCACTCAAGGAAGCGGCAGGCTGCTTCAGTGTCATTGTCGGTTTCAAAATTGATCCCTTCATGTTGCAGCTTGCGACGGAGGCTGTTGGGGTTAGAAAGGGATCCATTGTGCACCAGGCACCAATCTGTGCCTGCTGTAAAAGGATGCGCATGCGCTGGGGTAATGGCAGATTCAGTCGCCATCCGTGTATGCCCAACCAAATGCGTGCCACTCAATGCTGGCAAATCGTAACGCGCAGCCACATCCGCAGGCAGGCCGGTATCTTTGTACACGTCGATCGATTGACCCACAGAAAGGATATGAATCTGCGGATAGGCTTGTTTGATCCAGCTTTTTACTTTCACGGTGTCCACTGCGGAGGTAAGAATCGCATGATTCCCCTTCACCGCGAGAGTGACCTGGTCTGAGTACTCTGAATTAAACGCTTGCTCCAATGCCTTCCAGCTAAAATCTGCCGTCGGTGCATACAGGCTATATTTCAACGCATTTGCATCCACTGGCGACGTAAACACAGCCATGCCAGCAGAGTCTGGTCCCCGCTCTGTCATCCCAATCAGCATCGGCATCATCAATTGACCGATATTTGCGCGCATACTCTGGTTTTTAACCAGTAATCCTACAATCCCACACATCATTTTCTCCTATCAATACTTCATGTTCGATGACCAATGCGTCACTCACATCAAACAATTAAAAGAACTCAACATACCTATCAATTTCCCACTGGGAGACATGCCGTTGATAATCTATCCACTCCATGCGTTTGATCTTTAAAAACTCTTGGGCAAGATTTGCCCCCAGCGCATCCATGATGACCTCATCACTCTCAAGCGCATCCAATGCCTCACCCAGATTCTGGGGAAGTATGCCAATCTTCAACGCTTGAAGTTGCTCGGGGCTGTAATCGTAGAGATTCTCATCATGCCCCTTGCCTGGGTTTAACTGACGGGCAACGCCATCCAAGCCCGCTGCGATCACGGCTGCGGTTGCAAGATATGGATTACAGCTGCCGTCAGGGAGCCGCAGTTCTAAGCGGCCATAAGGAATACGCACCAATGTCGAACGGTTATTGTTACCGTAACTGATATACGCTGGCGCCCACGTTGACCCGGTTAATGAGCGCCCAACGACCAGTCTTTTGTACGAATTTACGGTCGGATTACACAAGGCGGTCAGTGCCGGGGCATGCGCGAGGATCCCGCCCAGGAAATGGTAGGCCAGGCTTGACAGCCCCAGACCAGAGGGATCATTGTCGTCTTGGAACAGGCTTTTTTCTCCATCCCCTATGGACATATGCATGTGCATACCATTGCCTGGCCGATTGCTAAATGGCTTAGGCATGAACGAGCAGATCATGCCCATCTCATTGGCGATTTCACTCGCAGCCATCTTGAATAAAATGTAATCGTCTGCACTTTTGAGGCATTCAGAATAGGTGTAGTTAATTTCAAACTGACCATTCGCATCCTCATGATCGATTTGATAAACATCCATCCCTGCCGCAATCAGCGACTCAGTTAACTTACCAAGATACTCAGAGTGTCTTGTGATCCCTTTATAGTCGTAACATGGTTTTTGCAACGTATCAGTTTCATCAAACGGCAGAATCTGACCCTGTTCGTCACGACGCAGTAATGAGAACTCTGGCTCTAATCCTGTGTAGAAGGTCCATCCACGTTCGGATAAGCGGGCAATCTGCTTCTTAAGAACGACGCGTGCATCATATTCATGCGGTTGATTGTTGACATGCCCATCGCACACCAGTCGCGCATAACCAGGTTGCCAAGGCACCAAGCCGATAGTGCTCAGCTCACCAACCGCCATGTAATCAGGGCCATTGGGTGCAATGCCTGTCCCCCAAATTGCACCACCAGCAAAACCTGCGCCCTTCGTCAGGATATCGTTGAGATGCTCAGCCGGCACTGACTTGACCTTAGCTACCCCATGAATATCGACGAATTGAGCAAGGACGTACTTGACCTTGTTTTCCTGCAAAAACTTTTGTGCTTCCTGCAATGACTTCATTGAGTGCCTCACCTAAAATTTATTAATTAAAATTCAAAACGATCAAGAACTAGTTATCATCTGTTTGAAGTGAACATCCAGGCCAACAGCGCCGCCGCCGAACTCCCCGGCGATTTCGGTGAGCGTGCTCCACATGTAGTTACCATAGCTACCATCGCACCATAACCGGTAGACCAGCTCCCCATTCAGCAATTGGCGGATTAAAGTCACAGACACGCCAGCCACACTGGTCAGCAACACAGCATCCGCAGCAAACGCGCTTTCACTCAGGTCTAGTGCACAAATTTCACTGAATGCACTGTGGAAATGCACGCCGCTCAGGATGAACGAAGCGTCATAACGTGCCACTTCATAAAGATGCTCTGGTGCATCATTTGCATTGATTGCAATCTGACCCTGGTGGAAACCTTCCAATAAAAATTCACTCCGCCCAAGCCTTAACACCAATCCTCCAGCGTGATCTTTACGCCATGTATTGGGTGCTTTTGGCACTGTAAATCCTTGGGATTCAAGCCACTCAACGGCGTTTGCTCCTTTAATGCCTGCTCTGGAAAATGCGCTCAAATCACAAATACCGAGCTTCTTCATCCGTTGCATCTCGATATCCGTATTTTCATAACTTAGAACGATTTCCATCCCGTTCAAGATTGCTTTCTTCATCGTTAACCCTGACTGCGCAAAACTGACGGGGGAGAGTCGATCAAATACCATTTCCATATTTAATCCCCTTCAATAAATGGTGACTGGACAACATAGGCCTCCACCATCTGGCCGCTGTCGGTTCTAATATTCAAGACGTCACCCAACGTTGTATTCGCTGGGGATACATATGCAAACCCGATGAATCTTTGCAGCGTAGGACTCAAGGATAGACTGGTGACCCTACCCTCAATCTGGCCACTCTTGCTGATCACTAAATTACACTCACATGGCACAGGGCCCTTGAAATCTGGCTTAAACGAAAAAGCCACTAGTTTTTTTAGCAGAGGGCGTTTGCGGATAATTTGCAAACTGCGTTTACCGATAAAGAAAGGTTTATTGAGGTTGATGGCCCAGTCAGCACCAAGCTCAAAGGGGTTGGTAAGACCATCGGTATCATGTCCCACTAATGGGTGGCCCATTTCCAATCGAAGCAATCTTTGTGCCTCTGTACCAAATGGTTTAACACGTTCATCAACGCTTCCACTGTCTAGCAGCAAATTCCACAACTTAAGCACAGCTGAGGCAGGCACATGAATCTCATAGGCCTGGTTAGAGACAAATCCAACGCGAATCACACGTGCCTTTATTTCTGCTATGGACGTATCAGCCACGGCACCTAATAAAAACTGGTCTTCAGAGAGATCCAACAGGGTGATCTTCTGAAGCACCTTTCTGGCCAATGGCCCGGCAATGTTCACCGCGCCATATGCGCCCGTGACATTGATGAAGGTCACATTCAGGCCCCAAATCTGATTCCACCGCTGCATCTCACGGTAAACCGCGGCGGCATTGCTGGTACTTGCGGTCACATAGAAAAAATTTTCTGCGATCCGGCACGCGACACCGTCATCTACCATCACCCCTGATTCGTCCAGCATTAAGGCATATCGGGAGCGCCCAACCCTTTGATCTTTAAAATTACCAGTATAGAAACGTTCCAAAAATTCAGCGGCATTGGCGCCATGAATCTCTATCTTGCCCAAGGTACTGACATCAATGATGCCCGCTGCACTTCTGACGGCTTTTGCTTCGTTCTGTATAGACTGATCTTTGGTTTGCCCATCCACTTTGTAGTAGGCTGGACGTTTCCATGCGCCAACATCCGTGAACACTGCACCGTGTTCTGCGTGCCACTGATGCAGCGGGGTATCTCGATGAGGATGCAACCCCCTGCCTGCCAAATGACCTATTGGTGTTGGATGAAAGAAGGGCCGTGCTGTCGTCGTGCCAATTTTATTGACTGGAAGACTTCTGATGCGCGCCAGAATACGAATCGCATTCATATTTGAATGCTTGCCCTGGCTGGGCCCCATGCCAACTGTCGTGAAACGCTTCATTAATTCGATGTTATCGAAGCCTTCCTGAGCCGCATGGATGAAATCTTTTACGCTGATATCCTCGTCGAAATCCACAAAGTTTTTACCTTTGGGATGCATCACAATCGGATAAGGATGGCTAGGCGATGAGCCGGCAAAACTTTCTACGGTGGTGTCGTTTCCAACATAACCCAAATACTTCAGGGCATCAGAGGCAGCACGGGCGCCATCCTGGAGGCGTTGATTCAAGCCAAAAACACCGTTTACCTTACCTGCAGCGAAAATGCCATTGGGCAGTCTTGACGGTACGAATTGGTGTATTTGATCGTCATAACGCATGCCGGTACCAGCTTGATAGAGCAATGCAGCAGCAGGCGCCCAGCCTGCACACATGACGATACCGTCACAGTCAATCTGTATGGATTTCCGAATATCGGCCTGCGCAGAGCCTTCATCGTAATCCGCGACAATCGCGCCTTTGACACCTAACTTGCCGGATACCGGCACAGCTTCATAGATGCAAGCACCGTTATGGATTGGTATGCCTTTATTTGCGACCACACTGGCAATGGCATCTGTCTCTCCATCCGCCCGCATATCAACAATCGCCGCGACCTCTACGCCAGATGCAATCAGATCAAGCGCCACCCGGTAACCATGGCTATTAGCAGTGACGATTACGCCCTTCAAGAATGGCTTAACGGCGTATCGTGCGATGAGACGTTGCGCGGCGGAACCAAGCATAACACCCGATAGATCGTTGTTTCTGAACACAGGAGGTTGCTCAAAGGCGCCACTGGCAACAATCACTGCTTTAGCACGTACTTTTGTGATTCCAGATTCGTCTACGATCGGGATCAGATGATCAGCATAATATCCGGCTGCATAAGCGTTAGTTTTCACTTTTAAATTAGGCAGGCTTTGTGCTTCACTCAACATTTTGACTAACTGTTCGTGATGCGCTGAATTGCCTGCATTGTCGTAAGCAAAACTTCCGCCGGGCTTTGGATTTTCATCCACCAACAGAACCTCTAAGCCTTCACGGGCAGCAGTCAAAGCTGCAGATAACCCTGCAGGGCCAGCGCCAACCACCAGGAGATCGTAATGCGCATGCTGCTTCTTTTTTAAGAGCCGCGGATAGTTAAAGTTCACCACGCCCAAACCAGCTGCGTTGCGAATGATGCGCTCCCAAAACGGGAACAAACCACGTGGGGTATGAAATGCTTTGTAATAAAAGCCAACAGGTAAGAGCGCCGATATCGAATCAAGAAAGCGCTTCTTATCCGCCATCACCCCGCCGTCTACATTCACTACTTGGAGTTTCATCCCCGCTTTAAGCTGAACAACATCGGCTCGGATATTGGTATCGACACCATCCGTCACCATGATATTGACGTCATGATTTGCCAGGGTAAAAATGCCTCTGGGGCGATGGTATTTAAAACTACGGCCTAATACTTTCTCGCCAGCAGCCCACAAAGCGCTACTAATCGTATCCCCTTCAAAACCCTCATATTCTTTACCTTCAAATGAGAATTTAATTTTGTTGTTCCGATTGATCCACTCACCGGAAGTGTTTTGTAACCTCATGCTCATTGAGCACCTTCCTGTTCGTATAAGTAGGTACGTGCTACGTTGTCGGTTAAGGTGTCTCTTTCTGCAACAAACCAGGTTCCGCTAGGAGAGTGATACCACCACTCTTTTTTTAGCCCTGGCGCGCCATTGCGGTTATAAACATAATCGGCCCACTCTTTGTCGCTGCATTCAGCTTCGGGCATATCACGAAGTTCACCACCAAAGACAAATTCGCTTAGTGGTCTCACGCCATTAATCGGGCAAGTAAGTAATTTCATTTCTAATCTTCCTGATGCTTAGTGACCGACCGAAGCCGCACCTTTTTCGCCAGTCAATTCGTACTCTTCAAATCTTGAAAGCCTGAAAGGCTTGATGAGATCTGGCGCCATATCGTTAGCAATCGTGGCAGCCATCGTTTTCCCACTGATCGGTGTGGCCTTGAATCCCCATGTTCCCCAGCCTGCATCGAGATAAAAGCCTTCCACGGGTGTCTTGCCCATGATGGGAGAGAAGTCAGGGGTCATGTCTGCCATCCCACCCCACTGCCTGACGATCTTCACATTGGAGAGGAAGGGGAACATGTCTAACATGTGAGACGTCAACCCCTCCACAAAGTCTAAAGATGACCTGGTCGAATGCACCTCATAGGGATCCAACGAAGACCCCATGACCAATTCGCCACGGGAAGATTGGCTGACGTAGACATGCAAGCTACCGGAAACCAGGATTGAATCCAGCCAGGGCTTCATTGGCTCAGTCACACAGGCTTGCAAGGGATGAATGACAATAGGCGTATCGATGCCAGCCATTTTGCAAATGCGGGGAGTAAACCCTGCCACCGCTGAAAGCACTCTGGGCGTAGAGATATACCCTCGGCTCGTTTGTACTCCTTGAACCTTACCGCCCTTGATATCGATGCCAGTCACTTCTGTACTCTGAAATATATCGACGCCTAATCTATCGGCGCCGCGGGCGTAACCCCAAGCGACAGCGTCATGCCGAGCCACAGAACCTGGCCCATGATACAAAGCCCCTAAAATGGGCGCATGGCCACTGCAGCTGATGTCTAGCTGAGGACAGGCTTTTGAGATCTCATCCGGGCCAACGACATAACTGTCCACGCCCACATGTTTATTGACCTCAGCGCGCCAACGCATTGTCCGCATCGCTGATTCTGTATGCGCCAATGTGAAATGGCCGCGCGTTGAATAAAATAGATTGATATCTAACTCTTCGGACAACCCTTCATATATTTTGACGCTGGCATCATAGAAGTTCACGCCCTCTGGGGTCAGGTAATTAGACCTGACAATGGTGGTATTGCGGCCGGTGTTTCCTCCACCCAAGTAACCCTTTTCAAGCACGGCAATATTAGTCATGCCATGGTCTTTAGCCAGATAGTAGGCAGCAGCCAAACCGTGTCCGCCTCCGCCAATAATGACTGCATCGTAACTTTTCTTAGGGGTCACATTCTCCCTAAAAAACCGAGTCTCTTTGTACTCTTTACTCAACGCATATTTAAGCAATCTTAGAGGCATTCAACGCTCCGCAACGATCCAACATCAATCTCGACATGAAAATTTTATTCCCATCAGGAAAAAACAGTTCCATTTATACGCATTGCAAAAACTGCTGTCAACGGATTTATGAATATTTTTTTCCTACCAGGAATAAATTTACCTATTTTGCAATGATTTGGTGCATAATTTGGACTGATGAACCCATTTAGAGCATGTGAATATGCTTAAAAAGTGGCTGAGGGTGGGTTAATGACTAGGATGATTAGTTAATTACTTCTCCAACAGAAACTTGATTTGCCGTCACTTGATTTATTGGGCTTGTGATAATTGAACGAGAAGTATGGATATGGGAGTTTTAGCCGCCAATGACCTCTGATTTGAAAAAAAATGTTGTCCCTATGACTGAAACAGAATCCAAACCTTTGGGTAAACACTTGGGGAATGTCATCAAAGAGGTCAGAAAACAACATGGCCTGACGATTGCTGATGTCGCTGAGAGAGCGAATATTAGTGTTGGAATGTTCAGTAAAATTGAGAATGGTCATGTATCGACCAGTCTTGAAACATTGGAACAAGTAGCTAACGCGCTTGGCGTAACGCTTTCAAGGCTGTTCCGCGACTACAACGCTCCCTCAGGAAATGCACAATTCGTTAAAAAAGGGCATGGTATGGAAGTAGTACGCCGCGGCACAAAGCTTGGCCACACATATCATTTATTAGCCTATGACCAAGGGCCTCAAAAGACTTTTGAGCCGTTCTTAATCACGCTGGAAGATCAGGCAGAAGAGTTCCCCCCTTTTGAACATGGCGGGACTGAATTTATTCATATGCTTGAGGGGGTATTAGAGTACAAGGTAGGCTTGGAGACTTTCTTACTTGAGCCAGGCGACTCACTGACCTTTAGAGGAGACCAGCCGCATCAACCAGCCAGGCTCATAGAGGTTCCCATCCGTTTCCTGGCCATTATTCATCACGATCCAGCTGATCATACAGGAGGCAGTGAATGGACGCAGTCATAAGTATTCGAGATGCACAAGAAAAAGATGCCGCTCAACTAGCCAACCTTCTACATGCGCTATTTAGTATAGAAGCCGATTTCAAACCGGACATGGAGAAACAAAAAGCCGGTTTAAGTATGCTCATATCACAACCAGAACATGGGGTAATCAAGGCGGCATTTACAGAAGACGGGAAACTGATTGGGATGGTTAGCGCGCAACTAGTCATTTCCACTGCACAAGGAGCACTCTCTGCTTGGGTAGAGGACATGATCGTTCATGCAGAATTTAGACAGCAAGGAATTGGTAGAAAACTACTGCAGTCGGCATTAGATTGGGCAAAAGAAAAAGGGGCTACTCGTGCTCAACTATTGGTCGATATTGAAAATGAACCCGCGATAGGATATTACCGGCATCTGGGTTGGGAAAGCACTCAGTTAAATGCGAGAAGATTATTTTTATAAATTTTGAACTAGTCATCGCCTTGAGAAAAGTTAGTAATATCGAGATTGATCGTAAGGTTTGATCAATGGTATTAGTCGCTTTATTTCTAATGCTTAAAGAATAAAAAAGGCCCCGTAAAAACAGGGCCTTATATAATTTTAATCAACAATTATTGGTTTTGTAGCTGTCAGAATGGAATGTCGTCGTCAAAATCATCAAAATTACCAGCCGGCTTACTCGCGGCTGGCTGGAAAGCATTCCGGTTAGCACCGGCATTGCCACCACCCATCGCTGGCTGCTGGCGTGGAGGGGCCTGGTTGTAATCATCCATGCCACCACCCTGGTCCATGTCGCCACCATCAAATGCTGTACTTCCACCTTCACGGCCAGTGCCTAACATTTGCATTTGGTCTGCGACGATTTCGGTGCTGTAGCGGGTGACGCCATCTTTTTCCCATTTGCGTGTTTGCAAACGGCCTTCAATATATACCGGACGGCCTTTTTTCAGGTATTCGCCGGCGATCTCTGCCAAGCGGCGATACATGACAATGTTATGCCATTCGGTCTTTTCCTGGCGCACGCCGGATTTGTCTTTCCAGTTTTCGGTAGTGGCGATGCTGAAGTTAGCCACTGCCTCACCGTTTGGCATATAGCGCACTTCCGGGTCACGCCCCAGATTACCCATCAAAATCACTTTGTTGACTGATGCCATGGTGTCACTACTCCCCTATTCGATTCATGATTGCTTGCGACAATGCCGCCTGAAATTCTTTGCTGCGCTGATTTTCCAACTTCACCATGAGCATGGTTTCTGAAGGAATGGCGACCACTTCATACACGCCGTCCATAGCGCGGATATCCTGCACCAGGATGGCGGCTTGCTCATCATTATACCCTTGTATGTGGAACATTTTGGTTTTGACACTGGGGGGTGCCTGCATGCCAAGCGCCAGGCCAAACCACACCACCATCAAAGCAGCACAGAAGACAAATACAGTGGGACTGCCATAACTGTGTGATAGCCAGCCACCAAGCGCAGCCCCCAAGAACATGCCAAAAGATTGGGCCGTATTATGAACACCCATGGCCGTGCCTTTAGCGGCCACTGGGGCCATTTTTGAAATCAGCGAAGGCAAAGAGGCTTCTAAGATATTAAACGCCACAAAATAAGAAAAAAGCGTTGCCACAATGCCCCACAAGCTGTTCAGACTAAACATAAAGGCAATTTGCGTCAGCAACATCAGGCCGACTGCGGTAACAAACACTGGTTTCAGTTTGGCCTTTTTCTCGGCATAAATAATCGCAGGCACCATGAGGATAAACGACACCACCAACACCGGCAGGTAAATTTGCCAGTGCGTGTTTTCGTTCATGCCTGTGCTGTTTTTGATGGCAAATGGCACCACCATAAACATGGCCATTTGAGCGCCATGCAGGCAAAAGGTACCAAAGTTCAGGCGCAATAATTGGGTGTCTCGCAACACTTCACGAATTTTGGCCGGGGCGGCCTGCGCATCGGAGTGAAAATGCGCATGCAATGGCTCGGGCACGGCAAACTTCACTACGGCAATCGCTGCGATTGACAACACAGCGGTCAGCCAGAAAATTCCCGACACGCCTATCCATTGGTTTAAAATCGGACCCGCCACCAGTGACACTGCAAACGTCACGCCGATGGTGGCGCCTATCATGGCCATGGCCTGTGTGCGATGCTCTTCGCGCGTAGAGTCCGCCACTAATGCGGTGACCACCGCAGAAATGGCACCCGCACCCTGAATGGCACGGCCGACAATCACCATATAGATATCTTGTGCAGTAGCTGCAAACACGCTGCCTACCGCAAACATAATCAACCCCAGGTAAATGAGTTTTTTGCGGCCGAAACGGTCAGACGCCATGCCAAACGGCAACTGGAAAATCACCTGCATAAAACCATAAGCACCCAATGCCAGCCCGATCAAGGCATGGTTATCGCCGCCCTGTAATGTTTCGGCATAAATCGCAAAAATAGGCAGAATCAAAAACATGCCCAGCATACGTAGCCCATAGATAGAGGCAAGGGCCGCAGTCGCGCGGGTTTCTATCTGGGTCATTTTTTCGGAGAACTGCATGAATCTTTTAAGAAAACTTGGCTTAATTTTGAATAATTGCGTATATTATCAGGTTGGCTGTCTGTTCGTGAAAGTATCATGGAATTTATCAAAATTCGCGGGGCGCGCACCCATAACCTCAAGAACATCAATCTGGATATTCCACGCAACCAACTGGTTGTGGTCACCGGCCTGTCAGGCTCCGGAAAATCTTCACTGGCTTTTGATACCTTGTATGCAGAAGGGCAGCGCCGTTATGTCGAAAGTTTATCAGCCTATGCCCGCCAGTTTTTGGCGCGCATGGACAAGCCTGATGTCGACCTGATTGAAGGCTTGTCGCCCGCGATTTCCATCGAGCAAAAATCCACCTCACACAACCCACGCTCTACTGTTGGCACGGTGACTGAAATCCACGACTATCTGCGCCTGCTGTATGCGCGTGCTGGCGATCCCGAGTGCCCGGATCATGGCATTAAGCTCGAAGCACAAACTGTCAGCCAGATGGTGGACAGTGTGCTCAAGTTGCCGGAAGACACCAAGTTGATGATTCTGGCGCCAGTGGTCTCTAACCGTAAAGGCGAGCAGCTGGATTTGTTTGATACGCTAAAGGCACAAGGTTTTGTTCGTCTGCGCATAGACGGCAAAGTCTATGAAATGGACGAACTACCGCAGTTAGCCAAAACCACCAAGCACAGTGTAGACGTAGTGGTAGACCGCCTAAAAGTGCGTGAAGACATGAAGCAACGGATTGCAGAGTCATTTGAAACCGCGCTACGTTTGGCTGACGGCAAAGCCATTGCGCTAGAAATGGATAGCGAAAAAGAACATTTGTTCTCGGCCAAGTTTTCCTGTCCGGTATGTGACTACTCACTGGCAGAGTTAGAGCCGCGTTTATTCAGCTTTAACAACCCCATGGGCGCCTGCCCCAAGTGTGATGGCCTGGGCAATGTCACCTTCTTTGATCCTAAACGTGTCGTTGCTTTCCCGCACTTATCGCTAGCAAGTGGCGCCATCAAAGGCTGGGACAAGCGTAACCAGTTCTATTTCCAAATGCTGGCCAGCCTGAGCCAGCATTACAACTTTGATTTGGAAGCGCCTTTCGAGAACTTGCCGGAAGACGTTCAGCAAATCTTGTTATTCGGCTCTGGCCGCGAACAAATTACATTTAAATACCTCAATGAGCGCGGCACATTCTTCAGCAAGTCGCATACCTTTGAAGGCATTATCAATAACTTGCAACGCCGCTATCGTGAAAGCGACTCCACCGCCGTGCGCGACGAACTGGCTAAATATATCAATGCCACCGCCTGCCCGGAATGTGCCGGTACGCGTTTGCGCAAGGAAGCACGTCACGTCAAGGTCGGTGACCGCAACATTCACCAGATCTGCGAAGTACCACTCAAGCAAGCACTGCATTTTTTTGAAACATTGCAACTGAGTGGCCAGAAGCTGGCGATTGCCGACAAAATCGTCAAAGAAATTGAAAGCCGCTTGAAGTTTCTGACCAATGTGGGTTTGGATTATTTATCGCTGTCACGCTCAGCCGAAACTCTCTCTGGTGGTGAAGCACAGCGTATACGCCTGGCTTCGCAAATCGGCAGCGGCCTGACTGGTGTCATGTACGTGCTGGATGAACCTTCGATTGGTCTGCATCAGCGCGACAATGACCGTCTGCTTGAGACACTGAAACGCCTGCGCGACCTTGGCAACAGTGTGATTGTGGTCGAGCACGACCAGGACGCGATCCAGCTGGCTGATTTTATTGTTGATATTGGTCCTGGTGCTGGTGAGCATGGTGGCAATATTGTGTCGTTTGGCACCCCAGCACAAATTGAAGCTGACCCGAACTCACTGACCGGGCAATATATCAGTGGCAAAAAACAGATTACCTTCAAGCTGCCGCGTACAAAACCAGACCCCAAGCGTATGATGAAACTGCATGGCGCAACGGGTAATAACCTGAAAAACGTGAGTGTTGAAATCCCGGTGGGCTTGCTGACCTGCGTCACCGGCGTTTCCGGTAGCGGCAAATCTACTCTCATTAACGATACCTTATACCGCGTGGTTGCCACGCATTTATACGGCAGCACGACCGAAGCGGCGCCACACGACAGCATTGAGGGCCTGGAATTTTTTGATAAGGTCGTGGATGTGGACCAAAGCCCGATTGGCCGTACGCCACGCTCTAATCCGGCGACCTACACCGGCTTGTTCACGCCTATCCGCGATTTATTTGCCAGCGTGCCAGAAAGTCGAGCTCGCGGTTACGGCCCGGGCCGTTATTCGTTCAACGTCAAAGGTGGCCGTTGCGAGGCGTGCCAGGGTGATGGCGTGATTCGCGTGGAAATGCACTTTTTGCCTGATGTGTATGTGCCTTGCGATGTGTGCAAAGGCCAACGCTACAACCGCGAAACGCTGGAAATCCAATTCAAGGGCAAAAACATCCACGAAGTACTGGAGATGACAGTAGAGCAAGCGCATCAGTTTTTCAATGCGCAACCCGTGATTGAACGCAAACTGAAAACCCTGCTTGATGTCGGCCTCGGTTACATCACCCTGGGCCAATCGGCAACTACACTGTCCGGGGGGGAAGCACAGCGCGTTAAACTGTCGCTAGAACTCAGCAAGCGCGATACGGGACGCACGCTCTATATTCTGGATGAACCGACGACCGGCCTGCATTTTGCGGATATCCAGCTGCTGCTGGATGTGATTCATCGCTTACGTGATGCTGGCAATACAGTGGTGATTATCGAGCATAACCTGGATGTGATTAAAACCGCAGACTGGCTGATTGATATGGGCCCAGAGGGCGGTGACGGCGGCGGAACAGTGGTCGGCGTAGGTTCACCAGAGGAACTGGCAAAAAATACGGCCAGTTATACTGGCCGTTACCTCACACCCTTGTTGAAACATCTCGCTGTAAAGGGCTAAGGTCAACATGCAACCGGCCCCCAGATGCACTTTAATCACTAGTGCATCCAATACGGATGTGGTTAAGCCACACACATATATTTATATCAAACATTGTATGTGGCCCGATTTAGGTTCAATTACTTAAACAAGCGCTTAAAATCAGGGTATTTTAACCAATCGCATGCGTGCCTGTATCGTGGCCGCATGACGATTCAAATAGCGTGTACTGCGATGTACATCATAAAAGCGCGGATTGGGGATCATCGCAGCTAACCGTGCGGCCTGCGCTGGCCCAAGTGCCCGTGCATTGCCATGAAAGTAATGGCGCGCAGCCGCTTCAGCGCCAAACACGCCTTCACCCCACTCAATCACATTCAGGTAAATCTCGAGGATACGGCGTTTACTCATGAGTTTTTCGAGCATAAATGTGATCACAGCCTCTTGCGCTTTACGCCAAGGAGTTCTATGCCCGGATAAAAACAAATTCTTCGCCAGTTGCTGGCTAATGGTAGAACCGCCAGCGACAATTTTGCCTTTCTTGAGGTTTTTTTCAAACGCAGTTTCTATCCCCACCCAGTCAAAGCCCTCATGCTCGACAAATTTGCTGTCTTCAGCCGCGATCACGGCGCGCTTTAAATGGGTACTGATGCGCGCATAAGGCACCCATTGCTGTTGCAATTTTGCGTCGGGACGGCGCTCCTGGATGACTTCAAGCCGCGCGTCCATAAATGCCGTGGACTCAGGGTTATGATCTACCCACCACAAAATGTGCAGTAGTACCCAGACCTGATAAATGAATATCCATAGCAGCAGAAGGCTCAAAAACCATTTAATGCCCTGTTTCATTAGGTGGAATGCTTCTTGTGGGAGTGATCTCTTGTCGGGTCTAATAAGGAGATCACTGGGGCGGTATCCGGACGTACGCCGTGCCAGAGATGAAAAGCTTCTGCCGCTTGCTCTACCAGCATACCTAATCCATCTGCCACAATAGCGCCTGCCTGGCGCGCTTGAGCCATAAAAGGCGTTTCAAGCCCATACATCATGTCATACGCCAGTGTCTCGGGCGTGAAAATCGCATCTGGAAGTGGCAAGGCAGTGTCAGTGAGCCCTGCGGATGTAGCATTAACAATTAAGTCAAAAGGCTTTTTTAAATCCTGATATTCAACTGCCGAAGCATCAAAACTATCGTAAATGCCAGTAACCATTTTTAACGCTTTGTCTAGAGACCTGTTTGCGACAGTAATACTTTTTGCGCTTATAAGCGAAAGAAATACGCCTTGTGCTGCGCCCCCAGCACCAAGAATTAGTATGTTTTTGTTTTGAAGTGAGAAGTTTAGATTAACTTCAATGTCCTGTCTCAAGCCTGCACCATCTGTGTTGTCCCCATGTATTCTGCCATTAATAAAGGTTAGCGTGTTTACAGCTTCGTTTCCCATGCTCATCACTCTTGAACTCAATCTATGGCATAGTTTAGACGCCTCAAACTTAAATGGTACCGTCACATTCGCACCCAAATAACCTTCAGCCTGCAGTCGTTTAACAGTTTCAGTAAAGCCATCCAGAGGGGCGAGCACTCTTTCATAGCAAATTGATTTGCCAATCTGCTGAGCAAACGCTTGATGAATAATGGGTGATTTGCTGTGCCCTATAGGGTTGCCAATCACGGCGTATTTTTCAATGCTCATATATCGAAGGGCTTAATTTGTCCAAGGCAAGCCAGCATGTTTCCAGCCGTTAATCAAGGTGCGCTGTTTAAGCGCGTTAGTTTCTCCTTCAAAGCCCTCCAACATATTATAAACTTTGTTATAACCCAGTTTTTGAGCCAATAATGCGGCATTGTGGCTACGGCCACCGGTGCGGCACATGAAGATCACGGTGCTATCTTTGTCCACCTGCTTTTGTAATTGATCGCTGAATTCAGGATTTGCCACCATCCCAGGATAAAAAGCCCACTCAATATGCATCGCCAGCGGTACACGCCCCACTAACTCGAGCTCTGCACGTGATCGCACATCGACAAGCTTGATGGCACTGTCTTGACTGATGGCCTCGAACACTTCTATCGGCGTCAGGGCACCAGCGTACGGCAAATTATTTTCAGCCCCTCTGGTATTTGCCTCGTTCAATATTTTTTGTAACTTATCCAAACTCGACCTTCTTCTGAATCAAACTATAAAATAGCGAGTATACCTTTGAAATTCCCACAACAGACGATGCACTATTTAAGTGCTTAATTTGTTGCAATGCACACAAATAGTGCTTATGGTTTTTAATATTTTATGCACGTTCCACATAAACCACCACAAATGCATATGTTTGCGTGGCATGCTTCCTGCTAATATTACACACTAAGATTTAATGTAATTCCGGATTTCCAGAATCCAGACTCACCAAAATCCATTTGTACTTGCTCACGTTTCGGGACATCCGCAACATGCCCCGTTTTTTGCGTGAGCAATTTGAATCATTTTAGACCTTGATCACTGAGGAGAATGTAATGTCCGTTGCAAACGTAATGAAATTGGTTGCGGAAAACGACATCAAATTTGTTGATTTCCGTTTTACCGACACCAGAGGTAAAGAACAACACGTGTCTGTGCCTGTTTCTCACTTCGACGAAGATAAATTTACTGAAGGCCATGCGTTTGACGGTTCTTCTATTGCTGGCTGGAAGGGCATTCAAGCCTCAGACATGCAATTGATGCCTGACCCAACGACTGCATTTATCGACCCATTCTTTGACGAGCCAACACTGGTTCTCACATGTGACGTGGTTGATCCAACTGATGGCAAAGGCTACGACCGCGACCCACGATCCCTGGCAAAACGCGCTGAAGCTTACCTGAAGTCCAGCGGCTTGGGCGACACAGCATTCTTCGGTCCAGAACCAGAGTTCTTCATTTTTGACAGCGTTGAGTGGAATGCTGGCATGCAAGGCTGTTCCGTTAAAATCAACTCCGAAGAAGGTGCTTGGGCATCTGGCGACAAATTCGAAGGCGGCAACACCGGCCACCGTCCAGCAGTTAAAGGCGGCTACTTCCCAGTACCACCAGTCGACTCATTCCAGGATATCCGTTCTGCGATGGTCATGACTTTGGAAGAGTTGGGCGTGCCTGTTGAAGTGCACCACCACGAAGTGGCGACTGCTGGCCAGTGCGAAATCGGTACTAAATTCAGTACCTTGGTGCAACGTGCCGACTGGACTCAAATCCTGAAATACGTGGTATTGAACACAGCTCACGCTTACGGCAAAACAGCGACGTTCATGCCAAAACCAATCGTTGGCGACAACGGCTCAGGCATGCACGTTCACCAGTCTATCTGGAAAGACGGCAAAAACCTGTTTGCAGGTAACGGCTACGCTGGCCTGAGCGATTTCGCCCTGTATTACATCGGCGGTATCATCAAGCACGCACGTGCCTTGAACGCGATTACCAACCCAGGTACTAACTCTTACAAGCGCCTGGTACCAGGCTTTGAAGCGCCAGTGAAACTGGCCTACTCAGCTAAAAACCGTTCTGCTTCTATCCGTGTACCATTCGTTCACAGCGATAAAGCACGCCGTATCGAAGCGCGTTTCCCAGATCCTACCGCTAACCCATACCTGGCATTCGCTGCCTTGATGATGGCGGGTCTGGACGGCGTTCAGAACAAGATTCACCCAGGTGAACCAGCGACTAAAGACTTGTACCATCTGCCACCAGAAGAAGATGCATTGATCCCAACCGTGTGTTCATCACTGGATCAAGCGCTGGAGCACTTGGACAAAGACCGTGAGTTCCTGACACGCGGCGGTGTATTCTCTGACGACTTCATCGATGCATACATCGCGTTGAAGATGGATGAAGTGACTAAACTGCGTATGACACCTCACCCAGTTGAGTTCGGTCTGTACTACTCCTGCTAATCGCAAGAGTACGCACTAAAACAGGGCAGCCCAGGCTGCCCTGTTTTTTTATGTACTCGCTGTTCCGTCAACGTTTTTAGACGAGCAGACGTTGATACCCTCAACGATCTACTCTAAACTATTGCCATGAAAAGACTTTTTTACATTTTCACCTTTGCGCTCATGTGCAACCAAAGCTGGGCAGATATTTACAAATATACCGACAGTAACGGGGTCACGACCTACACCAACATTAAGCCAGAAGGTAAAAGTAAAGCTGAACTAATTATTAGCGGCCCAAAAACTACAGAGACGCCGCCGGCAATTCGTGAAAAAAAACCAGCCACCAAAACGCCTGCCCCGGCTAACTTTCCTAAGGTAGATAACCAGACACAAAATCAGCGTGACCAGAAGCGTCGCGAACTGCTAATGAATGAATTAGCTCAAGAAAAACAAGCACTTGAGAATGCGCGATTCCTCTATGAAGAGGCCCAGAACACACCAGAAGTTTACAGAGGTGCCAATGGCAAAACATTCAGGAATGTCGCCAAATATGAAGAGAAACTACGCGTGATTGAAGCAGAAATCCAGGCACATGAACGGAATATAGAATTACTGAATAAAGAACTCAATCTTTAACACGCACCATTTTTGGGATTTTTTAAACCTTCTTTGCTAAGTAAGTTAGAATTGGCTTGGGTTTTGCTTTAAAACAGGGCGTGATTCACTCTTTTTAACAAACTTAGGATATGGTTCAAAAATCTCCCCAAGGGTTTAGCGGTTTAGAGCACATTGCGACAGCAGTGATCCTGCTCAACAACCAGCTGGAAGTCACCTATGCCAACTCGAGTGCGGAGATACTGTTCGCCTTCAGCGCCAATCAAATCCAGGGTTTACATATTCACGATGTATTTGTGAATTGCGAGATTTTGCAAATGGCTGTGACCAATGCCATCCAAACACAAGGTCCTTTTCGTGAGCATGAATTCACACTGACCACTCAACGTGGCCATACCACTGCCGTGACATGTACCGTCACACCGATCTCAACCACGTTCAACCAGACAGCTGAAGACATGCTGATTCTGGAGTTTGTACAAATGGACCAGCAATTGCGTATTGCGCGCGAAGAGCGCATGCTGATTCAGCAACAGGCGAATTCAGAGTTGTTACGTAACCTGGCTCATGAAATCCGCAACCCCTTGGGAGGCTTACGTGGTGCCGCGCAGTTGCTCGAATTTGAACTGCCGCAACCAGGCTTGAAAGAATATACCCAAGTCATTATCAAAGAAGCTGACCGGCTCCACAGCCTCATGGACAGGTTACTGGCCCCGCATCGCGTACCCAAATACGAACCTACCAACATTCATGAAGTACTTGAGCGCGTACGTAGCCTGCTTCTGGCCGAATCGCCCAACTATATTCGCGTGATTCGTGATTACGACACCAGCCTGCCCGAAATCATTGGTGACCGCGAAAAACTGATCCAAGCTGTACTCAATATTGCGCGCAATGCCGCACAGGCCATGCAACAAAACCAGACTGAAAATGCGAGTATTACCTTTAGGACACGAGCAGAGCGTCAAATCACGCTCGCGAGGAAGCGCTATCGCGTCGGTATCCACCTTGAAATTATCGATAATGGCCCAGGCATTCCAGCCGGTATCAAAGAGCGTATTTTCTATCCGCTCGTTTCTGGCCGCGAAGGTGGCACTGGGTTGGGTCTTGCGCTGGCGCAAACTTTTATTACCCAACACCATGGCATGATCGATTGTGACTCACAGCCAGGCAAAACAACTTTCCATATATTGCTACCCATTGAGAGTACGCAATTAAAATCAGCACAATAATACGAGAATAGCTATGAAGCCAATCTGGATCTTAGACGACGACAAATCAATCCGCTGGGTGTTTGAAAAAGCCTTGGCCCGGACCGACTTTGATTTCAAAACCTTTTCTTCTCCGTCAGAGGCCCTGAATGCCTTAAATCGTGAACAACCTCAGGTCATCGTCAGCGACATCCGCATGCCCAACGGTTCAGGGCTGGACTTCCTGTCAGAGGTCAAACAACGCTACCCCGAAATTCCTGTCATTATTATGACTGCCTACTCTGACTTGGAAAGTGCGGTTGCCGCTTTCCAGGGTGGGGCGTTTGAATATCTAGCTAAACCATTCGACGTCGACCAGGCGATTGAGATTATCAAACGCGCGGTTGAAGAGAGCATGCGCCAATCTGTTGAGGCCGTTGAAGACGCCGGGCCTTCGCCGGAAATCATCGGCCAGGCTCCTGCCATGCAGGAAGTATTTCGTGCTATTGGTCGCTTGAGTCGCTCGCACTCTACCGTATTGATTAATGGTGAATCAGGTAGTGGCAAGGAGTTGGTAGCCAGCGCATTGCATAAACATAGCCCACGTGCAGACAAACCGTTTATTGCCATCAATACGGCAGCGATTCCCAAAGATCTATTGGAATCCGAATTATTTGGTCATGAACGCGGTGCATTTACTGGCGCAGCGGCAGCAAGAAGAGGGCGCTTTGAACAGGCAGATAATGGCACACTGTTTCTGGACGAAATCGGTGACATGCCTGCCGACTTGCAAACGAGATTATTGCGTGTCTTATCCGACGGCCAGTTTTACCGCGTGGGTGGGCATCAACCAATCAAAGTGAATGTACGCGTGATTGCAGCCACCCACCAGGACCTTGAAGAGCGTGTCAAACAAGGCTTATTCCGAGAAGACCTGTTTCACCGTTTGAACGTCATCCGCCTGCGCCTACCACCCTTGCGCGAGCGCAGGGAAGACATCCCCTTGCTCACCAAACATTTTCTCGCCCACAGCGCTCAACAGCTAGGCGTAGAGCCTAAACAACTATCCCAGGCCGCCATCAAATACCTGATGTCAGTGAACTGGAGCGGTAATGTCCGCCAACTGGAAAACGTATGTCATTGGCTCACCGTGATGGCGCCCGGCCAAAATGTGGACGTCAATGATCTACCCCCAGAGTTAAAAGAAGATACCGGTAAACATAGTACAGGCGGCTCCTGGCAAGAAGCATTGGCACAAGAAGTCACCGACTCACTCAATCGTGGTGAAACCAATATTCTGGATACCAAAACCAAAGAGTTTGAACGTATTCTTATCACCCGCGCCCTCGCGCACACCGATGGCCGACGTATTGAAGCGGCCAATCAGCTGGGGATGGGGCGCAATACGCTCACACGTAAGATTCAAGAATTGGGAATTGATGATTAAAATTGCTAAATGTGCACTTGCTGACTTCGCCAAAGCGGGAAAGAACTGTATTTTTGAGCGTCAATATTACTAACAAAAAACACTTGGGCCAGACGTGAGTCTTTGAGGGTTTTGCCAAAAAAATTATTAGCTGCGTGAAAATGTCTTCCCTCATAAAGAATTAAAGTGTTGTAGACATTATTAATCCGTACGATCTCGTCAAACATGGAATGATATGCCGTGTCCATTTTAACGGTACCGTCAGCAAATCGTTTGTCGTTTTCTTTCAAAGCCTTTTCATAACTAGTCTGATCAAATTTTTTATTTGGTCTAAAAAGTGAAGTACCAGAATCGAGTGGTGCGTCAGGACTTAAATACAAAACAGCCGCAAACACTGCATTTCCGTCAGTATGGATAACACCACGACCGTACTCTTCACTCACACTCTGAAAGTTTGTTGAAATCGCCCAGCGCATGCGTTCATATTCAGCGTTATGAAACAATGAAATAATCTTCGTGCTGACTTTCTCGAACAAAGGTTTGTTAATCACCGATAAATCCTTAGTCCTGGCGCCAGGGAATACATACGGCACATCTTTCAACTGATGACGGTATTGATATTTCTGATTTAGTGCAAAGGTACGCACGGCATCAGGATCTTCATAGAAGTTTTCAACAATAGTAACTGGATATAAATTCATAATGCATTCAATAGGATTGCTAGAACATGTATAAATATAAAAAAACGGCAACCGAAGTTGCCGTTTTTTCTGACTTTTAATTTATGCAGAATACTCTGCTTTTAAATTAGAAGAACAGGATAGCACCCAGAGATACGGTTTTTGCACGTGCTTCCAAATCTGTCAGTACGCGTCTGTCCAACTCACGCTCTGTTTGTGAGTATTCAGCAACCAGGTTCAAGTGCTTGGTCAGTGGGTGGTAAGCACCAACTACCCACATAGAATCTTGAACTTCGCTAAATGCGTCGCCGCCGTTGCCATCCAAAGTAGAACGGCCATAGCTTACACCCAGTTTAGTGCCAACGCCTGGCAATGCGTAAGTACCTTGTACATACCACTGGTCAGATTCACGTGTCTTGCCAACTGCGTCCAAGCCACCGTTGAATTGCAGAGTCTGGCCGATACCATCACCTTTACCGTAGTAACCAGTCAAGCCAAAGCCTGCCAGGTTAACAGTAGTACCCAGGTCCCATGCCCAGGCTCTTTCTTTACCACCAACACCGCCAACGCCAGAAATGTTCTGTGTCAATGCAGATGTCCATACTTTACCAGCTACGTCACCTGTCCACTCGTAAGAAGCTTTAGCTTCATAAGCAGATTGGCCGCCTGAACGGTCTGTGCTACCAACGCCGCCCAATGCTGCAACTGCGTTCCAGCCTTGTGTTACACCAGCTGTGAATTGGAAACCGTTCCAGTTTGGTGATGTGTAAGCAATCTGGGATTTCCAGTCAGCGTACATGAAACCGGTACCGATACGACCCAGAGTTGTTGTGTTACCTGCCAAGTTACCTGCACCAGCACCAACACCCAGCAATGTCATGTCGTTCAAGATTGCGTCTGAAGCATAAATACCCAGATCCTTACCAACCTTGATAGAACCCCAGGAAGCATCACCGAATGTCAAGAATGCTTGACGGTTTTCTTGTTGTGAACCTTGTACACCAGATTGTGTAGTAGAAGCACCTGGGTTGATGCTGATTGTGAAACCAACATCCAGGTCGTTCTGACGTGTTTTACCAGAAACGCTCAGGTAGTTTGGCAACAAACCTGTAGTGATGTTGTTTTGTGAGCTAGCGTCACCAGCACCCAGACCCAAAGGACCTGTACCAGCACCAGTATCACCAGTGAATTTTGTGGTTGTGTAGTAAGCATTAACAACGCCACCGATGTCCAGAGTCCAGTCACCAGCTGGGATAGTGATGCCAGCTTGTGCGCCAGTAGCGGCAGCGAACAGAGCTGCTGCAACTGCAACGTTCAATTTTGTATTCATACGAATCTCCAAAAATGTTGTTTTCACAACTTGTGTAAGGATATTGCTTGCTTGGATGAGCGCTCAAAACGCTCAACCTTCAGAACTCCCTCGGAACCGCTCCAAGCATTTCCAAGAAGGTCAGTGCAATTTTTGCAAATGCGGCACTCAGGGCGCAAGTGAATACGTCAAATTGCTTAGTGCAAGTTTGGTTTGTTGCGGATTTGCAACAATATGGCCACTTTACACAACGTACGAGATGATGAAAAGGAACGGTTTTACAAGGCTATTCAAATTAAATTTACCTAAAAGTTTCTGCTAGCATAGCAATGCTTTACACTACTCTCAGTCATCCGCTTCCTTTTTATTTTAACTATTAGCCGGGGTTCAACATGATTTCTGACATTCAGTTATGTAGTCGTTTTATTGATACATTAGACTGGATTTGCCAAGTGCTGATCAGACACTCCGATGACTTTCATGTTGCTTTGGTCAGAATTGCATATGGTGACGATAACAGCCTTGGTGAAACTTATGGTGCGCCTGAGGCGTTGCGCCAATTGTCGTCATTGACACATGACTTACAAAACTCTTTCAGGCGTTCGGATTTGGTAGGCCGGGAAGGGACTGACTTCTGGATCTTGTTCCCATATACACGGGTAAGTGACAATGTTTATGACAAGCTGCTGGATGTGATTCAGGGATCGGCACATCATAACTTGAATATTGTTGAGCGTGAAATTGCCATTTTCGAGTTGCCAATCATTTATACCAAAGCGTTGGTAAAACCTGATAATGGACATTCTTTATTGCAACACCTCAAAATCAATCAAGCTGAGCTGGCTAGTCATGTGTTCCGGCTGGCCAATCTATAAAATTTAAATACTCGAGTGTTGGAGTGTTTTAATTAAGGTACGTACCGGAGTTGGCAAAGCCGCTGTAATAGCATCGGGGAGGGCAAGCCACTGCATATTAGGGGGGAGTGAAGATCGCCGCCCGGTTAGCTGCAAAGGTTGCGGTGTAATTTCAAGTTTAAAATGAGTGAAGGTGTGCCATAAGACTGGCAATACTTCCAATGCTTCAACCTCCATGCCCAATGTTTGTTGCACATGCGGCACAGCAATTTGCTCAGGCGATAACTCTGGCAAACTCCACAAGCCTCCCCATATCCCTTGGTTGGGCCGTCTTTCAAGCAGAATTTCACCCGCGTCCAGTATCATCAGCATGGTGACTTGCTTCTCTGGCAATGCTTTACGCGGTTTGGAAGCAGGCAGTTGAGCAACCTGCTGTTGCTGATAGGCGAGACACTGACCTTGCATTGGGCAATCGGTACAGCGCGGCTTACTCCGGGTACACAGCGTTGCACCAAAATCCATCAAGCCTTGCACGTAAGCGGGTAAGCCTTGCTCAGGTAACAAAGTTTCGGCAAGTTGCCAAAGCCGCTTTTCAACGTCTGGTAATCCAGGCCATCCATCAATGGCATACAACCTGGCCAGCACACGTTTAACATTGCCATCAAGAATGGTCTGTCGTTGGTTGAAGGCAAACACGCTAATCGCAGCCGCTGTGGATCGGCCTATGCCTTTGAGTGTTTGAATGGTATCGAAATCTGTTGGAAAATTACCACTATGCTCTCGCATGATGGTTTGCGCGGCATGATGCAGGTTACGTGCACGTGAGTAATAGCCCAAACCACTCCAGTAACGCATGACTTCATCTTGCTCTGCTTCGGCGAGACTGGCAATCGTCGGGAAGCGCTGCATAAAACGGTCATAGTAGCCAATCACGGCAGACACTTGGGTTTGCTGCAGCATGATTTCAGAAACCCACACCGCGTAAGGATCTCGCGTCTGTTGCCAGGGTAAATCATGACGGCCATGCGCCTGTTGCCAGGCGATTAATTTTTCGGCAAACGCACTCACAACTAAAAATTCAACAGCTTTTTCAAAGCCTTTTGTTTGAGCTGGTCAGCAGGTTTAGCAGGCTCCGTTGCCGTCCCGCTTTCGGATTTAGCGGCATCGCCATTGGTGCTCTCGCTGGATGTTTTGCCATTAAGCAAGCCTTTTAAAGTATCGGCCTTACTACCGCCAAGCTTCTCGGTGAGTGCATCCAGTGCCGCAGACTTGGCCAATGCCTGTCCAAGCGCAGCCATATCGATAGCAAATTTGGGGGCAGCAAAAGTGCCTGTGATTTTAACCGGCACCCCTATGCTCCCAAGTTGTTCAGCATCTTTACCACCCTGGCCTTTGAGCGAATTGACCAGTGTTGGCTTGGCTACATAGTTAATCTGCTCTTTACCAATATCGATATCGCCCTTGCTTTCACCTTTGGTCAAACGAAAAACCGGAGCCTTCATAGCAAGGTCATCATTGTGGGCGACACCATTCTTGATATTAAAGGTTGCGGTTAGCTCACTAAAGTCGGTTTTCTTACTGTTGTCAGCATTGGCATTAGACTGCCCTTTGAGCAGGTTCAGTTTACCTTTGGCATCGCGTATCGTTCCGGCCAAGTCAAAGCCTTTTACAGCGCCATCGGCCATACGCAAATCAACCGAGCCGCCCAGCGACTTTTTTAGCGCAGTCACCGTATTGCCTTGTGCCGTCACATTCAGGTTCAAATTACCGTTACCTGACAACATATCATTATTAATGGTATCGACTAACATTGGCCCTACCGCGATGTTTTGCAGGTTTTGCTGAATGGCTACCGCAGGGGTAGCGCGAGCATCAAGCTTGACCGAACCGCGTACCGTGCCCTGATAGACATCCAGATTAAGCGGATCCAGGCTGGCCAGACCATCTTGTGCCTTTAAACCGATATTGAGGTTTTTGGCTTCGGTTTTGCCATATTTCAGCCAGCCAATCCGTATATTGCCTTGGGCATTCAAGGCTTTTAATGCGGATAAATCAATAGGTTGCTCGGCGCTGTTTGCAGTTTTTTCAGCGGCTTTGGTTTCAGCGGCTTTCGCTTCGGCAGCGGGCAAGTAACGGTTCAGGTCCAACTTGTCGATATTCAGGTCAAATGTATACAACGGCTTACTGAACTGGCTGATGCCCACATTGCCCTGGATATGGCTGTCATCAAGCTTGACGTCCAGACCTTGCAAGGCGAGCTTCTGCCCATCGGCCTTGATGCCGACATTAAGGCCGGTCAACGTATATGGGCTATACAAAATCTTGCCGATATTGATGCTGCCATCAAGGAATAAGGTTTTTAGCGCGCTGAGATCTGCGGGCTTGTCTGCTTTGTTGCTGGCTTTATTATTGCTGGCAGCCACCTCTTTTTTACTGCCAGTGTTACCAATCAAGGCGTTTAAATTCAGCGTATCGGCATGTACTTTAAAACCGATATGCGGAGTGCTGAAACCGGCGACGCTGACATCGCCATTGAGCTTAGTTTCGGCCAGGGTTAAATCAAATGTGCTTTTGACCTGCTCCTGCTTCACGTTGGCAAGCGCCGCCAGCTTGAACTGGCCCTGCATGGCACCATTGGGCAAGGCTGGATCTTTAATGTCAAACTTGCCAGCGAGCGATGGCACATCAAAGATCATATCGGCCAGGTTGGCCTTCACGGGAGAGGCGAAATGCCCTTCTACCTTGCGCGCACCGGCATTCACGTTCACATCTGCCGTCAAACCCTTGCTTTCTACCGCTTGCTGATTGCCTTTTAATTCTGCCAGTGTCACGTCGACGCCCAGATCACCATTGGCATCTTTTTGCCTGAGCGCCAGTACAACCTTTTCACTGCTGATCAATTCCGGATTCACAGCCAGGGCGGGTGCTTGCAAACTGAGTTCTCGCTCAACCCCTTTGAAGTTACCCTGCATTGCCAGCTTGAGCCCAGAAACATCCAGAGCTGTTTTCGCGGCATCGACATCTACTGCGCCAATCGCGGTCACGGTTACATCCTGGCCATCCAGCAGGGCACCTTTAAGCTGTGCATCCAGGTCTTTCACTACAAAATGTTTGCCTTCAGGATCAGCCATCACATTGGCTTTGATCACTGCTTTGGCATCGACAGCGGGCTGATTTGCCACCAGGTGGAAATCGGTCGCAATATCAAACGGTTTTTTGAGCGCCACCTGGCCGGTGGTCAGGTTAAACTGGTCTACTGTATATTTGGCCCCGCTTTTTTCATTGGTAAAACTGGCCTGGGTATGAGTGACCTTGATACCTTGCACATCAAAATTAATCTGCTGTGATTCTTCCTCTTCTTTACTCAGCAAGTCATCAAAGTTAAAACTGCCATCCGCATGTTGAATGACATTTACCTGAGCACCATCCAGGTCCACTGTATCTACGACAATTTCCTTTTTCAGCAGGGGCAACACGGCCAATGCAACCTTGGCACTTTTAATGGCAGCGAACTGCTGGTCAGACTGATGCTCTGATAAAGTGATTTCACCTAAATCGGCCCCGATCTTGGGCCAGAAACTCAGTCTGATATCGCCCTTAATGTCCAGCGTGCGCTGTTTTTTGTCTTTGACCAACTGAATCACGGTTGGCTTGTAATCATTAGGGTTGAAAGTAACGGCCAGATACACCACCAACAACAGCAATATGCCTAGCAGTGCAGCGAGAGCAAACGCGATTTTTTTAAACAGCGTACGATTCATGACTCATACCCTAAACAAGTTAATGTGCAAAAAACACTAACACCAGAATCCCAAACACGATGCGATACCAGGCAAACACCGCAAATGAATGCTGGGCCACAAAACGGATTAGCGCTCGAATGACCATTAAAGCAGACAAAAATGAGACCACGAATCCAATTAAAAAGATCAATGCGTCATCGGCAGACAACAAGTCTTTTGCCTGGTACAAGTCTAGCCCGGTGGCGGCAAACATGATCGGTAGCGCCAAAAAGAATGAAAACTCGGTTGCGGTCTGACGGCTAAGGCCAAAACACATACCACCCATAATGGTGGCGCCGGAGCGAGACATGCCAGGGAATAAAGCAAGTGATTGCGCAAAGCCAATCTGCAGAGCCTGCTTTGCAGTGATCTGGTCAATCTCGCGCGTTTGGCCTTCAGGTGCAAATTTTTCAATGAGTAGAATCAGTATACCACCCGCCACCAGCGCAATACCGACCGTAAATGAGGAAAACAAATGCTCTTTAATTTGATGGTGAAACGCGAGGCCAATCAGCGCGGCAGGCAAGAAAGCAATGATAAGGTTGCGGACAAAATGCTGCGCATTCGTATCGGTTTGAATACGTTGTACGGTATGCCACAAGCGTTGCCGATATTCGACACAGACAGCAAGAATAGCGCCCAGTTGGATGATGATTTCAAATACATCGCGTTTATCTTTAGAGAGAAAATCCAGCCACTCCCCGGTAATGATCAGATGTCCAGTACTGCTTACAGGAATAAACTCGGTCGCGCCTTCGACCAGGCCCATGATCACGGCCTTCAGCATCAAATAAATATCCATGCCTGTATTCTAGCAGAGCAATGCGACAGTGCGATGATTCAATATTTACATAAAACAACAGGCGCCCTGTTGATACAAGGCGCCTGTTTGCGGCCAAGAATAATTACTTCAGGTCAAAACGGTCTGCATTCATGACTTTTGTCCAGGTAGCGACAAAGTCCTGCACAAATTTCTGCTTGGCATCATCTTGTGCATATAACTCCGCATAACTGCGCAGTATTGAATTAGAGCCAAACACGAGGTCGACGCGGGTGGCGGTCCATTTCACTGCACCCGAGCGGCGATCACGGACTTCATACAGGTTTTTACCGGTGGGCACCCAGGTGTAACGCATATCAGTCAGGTTGACAAAAAAGTCGTTACTAAGCACACCAGGCCTGTCAGTGAATACGCCATGCTTGCTGCCGCCATGGTTGGTATCGAGTACACGCAGACCGCCAATCAGTACTGTCATTTCCGGTGCAGTCAGCCCCAGCAGTTGCGTGCGGTCCAGCAGCATTTCTTCCGGTGTCGGCACAAAGTCGCCCTTGAGCCAGTTACGATAGCCATCATGCACTGGTTCCAGCACTTCAAAAGACTCAACATCTGTCTGTTCAGCCTTAGCGTCACCGCGACCAGCAGCAAAGGGGACTGTCACTGCCACACCAGCGGCATTGGCAGCTTGTTCAATCGCAGCCGATCCGCCCAGCACAATCAAGTCAGCGATACTGACAGGCTTGGCAAAATGCTTCTGGATATTTTCTAATACGGCCAGTACTTTTTGTAACCTGGCCGGCTCATTGCCTACCCAGTCTTTTTGCGGTGCCAACCGGATACGTGCACCATTGGCACCTCCCCGGTAATCAGAACCACGGAATGTCCGTGCGCTGTCCCAAGCGGTGGCAACCAGTTCCGCTGTTGTGAGGCCACTGCCCAGAATTTGCGCTTTCAAGGCAGCAATATCTGCATCGTTCAGAGCTGCATTACCTGCAGGCACTGGGTCTTGCCAGATCAGGTCTTCTGGCGGCACATCCGGGCCGATATAGCGGGCTTTCGGCCCCATATCTCGGTGTGTGAGCTTGAACCAGGCCCGTGCAAACACCTCAGAGAAATAGTCTTGGTCATCGCGGAAACGCTCAGAGATTTTTCTGTAAACCGGATCCTTGATCAGGGCCATATCCGCATCGGTCATAATAGGGTTATAGCGTATCGATGGGTCCTCCACATCCACTGGCTTGTCTTCTTCCTTGATGCTGACGGGCTCCCACTGCCAGGCACCTGCCGGGCTCTTTTGCAACGCCCACTCATGATTAAACAGCATGGCGAAATAACCGTTATCCCACTTGGTAGGATGTGTGGTCCAGGCACCTTCAATCCCGCTGGTGACCGCATCTCGCCCCACGCCACGACCGACATGATTGTTCCAGCCGAGTCCTTGCTCGTGCACATCAGCAGCTTCGGGATTTGGACCCAGATTACCAGCCTGACCATTGCCGTGGGCTTTACCGACGGTGTGGCCGCCTGCCGTTAATGCCACGGTCTCTTCATCATTCATTGCCATACGCGCAAAAGTGACACGCATATCCTGCGCCGTTTTTAATGGGTCAGGATTACCATCCACCCCTTCCGGGTTCACATAAATCAAGCCCATCATCACAGCAGCCAACGGATTTTCAAGGTCACGCTCACCGGAGTAACGGCTGCCCTGGCTGCCAGTTTTTGCCAGCCATTCGGTTTCGTTGCCCCAGTAAATATCCTTTTCCGGATGCCAGATATCTTCACGACCAAAAGCGAAACCAAACGTTTTAAGGCCCATGGATTCATAAGCAATGGTCCCGGCAAGCGCAATCAAATCCGCCCACGACAGTTTATTACCGTATTTTTTCTTGATTGGCCAAAGCAGGCGGCGTGCCTTGTCGAGGTTACCGTTATCCGGCCAACTATTGAGCGGGGCAAATCTCTGGCTGCCAGTCCCTGCACCACCACGGCCATCCGCAACACGATAGGTTCCGGCGGCGTGCCAAGTCAGGCGGATCATCAACCCACCATAATGTCCCCAATCTGCTGGCCACCATTCCTGGCTATCGGTCATGAGGGCATGCAAATCTTTTTTAACTGCAGCGACATCCAGTGTGGCGACTTCCTTACGATAATCAAAAGCCTCCCCCAGTGGATTGGTTTTGCGGTCATGCTGATGCAAGATATCCAGGTTGAGTGCATTTGGCCACCAATTGGTATTGGTTTTGCCTGATGCTGTCATTGCCCCATGTCCAAAAGGACATTGACCAGCTGTATTTTGTTTATTCTCCATGTTGAGCTCCTTTTGATTACTGTTCATCAAACCAAGATGTACAGATGATAAATATACTACTTGTTAAATATTGCGATAATAATTCACTGTGAAAACAATTGGATTCATGCGCTTGCCGCATAAGCAGCCAACATTTCTTGTACAAGGGATGATTCTTGAGTTAACCAGGCGAACATATTTTCTCCAAAAGACTTCCTGTGTGGTGAGTGCATGGATGGCATTCTAGGCCTCGCTTTTGAATTTGCATAATTGTATGTTTTGATATTATTGATTAATAAAATTAATCGTATTAGACTGTAGAAAACACCTTAAGAGATCACCATGACCCTGATTGAATTGAAGTTTGTGTTAGCCGTGGCGCAAGAGCGTAACTTTCGCCGTGCTGCAGAAAAATGCTTTGTGACGCAACCTGCGTTAAGTTTGGGGATTAAAAAACTGGAAGAAGAATTGGGCGTTTCATTGTTTGAACGCAACCGGAACGAAGTGACTCCAACCGAAATAGGTGAGCAGATTATTGCGCAGGCAAACGTGGTTCTGGAACAGGCTGCAAAAATCAAGGAAATGGCCAAACAGGGCAATGATCCGTTAAATGGGCCATTTAAGCTGGGCATGATTCACTCAGTGGGCCCGTACTTGCTGCCAGAGATTATTCCGCCACTGATTAAAACTGCACCGCATATGCCACTGGAAGTGGAAGAAAATATCACGGCCACGCTGGAGCAACAGTTAAAAAATGGCGTCATTGATGCTGCTGTGATTGCCCTGCCTTTTGATGTGCCAGGCATTGAAACAATACCGCTTTACGATGAAGATTTTAATGTAGTGGTGCCTGTGAATCACCCGTGGGCGAAACGCAAGACGATTGATGCTGATGAGTTAAGTAGCGAAAAAGTATTATTACTCAATACCGGCCACTGCTTTAGTAACCAGGTCACACAGGCCTGCCCGGAGCTAAGTCGTAAAGGGGAGGTATTACAGGGCAATTCTTTGGAAACCATCCGTAATATGGTCGCTTCAAACTTGGGGATTACAGTATTACCAGCCATGGCAACAGCGGCACGCTACCAGAATCCGCTGATACGCGTGATCCCATTCAGCAAACCTGCACCCAGTCGTCGCATTGCACTGGCCTGGCGCAAAAGCTTTGTGCGTACCGCCGCGATTGAGGTACTCGAAAAAGTCATGGCAGAAGTTGGTGAAGGGCAGGCGCAAATCGCACGTCTGTAATAAACATTTAGTAGGCGATAGCCACGCGGAAACCCGTCACCAATTTTTCGTCTACACCCAGTAACACTTTCACTGACTGCTCTTGCTGCGGAGCCAGTCCTAAGGTGTGGTTAACCGACACAGGCAGATAATCCGCTGGTTTCAGTATTTTGCGCAACACTGCCTCATCTGCCGTATTGGTCAAGGTCAACTCCACCTTTGGGTAAGCTTGAGGAATTGAGCCATGATTCATGAGCACGCTGGAAAAAGCCAACACGCCCTGGCGCTCTTTATGCTCCTGAATATCAGCGTCATCTATGGTTAATTGGGTGATATCTTGAGGCAAACTCACATCACAATGGAGTTGCTGGCAGAATGCCTGTAAAAAAGGTTTGGTTTGCGGATAATTGGCAGCCAGGCTGGTGCGCGAGAAATAGACGAATTGCAACAATAACAATAGCAGCAACATGCCGGAGAGCGTAACGAATAGCCATTGACTGGCAGGGCTCTCAACGGGCGCTGGCCGTTCATCAGCCAGGGAAACATTACGCAAGAATGCAGGGACTTCAGGTTCTGCATGCTCCACTTCATCCACACGCACATTCCAGGTAGGTGTAGGTTCTTCCAGCGCTATGTCAGGTTTCAAAGATATATCAGGGGTTTCAGCCGGAGTATCAATCTGTGCGGCTTCAGCACTCACCTTGAAATAGACTTCGGCATCACTGGCTGTTGCTGCAACGTCAGATTCAGACTGAGGGAATGCGCCAGTGGCCACTAGATGTGAGCGGGCATCAAACACATGGTCGCATTCCCCACAACGTACCTTACCTGCATAAGCCTGCAGTTGTTCGTCAGTGACTTCAAATTGTGTTTGGCAGGCCGGGCAGGCCGTAATCAAGGACATTGTCTGGTTCCCGTCAGCAAGACCCATCCATCTTGCTGGATGGGGGCATCCATTTCAAACCACTGTGAGTAATGCGCCAGCAGCATCTCCCGCTGGCTATCCAATATGCCCGATAATGCAACTTTGCCGCCATTTTTGCAAGATTTGGCAATCACGGGAGCCAACACCATCAAGGCACTGGAAAGAATATTGGCCACCACGATATCAAATGGCTCGTGCAGGTAATCTGCAGAATCGTAAAAAATCGCATCTACCTGGTTATTAACCGCATTATCACGGCTGGCAATCACCGCTTGCGGATCGATATCCACGCCTGTAGCCGTTTTCGCACCCAGCTTTTTGGCTGCAATTGCCAAAATACCTGAGCCACAGCCGTAATCCAGCACATTCGCCTGTGCCAACAATGGTTTGGGCAGTTGTGCCAACCAGCTCAGGCATAAATGCGTGGTCGGATGGCTACCGGTACCAAACGCCAGGCCAGGATCAAGCACAATGTTGATCGCCGCTGCATTGGGAGCCTCATGCCACGAAGGCACAATCCATAAATCATCGGTGACACGAATAGGATCAAACTGGGCTTGCGTCGCGCGTACCCAGTCCTGCTCCTCAATCTGCTCAACCTGGTATTTCAATCCATCCAGTTGCAATTCAGCTTGTACATTTGCCAGTAAGGCCTGCACATCTGCGTCGGCGTCGAGCATAGCTGTCACTACGTTTTGCTGCCAGATACCAGGCGGCGGATCACCCGGCTCGCCGAAAATGGCCTGCTCGGCCATGGTGTCCGCATGCGCATCTTCGATACTAACCGACAAGGCACCGTTTTCCATAAGCGCATCACTGAGCGTTTCGGCCTGTGGTTCGGTCGATTGAATTTTAAGTAACAGCCAGTGCAAGATTATTTCGAGCTGATACCCAGCTTCTGCTCCAGGTAATGAATGCTGGTGCCGCCTTGCTGAAATGCCAGATCGGCCATCAGATCGGCATGCAGGGGCGTATTGGTTTTAATGCCTTCCACATACATCTCGGACAACGCGACACGCATCCTGGCAATCGCCTGTTCACGTGTTGCGCCATGCGTGATCAGCTTGCCTATCATGGAGTCATAGTGTGGTGGCACGGTGTAACCACCATACACATGGGTATCCATGCGCACACCCGGGCCGCCCGGCATATGGAAACGATTGATAAAGCCCGGAGAAGGTACAAAAGTGTACGGGTCTTCTGCGTTAATACGGCATTCAATCGCATGACCATTGAGCACGATATCACGCTGGCGGAACGGTAATTTTTCACCTGCTGCAACAAAAATTTGCTGTTGTACCAGGTCTATCCCGGTAATCATTTCAGTGACGGTATGCTCAACCTGCAAGCGGGTGTTCATCTCGATAAAGTAGAACTCACCATTTTCATACAGAAACTCAAATGTACCCGCACCGCGGTAACCAATCTTGCGGCAAGCCTCTGCGCAACGTTCACCAATTTTGTCGCGCAATCTTGCCGGCAACAATGGAGAGGGAGCCTCTTCAATGATCTTCTGGTGACGACGCTGCATGGAGCAGTCACGGTCACCGAGAAATACCGCATTGCCATGCTGGTCAGCCAGAATCTGGATCTCGATATGACGAGGGTTTTCCAGGAATTTTTCCATGTAAACCATGGGGTTACCAAATGCCGTTTGCGCTTCGGCTTTGGTCATATTCACAGCATTGAGCAACGCGGCTTCTGTATGCACCACACGCATGCCACGGCCACCACCGCCACCTGCTGCTTTAATAATGACGGGGTATCCAACACGCTTGGCTGTTTTGATGATTTCGGCCGGGTCGTCCGTCAGCGCGCCATCAGACCCTGGTACACAAGGCACACCGGCTTTTTTCATGGCGTCTTTGGCAGAAACCTTATCGCCCATTAAACGGATAGTCTCAGCACGCGGACCAATAAAGACAAACCCGCTCTGCTCTACACGCTCGGCAAAATCGGCATTCTCAGACAGGAAACCATAGCCAGGGTGAATGGCCTGCGCATCTGTCACTTCGGCAGCACTGATGACCGCCGGAATATTGAGGTAACTTTTGGCAGAAGGGGCTGGGCCGATACAGACAGACTCATCAGCGAGTTTGACGTATTTGGCATCACGGTCAGCTTCAGAGTGGACAGCAACTGTTTTAATCCCCAACTCACGGCACGCACGCTGTACGCGCAGGGCGATCTCGCCGCGGTTGGCAATCAGAATTTTCTCAAACATAGCGGTTTAACCAATCAGGAACAGTGGCTCGCCATATTCGACAGGCTGACCGTTTTCAACAAAAATCTTTTTAATCGTGCCGGAAAATTCGCTCTCAATTTCATTGAGCAACTTCATCGCTTCGATAATACACAGAGTATCACCGGTATTCACACTGCTACCCACATCAACAAAAGACTTGGCATCAGGTGAAGACGCGCGATAGAACGTACCTACCATCGGTGATTTCACAACTTTGCCATCCAGCGCCTCGGCTGGTGCAGTCGCGGGAGCCGCTGCTGGGGCAGTGGCACCTGCAGCCACAGGGGCTGGAGCAGGTGCCGCCACGTATTGTGTCACCGGCGCAGCACCTGGCGCCATGGCGCGACTGATACGTACTTTTTCCTCACCCTCGGTCAGTTCCAGTTCGGAAATCCCCGATTCCTCTACCAGATCAATCAGTTTTTTGAGTTTGCGTAAATCCATAAAAGCCTCGAATGTATAAATGTTTTAAGTGTTATTAGAGTTGTTGGATATAGCGATAAGCGGCGAAATATCCCTCTGCGCCCAAACCGCAAATGACTGCGGTAGCAATATCGCTGAAATAAGAATGGTGCCGGAATGACTCTCGTGCATGCACATTGGAGAGATGAACTTCAATAAACGGCACCTTGACTGCAGAAATGGCATCGCGGATAGCGATAGAAGTGTGCGTGAACGCCGCAGGATTAATAATGATGTAATCCACACGATTCACGGACAATGCATGTATTTTCTCGATGATCTCAGCTTCGGCATTACTCTGGAATGTTTCCAGACGCACTTGATCAGCACGAGCCAAGGCTTGCAAACGTTGGTCGATGTCTGCAAGCGTTTGGCTGCCATAATGCTGCGGCTCTCGGGTGCCCAGCATATTTAAATTGGGTCCGTGAATCACCAGGATGGATTTGGTGCCCATATCACATGCCTCTCATGGAGAAAAATACAACCTTCATGGCGTTGAAGTTTGCCGAAGTTATCGCATTTTGTCCAGCAGAATTCGCAATTTAAAGAAAATTGAAAGTCGCCAAATGAGAAGTTAAGTGAGGGGGTTTTGCAGCGAACATGCAGGATATAAGCCATAGCCAAAGTGGCTGCAGCCTTGGCGGATGAGTTACAAATTGAGTGCTTTTTGCAGCATTTGGCGGTTTACACGACCAAAGAAAATATGGGTGACTTCACCCTGGGCGGAAATGATGACGGTGTAAGGTAATACCCCTTTGTTGTTTCCCAACAATTCAGCCAAGGGCATGCCTTCATTTTCTGCAATCAGCAGGGGGTAGCTGACGGGGGTGCTTTCAACAAACTCATGCACAGCCGCCGCTTCATCGATCGCCAGGCCAAGCACGACAATCTCGGGATGCTGGCTGGCCAATTCGGAAATTTCCGGCATTTCGTCACGACAGGGCTCACACCATGTGGCCCAGAAATTTAAAATGAGAGGTTTGCCTTTAAATTGGGACAAGTCATAGGTTTTGCCGGTATGGTCCGGTAAAGTGGTTGTCCACACCGCCGCAACGGCAGTGGCCCCTGGCAGCGCAGACTCTGTATTCATAAACTGGGCGCGGTTGATATAAAGCCAGCGGAAACCACTACCTAACACAACGATTAGCAATACCGTCATCACCACACGTGCGACATTACGCATCTGAGGCATCCTCAGTTGACTGCAGTTTTAGCGCACGCACCGTATTCAGAAATCTGGACGCATCCTGGTAACCTTTAATCACAGGTTGGAGCGCTTGCCCTTGCGCGTTGAAGAAGACAATCCCAGGTGGGCCAAATAACGAAAACTGCTTCAACAACACCGCATCCTGCTCGAGATTATCCGTGACATCCGCCTGTAATAGCACCACGCCTTTTAACGCGGCTTGCACTTGCGGGTCGGTAAACACAAACTGCTCATATTCTTTGCACGATACACACCAGTCCGCATAAAAATCCAGCATGACCGGTTTACCATTGGCTGTATTTACCGCTTGTTGCAGCTCCTGCAAGCTGTGTATCCGTTGAAAAGCTAACGGTTGAAGATTTTGGGTAGATGCCATCGTCAGGTTCTGTAACGGTTGCAGAGGAGAGCGTGCCCCAGACCAGGCTCCGAAGAGCAACGCTATGCCATACAGCAGCACAATAACCGCAAAACCTTTGAACACACGTTGCACATTGCCAGCAGTTGCCGGTAAAGGATCAATGGCACGCAAATAAATGGCTGGCACGATGCATAGCGCAGCCCATAACAGTAACTGTAGTGCCACAGGCAGGATTGGACTCACGACCCAGATTGCCACTCCCAACATGAGCACACCGAACAGGCGGCGAACCGCATTCATCCATTCGCCCGCTTTGGGCAAAATAGTCCCGGCGGATGCGCCAATCAGCAGCAATGGGACGCCCATGCCCAAGGACAATGAGAACAATGCTACCGCCCCTAGCGTCACATCGTGGGTTTGGCTGATATAAAGTAAGGCACCTGCCAGCGGGGCTGCCACACAAGGGCTGATAATCAGTGCTGAAATCGCGCCCATCAGAAAATCACTAAGCAAATGCCCGCCCTTAAAGCGGTTGCTCCAGTTAAAAAAGTAATTTTCTACTACGCTTGGCAATTTGAGTTCATAAAAGCCGAACATGGAAAAAGACAGTACAACAAAAATCAAGGCGCCAATAATTAAAGCGGCAGGCGTTTGCAATGCATTGCTTAACAACTGGCCAGAAAGACCCGCGGCCACACCCGCTAGCGTGTAAGTCAGGCTCATCCCCAAGGTATAGGCTAGTGACAGGGTAAAAGCTTTGCCGCGCGACACATGCGCATTTTTGCCGACAATAATCCCCGACAAAATGGGGATCATGGGAAACATGCAAGGTGTGAATGCCAGTAACAAGCCAGCACCAAAGAAACCCGCCACAATTTGCCACCAGTGACCAGACGACAGCAGCTTGCCAGACAATTCATCGTCGCCCTCATTGCCTGTCGTTGCTGGCGCCATTGAAAGTGGATTACCAGGCGAGGCCAAAGCGGAATTGCTCAATGTCAGCAATTTAGTTTGTGGTGGGTAACACAGACCCTTTTCGCTACAACCCTGGTAACGTACCTGCAAGCTCGAAGGCGCAGTACCAACAAACGTCACTTCCGCTAAAGTATCATGGTGAAATACCTGTTGCTCACCAAAATTAGGATCATTTTTGGTTTCGCCAGCAGGCAATGTGATTTTCGCCGTCTCCCCTGCAGACATCAGCTGTATACGCTCGCGATACAAATAATGACCAGGTGCGATCACAAATTTGAGTTGGGCATGGCTGGCATCAATGAGGCCAGCCTCGACTTTAAACGCCTGATCGACCGGCAGAAATTCTTCTGACTCATCGTCAGTAAACAGCTTGGAGAACTGTGATGCTGCCGGTACTGGCAAAGCAGTCAACAGCAGCATCGCCAGTATCAGCCAGCATCTCATCCACATTTTAATCAACGATTGACTCCCGCCCCATTGTTTCTGCCACCACCCAAGCCAGATATTCCGGCAAACCCTCGTTCACATGGATACCTACAATCTCCGGAAGTTCATAAGGATGCAGCATCCGTAGCTTAGTCTCGCAAGCAGCATATTTCTTACAACTGGTTTTAATGACCAGGCCAATCTCTTCTGCGCGCTCCACTTGCCCTTGCCAGCGATAGATAGAAGTGACAGGACTTGAAATATTCACACATGCCGCCAACTTCTCTGTAACGAGCGTCTGCGCGATATGCTCTGCACATGCCCTGTTCGGCACATGCGTAAACACGATTATAATTTCCTCTTTTGGCGTCATGGGCGCTGACTCACAGACAGGATTCTGACATGCGTTTTCTCATCTTTGCTATTTTACTGGCTTTTCCGTTCCTGGAGATAGCCGTCCTGATTGAGCTTAGTCAGCACTATGGCTGGTGGGTGTTAGTTTATCTGCTGACTATCGGCTACCTCGGCCTGCGACTGATCCGCAGCGAAAAAGACCTGATCGCCGCCCGTATGTTCCAGCAGATGGGGGCGGGGGGCAATCCTGTCTCAGCCATGTTTTCCACCGCCCGCAATATGTTGGCCGGTGTATTGTTACTCATCCCTGGCGTGATCAGTGATGTCATTGCCGTCATTTTGTTGCTAATCCCTGCGAACAATCCAGGTTTGGGTCAAGCGGGCCAAAAAAGCAGCGCGCAGTACCGCGCCAGTGCTAATGATGAAGTGATTGAAGGTGAATTTACCGAAGTGGAAGAAGCAAAACCGGCGGATAATGTTGTTCATTTGCCACGCAAAGATTAACCCATAGAACACAAAAAATCATGAACCACGTATTGATTGAGAACAGCGGCCATACGTTTGACGTGCGCCCCAGCCAGACCGTACTTGAGGCAGCCATTGAAGCCGGTATTAATATGCCCTATGGCTGCCGCAATGGCGCCTGTGGTGCGTGCAAGGGCAAAGTGCTCACCGGCAAAGTCATGCATGATGACTACCAGGGCAATGCCTTAACAGGCGATGAACTCGCTGCAGGCATGGCGTTGTTTTGCTGCGCCAGACCACTCGAAGATCTGGTGATTGAATGCCGCCAGATTGACATGGTGCAAGGTATCAAGCCTCGCATCCTGCCCGTGCGGGTACAGCATAAAGAACTGCTTGGCGATGATGTCATGGTATTGCATCTGCAATTACCCGCTACTGAGCAACTGACCTTTATGGCCGGGCAATACGTTGAATTTCTGCTCAAAGATGGGCGTCGTCGTGCGTTCTCCATCGCCAATGCGCCGCATGAAAAAGGCTTTCTTGAACTGCATATCCGCAAAATTGCAGGCGGGCATTTCACCGAACAGGTGTTTAACGAGATGCCTTTAAAAACCATTCTACGCATTGAAGCCCCTCTGGGCAGTTTTTTCCTGCGCGAGCAAAATGACAAACCCATCATCATGGTTGCTGGCGGAACCGGCTTTGCGCCGGTGAAAGGCATGATAGAACACATGATTTTTAACCAGATCCAACGACCAGTGTACCTCTACCGCGGAGCGCGCCAGGTGAATGATTTGTATATGGACGAGCTTTGCCAGCGTTGGACACAGTTTATGCCTAACATCCGGTATATTCCTGTGATCTCAGATGGCAATGAAGAAGATGGTTGGGATGGCCGCCGTGGCCTGGTGCATCAGGCGGTGCTTGAAGATCATGCCGATTTGAGTGGGTTTGAAGCTTATGTCTGTGGTGCACCGGGCATGGTTGACATTGCTAAAGAAACATTTGTGAAGCAAGGGTTACCGGAAGAAGAATTTTACAGTGATGCGTTTACATTTGCGCCTAAGTAAACGGCAATGTTGCCAAAGCTCGCTTCGTCATAAGTAATATTATTACGGATACACGGAATAAGTGGCTATGCGGGCAAATTGCTGCGTTGCGCGGTTTTTTGGTTTCGGCATAACCTTAAAGGTTAGCCTACACCGCAACACTTCGTTTGTTGTCTAAACCTCACTGTACCCCCCCGTACTATCTCGGTTTCTGCGTTCCGTGCGCCTTGCACTTTATCCCGCTCGCTCACTTAATTCCAGGTATCCTTACTTACAAAAAGCGCAAATTATATTTAGCCCTCATTGAGCCGACCTGGCTGGTAATGACTCGCCTTTTTCGCCTTTAGGCGAAGGTAAATGCGGATTGAACGTCGAACATCGTCAAACAAAAGATTTGTTTTCATTCACTTATCGCAAGATAAGGCTCAGCGACTTACCTAACGATCCCGCCAAGGCGCTACCTTAAACAACAATAACATCCCTGGAATCGCCAACAACGTGCATACATAAAAAAACTGCTGCCACCCCAAAGTTTCCACCATGCCGCCAGTGAGTGCGTTGAAGACAGAACGTGGTACGGCTGACAGGCTGGTAAACAATGCAAGTTGGGTGGCGGTATAGGCCGGGTTGGTTTCACGTGCCATGTAGGCCACATAAGCGGCCGTCCCCAGGCCAACACCAAAGGCTTCAAAACCTATCACAATCGCCAGCATGCCACGTTCAGCTGCGCCGATCTCGGTAAATGGACCACTGGTTGCCAGCCAGGCGAAGCCGAGGATGGATAAGGCTTGTACCACGCCGAATACCCATAAACCACGATTGATACCCAGTTTTAGCATCCATAGGCCGCCGACAAAGGCGCCCGCAATTTGCATGACGAGGCCGCTGCCTTTGGCAATCGCCCCGATATCTGTTTTGCTAAAGCCCATATCGATATAAAACGGCGTGGCCAGGGCGGTGGCCATGCTATCGCCCAGTTTGTAGAGCAGGATAAACAGTAACACCCATAGCGCATGCTGCCAGCCGCTCCGATGTATAAATTCTTTGAAAGGCTCCACCACTGAAGCTAGCAATGTTTTAGGTGCGCTGACAATCACAGGCTCTCGCGCCCAGAGCGTAAATCCTATACCAGGCAGCATAAACAAACCTACGACCAGGAACACTTGTGCCCAGGCCAGGTGATCGGCCAGTATCAGGGCCAGTGAGCCAGGCACCAAACCAGCAATCCGGTAAGCGTTGACGTATAAGCTGTTACCTAAGCCCAACTCTTCATCACTGAGGGTTTCGCGGCGGTAGGCATCAATGACAATATCCTGGCTGGCAGAGAACAAGGCGACCAGCGTGGCGAGTAGCGCAACCATGGCGATGTTCAGTTGTGGCTGGCACATACCCAAGCCGACAATGCTGGCGAACAGCGCCAGTTGCGTGGCTAAAATCCAGCTGCGCCGTCTGCCCAAGGTTTGTAATAAGGTGTAGCGATCCATCAGCGGTGACCATAAAAATTTCCAGGTGTAGGGCAACTGCATGAAGGCAAACGCAGCAATGGTTTTTAGGTTAAGGCCTTCACTGCGCAACCAGGCCGGCAGAAGTTGCAGCAAAAGGTATAAGGGGAGGCCGGAACTGAAGCCAAATGCCACACACATGAGCATGCGGCGGGTAAACAGAGTTTGCGAGAGGGTCATGCCCGCATTGTAAACGCTTTTACAAGGCGGCTAATATGCGAACAAAAAAAAGCCAACCCTTGCGGGTTGGCACACTCGGAGATCAATGGTCAAACTTTGAAAATCTGGCGCCAGCGGATCAGTTCTTGGTCATGCGGAACATGCCACTGACGCCATATTTCACAGGGGAACTACAAACTCAACACCCACTGGACGATGGTCTTAATATCCTCATCCTTTACCTGCGGGCTGTTAGGCGGCATGGGCATATCACCCCATACGCCCGCACCGCCGGCTTTTACTTTCTGGATCAGCTTGGCTTCAGCAGACTTATCGCCTTTGTACTTGGCTGCCACTTCTTTATAGGCTGGGCCCAGTACTTTTTTGTCTACGCCGTGGCACAGCAAACAACCGCTTTTTTGGGCCAGGGCTTCAGCGCCGCTACCGGCGATGGCTGAGGCTGTTGCCGCTAACAATGCCGTTGCCAGCAAGGTTTTGTTAAATAATTGCATCTGGGTTCCTTCCTTACAAACTGAATACATTCATTGCGCCGCCACCAGGAGCCGCATTGTATTTAGTCAGTTCCTTGTAACCACCAGCCGCACCCAAACCATCAGTGTCGTTGGTCAAGCCAAGGTTCATGGCCACTGCTGCCCAGCCACCAATGCCTGACAATACGCCTACATATTGCTTGCCTTTGTGACCGTAAGTGATCATGTTGCCAACCACACCGGAACCTACTTGGAACTTCCACAACTCTTTACCGGTTTTGGCATCCAGTGCTTTTACCCAACGGTCCAGTGTGCCGTAGAAAACCAGATCAGAAGCGGTCACCAATGCACCACCCCAGGCAGAGAATTTCTCCTTGTTGTACCACTGTACTTTGCCTTTCAAACCATCCCAGGCCATAAAGCCACCCATCACGCCGTCAGGGCCTGCAAACATGGTTAATGTCGCACCTACCCAAGGTTGACCAGCCACATATTTGGATTCAACAGGTTCATAGGTCATGCAAACGTGGTTAAGCGGTACATAGAACGTTTTGTTCTTAGGTGAAAACGCGGCGGGCTGCTCATCTTTCACACCCAGGGCAGAAGGACAAACCCCTTTGGCGTTGTAATCCTGGTGGGTGGAATACTTGGGATCCTTCACTGGGATACCTGTTTTCAAGTCAATCTTGGTTGCCCAGTTAACGAAAGGGTGCATTTTTTCAGCGACCAGCAAGGTGCCGTTAGTGCGGTCGAAAGTATAACCAAACCCGTTACGGTCAAAGTGTGACGCTAATTGCTTGCCGTTGGCTTCCCACAAGATGATCTCGTTCATGCCGTCATAATCCCACTCGTCATGCGGGGTCATCTGGTAGCCCCAGCGTGCCATGCCTGTATCGAGGTCGCGGGCAAAAATGGTCATTGACCATTTGTTATCACCAGGACGCACGTCCGGGTTCCAAGTGCCTGGGTTGCCGGTACCGTAGTACATCAGGTTCAGTTTGGGATCATAAGAGTACCAACCCCATGTTGGGCCGCCGCCATTTTGCCAGCCGTCTTTTTGCTGTTGTGGTTTCAGCCAGGTACGTACCCCCAGGTTAGCTTCTGGATATTTCAATTGCGCTTTATCCAGATTTTTAAAGGAGCCACCCATTTTGTTGCCGCCATTCACATCTTCATACAGGGACAAAGCATTGTAGTGCGGGTTTTCCTTGTTGAAGTCTGGTCCGATCATGACTTCGCTGTCAGGGCCGGTGCTGTAAGCTTTCCAAATCAGGCTGCCATCCTTCAGGTTGTAAGCGCTGATATGGCAACGTACACCAAACTCACCACCTGAACAGCCAGTGATCACTTTGTCTTTAAATACGTGCGGTGCGTTGGTGTTGGCCGCGCCAGTTCTTGGATCATTCACCGTTACTTCCCAAACTTTGGCACCTGTTTTTGCGTCCAGTGCAACCAATACGCCATTATTCTGTTGCAGCAGAATCTTGCCGTCACCGTAGCCCAAGCCTTTGTTCACGTTGTCGCAACACATCACAGATTGCACATCTGGGCTCTGTTTAGGGAAATAAGACCACAGAATTTTCTGGTCATCGTTCAAGTCCAGCGCATACACGTTGTTAGGGAATGCGGTATGGATATACATGGTATTGCCGATCACCAGAGGCGCACCTTCGTGACCACGGTTCACGCCAGTGGCAAAAGACCAGGCTAATTTCATTTGCTTAACATTGCTTTTTTTGATCTGCGACAGGCGGCTGTAGCCCTGATTCGCGTAGTCTTTACGCTGCGTGGCCCACTGGTTGTCGTCTTTCATTAAAGCGTCCAGTTCGGCATTTGCCCATGCGCTGGTGCTGATGCTGCCTAACAGTAATGCGCTGATGGCAAGCTTGATACGTTGTTGCATAAATAACCTCCAAAATGGTTGCTTTGAAGCTGGATGAATTGTTTAACACGCCGGTAACAAACGCTTCTTTTGTAACGGCTTGATCACTCATTGCAATGCGTGTGCCAAGCGCAACATTTTTTTGGAAATTTTTAAAAAATATATTAAAATCAGTGAGTTATTCAGATATGTTAACTGTCCGCGAGTGTGTGCAAGATTGCCTGCGCTGTTCACGACTGTGTCATACTGGTACAGTTGTTCAATCTGATGTGACAGGTGCTCAGTTTTCCATGCCCAACAATTATTCCCCTTCATCCACAACACAGCCAACATTGGGTTTGCGTGACGATCAACGCGCCATTGCCGAGGCGATTGCCCGCTCATGGCGGCGTTGCATGGTTAAGGGTGTGGATGAACAGGCGACAGCTGAAGACCAAGTGATCACCGCGCAAGAGCTGGCGCAGCGCCTGGAGAAAAACCGCCTGTTGCTCACCCATGCCGAGCCGGAAATGATCACCTTGAGTGAGCAAATTGCACATACTCGCAGCCTAGTAATTTTGACCGATAACGAAGGCGTGATTTTGCGCACCATGGGTGAAGGCGTAGATGAAAACCAGGTCAGGGCGTCCCTATTGCCTGGCGCTTCTTGGAGCGAGGAGCACCGCGGCACCAATGCGATTGGGACGGCATTGGTCGAACGCCTGCCGATCAGTGTGCAGGGCGCCGAGCACTTTATGGCCTACCACCATTCACTCAGTTGTTCCGCTGTGCCTATCTTTGCCGCCAACAATCATTTGGTCGCCACACTGGATGTCTCCAACGACCTCAATGCACCACAGCAACATACCTTGGCCCTGGTGAAAATGGCCGCACAAATGGTAGAAAACAGGCTGTTCCATGCCTCTGCAGAGGGCGAGATTGGTGTGCACTTTCATGTGCGGCCAGAGTTTATTGGCACTTTGTGGGAGGGGGTTGCCTTGTTTGATGCCACTGGCCAGTTGCAGACCATTAACCGTAGCGGCCAGTTCCAGTTTGGTTTGCCGCTGGACCAGGATAGTCTGTCTGCGCGCCGTATTGCTTTTGAAGACATTTTTGACGAGTCATGGGCCTCGTTCAAGCAGCGCGGTTTAAATGCTGATGTCCTGTTTCCCTTGCATCTGCGCAATGGCGCTCGTTTGTTTGCGCGTGCATCGGCTAGCCAGCCCGCCACTATCGCCAAAAAGCCCGTAGCGATGACGCCACGCGAATCTGCGGCCAGCCTGGAGCTGCTCGATAGCGGTGACCCACAATTTAAATTGGCGATCACCCAGGTCAAACAAGTGCTGGATAAAGACATTCCGGTGCTGATTCTCGGCGAGACCGGCGCGGGTAAAGAGTTATTTTCACGTGCCATTCATGACGCCAGTGCACGCCGCAACAAGCCGTTTATTGCCGTTAACTGTGCGGCCTTGCCAGAAGGGCTGATTGAAGCCGAACTGTTTGGCTATGAGGAAGGCGCGTACACCGGGGCGAAACGCAAAGGCAATATTGGCAAGATTCAGCAAGCGGATGGCGGCACCTTGTTCTTGGATGAGATTGGCGATATGCCGCTGTCGCTACAAGCACGCTTGTTACGCGTGCTGCAAGAGCGCAGTGTGACCCCGTTGGGAGGCAGCAAGGCGATTCCGGTCAACTTTATGCTGCTAAGCGCGACGAATCAGAAGTTAAAAGACAAAGTGGCAGCGGGCGAGTTTCGTAGCGATTTGTATTACCGCATCAATGGCTTGAGTGTGCAGTTACCTGCGCTACGCGAGCGGCTGGATATGGCAAAGCTGATTCAGGTGATTCTGCAAATCGAACAGGCGCCACAAGCCAGCTTAAGTGATGAGGTCATGGCACTGTTTAATGCGCATCCTTGGCCGGGCAATGTACGCCAGTTGCATAATGTGTTGCGCACGGCCGTGGCCTTGGCAGATGGCGGCGTGATTGGCCGCCAGCATTTGATGCAGGACTTTCTGGATGAAATGCATCCCATCGGCGAACCTTCTACGCCCGTGGGTTTTGCACGGCCAGCGTTAGCAGCCGGCAACTTGAAAGCCCAAAACGATGAAGCCATCCGGCAGGCCATGCTGCAGCATGGCGGCAATATTTCGGCCGTTTCACGTCAGTTGGGGTTAAGCCGAAATACGCTTTACCGGCGCCTGAAAGCGCTCAATCTTTCTTAAGGGCACCCTTTGGTCTCTTGTCGGGATTAGGCGGCGCGTTTCAATCGGTACATCGCGAGATTGCCCAGCAGATTAGGCAAAAAGTGAATATCCTGGCCATCGGTAATTACTTTACGTTCGATGACTTGAATGTTGTGCTGGCGGCAAAAGTGGTCAAAGTCGTGGATGGTGCATAAATGCACGTTGGGCGTGTCATACCATTGGTATGGCAGGCTTTTTGAGACCGGCATATTCCCCAGCGTGATTTGCAGGCGGTTGCGCCAATAGCCAAAATTGGGGAAAGTTACGATGATTTCGCGGCCTACACGCAGCATTTCGTGCACGATGCTCTCAGTATTGTGCATGGCTTGCAAAGTCTGCGACAGGATGACCGTGTCGAATGACTGGTCTTCAAAGCCGGACAGGCCTTCTTCGAGGTTCATTTGAATCACGTCCACCCCGTTTTTTAAGGCTGCCAGCCAGTTACCATCATCTTTTTCGATGCCATAGCCGGTGGTGCTCAGGGTTTCATGTAAATGCGTGAGCAGCGTGCCATCGCCACAACCGAGGTCCAGCACTTTAGCTTTTGCTTGCACCCAGTTTGTAATTAATGCAAAGTCCGGGCGAATATTGGTAATATTTGCATTCGTCATACTTTGATTTGCTCCAGGTAGGCGCGCATGATGGCGTGGTAATGCGCATCCGGCATCAAGAAAGCGTCATGGCCATGGGCAGAAGTCACCTCGGCATATTTGACGGGCAAGGCGTTATCCAGCAAGGCCTGGACAATTTCGCGTGAGCGGGCAGGCGAAAAGCGCCAATCAGTGGTAAACGAGATGACGACAAACTTGGCCTTGGCACGGCTCAGCGCCTTGCTTAAATTGCCGTCATAATCAAGGGCCGGGTCAAAATAGTCCAGTGCGCGTGTCATGCGCAAATAGGTATTGGCATCAAATTCCCCGGCAAACTTGTCGCCCTGATAGCGCAAGTAAGATTCCATTTCAAATTCGACATCAAAGCTGTACTTCACATCGCCATGGCGCAATTTGCGGCCAAATTTTTCACCCATGGCGTCATCTGACAAGTAGGTGATATGCCCCAGCATACGGGCAATGCGCAAGCCGCGACGGGGGACGGTACCATGATTATAATAATCGCCGTCAAAAAACTCGGGGTCGGTGATAATCGCTTGGCGTGCCACTTCGTTAAATGCCATGTTCTGTGCGGTCAGATTGGGCGCCGAGGCAATCACAAAGGCATGTCGCACACGCTCGGGGTACACAATATTCCAATGCAGCGCTTGCATGCCTCCCAGGCTGCCGCCAATCACTGCCGCCAGCTGGTCAATTCCAAGGTAATCCAGCAGGCGCGCCTGAGATTCCACCCAGTCTTCTACCGTCACGACTGGGAACGTTGCACTGTAAGGCCGGTCAGTGAGTGGATTTACGCTGGACGGCCCACTGCTACCGTGACAGCCGCCCAGATTGTTGAGGCCAATCACAAAAAACTTGTTGGTATCCAGTGGCTTACCGGGGCCAACGAAGTTATCCCACCAGCCGGGATATTTATCTTCCGGCGAATAGCGGCCTGCGACATGATGGTTACCGGACAAGGCGTGACAAATTAACACCGCATTGGTTTTGGCCGCGTTGAGTTCACCATAGGTTTCATAAGCAAGATGGTATTGTGGCAACACAGCGCCGCTTTTAAGGGTCAGCGGCTGGGTGAAGTGCGCAACTTGCGCTTTAACGATACCAACAGAATTCGATTCAGACATGCCGCGATTATACTATGCAGCATGCCGAAACGGCGAGACAGGCTAAGTTGCGTTTAATGGGCCTGAATCGATAAACAACCCAGCAACGTGGGAAGGTCTGCGACGGATTGGATAATCGCATCTGGCTCAATCGCTGAAAGGCGGGTATAGGTTTCGCGGTACTTGCCGGTTTTCACCAGAATGCCATGCAGTCCAGCATCCTGCGCGCCACCCACATCGGCATCAATATCGTCACCCACCATCACGATATCAGAAGGCTTCATCCGTAATGTATCCACCACCTGATTGAAAAAATGGCGGGAAGGTTTACCCATGAGCATGGCCTGGGTGTTGCTGGCATATTCCAGGCCGGTCACAAAGGCACCAATATCCATTTGCAAGCCAGTTTCGGTTTGCCAGAAACGGTTTTTATGAATAGCGATTAACTGAGCACCATTCACCAGGCAATGAAACACTTCATTCAATAACTCATAAGACCACTGGTCACCGATATCACCAATCACCACATAATTGGCTGCGGTTGCAGACTGGTCAAAGCAGGCAAAGTCCTTTTTAACGTCCTCTGCCAGCAATAGTTTGCACACCGGATTGGGTTGCTTTTTTAAATACTGGATGGTCGCTTGTGGTGCACTCATGATTTCTTCGGGCACCGTATTGAAGCCGAGGTCGTTCAGCTTTTGCTGGAGTGAGTTTAGGGAAAGTGTGCTGGTATTGGTGACAAAGCGCACGGCAATCCCTGCTTTGCGCAACTGTGCCACAGCGGACAATGCGCCGGGAATCAGCTGTTTGCCGATGTAGAGCACGCCATCCAGGTCAAATAAAACGGCTTTGATATGTGGGATAGATTGCATAATGTGTTTTCCAGAAAATGATACTTGAGACTAACGTATCTTTACTCAAGCAAAAATCATACTGGGTTGGTGCTGCCTATTTGTCCAAGAGTGACGCGAGGATTATCGCCCAGATCCTTGATGGTTTGGATGTCTTGAAAACCATGTGCGTTCAATAATTTTTGGACTGCTGGAGCCTGGTTGTAACCATGTTCCAGCATCAACCAGCCCCCGTCATTTAAGTAGGCGGGTGCCTGGGCAATAACCTGGCGGATATCTTGCAGGCCATCAGCACCGGATGCCAGGGCTGATAAAGGTTCGAAGCGCAAATCGCCTTGTTGCAAGTGTGGGTCATTGTCTTCGATATAAGGCGGGTTGCTGACGATGAGGTCAAATTTGCATTCAGGCAGGGCTGCGAACCAATTGCTGGCTATGCATTCCATGTTGACGAGTTGCAATGCTGCTGCATTTTCTTTAGCAACTGCAAGTGCCGCAGCTGACGCATCCACGGCAATAACCTCACATTGCGGAGCATGTCTGGCAATCGCCAGGGCGATGGCACCACTCCCAGTGCCCAAATCCAAAATATGCATAGGCCCATTGATTTTTTGCAGCGCGGCTTCTACCAGCGTTTCGGTATCCGGGCGGGGAATCAGCGTATCCGGTGTGACTTTGAGAGTGAGCCCAAAAAACTCCCGAGAGCCTAAGATATGCGCAACAGGTTCCCCTTGCAGGCGGCGCTGAACCAGCTTTTCAAAATTATTCGCCGCAACAGCTTCCAGCAGGTCAGTGGCGTGCGCAATCAGCCAGGCGCGATTCACATTGAGCACATGCATCAACAGTAACTGAGCTTCGATTGTCGCTTCATCAGGCGGCACAAACTGAGCCAGTTGTTGCCGTGCTGATTGCAACCATTGTTGCACGGTCTTCGGCACTACCTGCCTCCTGCTGCTTTGCGCAAGGCAATCGCAGTGGCATGCCCCTGTTTGGCCGGATGACGCACAGCATGGCGGATCACCCATTTCAGGTCTTTGTCAGCATTTGTGAGCCAGCGCTCACATATCTCAAACGCCAATTCCGGATGGTCTTTGGCAATATCACCCAGATGATTGGCAACACTGCGGCGCACATACAGGCTGGGGTCATTTTTCAGTGCCTCGAGTATCGGCAGCGTCGGCTTGGGGTCTTTAATCAGCTGGGGAATGCGAGCACCCCAAGGCAGCCGTGGACGGCAGCCCTCAGTGCATAGACGGCGCACATGCGGGTCTGGGTCATTGAGCCATAAGGTAAGTTGATTCAATGTGCGCTCAAAATCATGCATTAAAAACGGACGAATGGAAAACTCAGCAGTAAAGCGGCGCGTCAATTCATATTGTGCACGCATCGCTACATCAAATGGGTCTTCGCCGCCATTGTGTTGGGCATCACGGCCATATTCGGCGACAAAGCGGGTATGGGGCAGATAAAAAAACACGCTGAGCCCCAGGCGTTCGGTATGCACATTGGGCGGGGTTAGCGTTTTGAGTAGGATGTCAGTGGCATCTGAGAATTTGGCTGGCAATGTCGCCTTTAAAGCTGCGGCAATGTGTGCCGAGCGATCCATAAAGCTCAATGGCGCAATGTTGGTGAGTGCTAACTGTTTAAAGTCATTCGCATCAAAGCTGGGGTGCACTAAACTGATATTGTGGGCAAGGCAATCGACAGCTTCACTATCCAGTAAGAACTTGATCGGGCTGTCTTTTTGGATGCTGCGCGGGGCTACAGGAATTTTGAAGTGTGACATAACAACAAGTTTACACGACAGCAGGCAATATCAGTTTGCTATAAAGTGAACTGATTTGTAGTATGATTTAATCATACTATTAACGCATTTTATTGGAGTTTAAAATGGCTACCATACGCAAAACGATCACAGTGACAGATCAGCAAGACGCATGGATTAAATCACAAATTGATGCAGGTCATTATACCAATGACAGCGAATTTATCCGTGACTTAATTAGACGTGAGCAAGAGCGCACTGCCGAGGTAACCGCGATTAGACAAGCATTGATCGAAGGTGAAAACAGCGGCGAGCCTAAGGCCTTTGACTTAGCAGCATTCAAACAGCGGATGCAACGCTCAAATGGCTGAATATCGCCTCAGCCCGGCTGCCGAGCAAGATTTGGAAAACATCTGGCACTATACCAATCAGAAGTGGGGGATTGACCAAGCGCATCGGTATATTGATACCATGACAGTGGCATTTGAATCCTTAGCGAACGCCCCACAAACTGCACCATCTTGTGACCACGTCCGCGCTGGTTATCGACGACAATATATTGAACAACACGTCATTTATTTTCAAGTAACCGCTTACGGCATTGCGATTGTTCGAGTGTTGCATGGACGTATGGATGCGGTTAGGCATTTGTAAACAACGAGCATTTCAATTTAATAATTCATCGCGAAGGCCAGAATTTAATGACGCTAATTCACTGCCCTTCGAGCTAAGACCCTTTGGTTAATGGCTTTCCAATTAAATTTACTATCTCTTTTTAATTTGAGTTGTAAATCAATCATGTTGCAAACATTATCAATGCATTCTACTTGTTCGAGAAGGTTCACTATTAAGACGTTTTTGGAAAACTTAACAATCTTAAAATCACCGACAGTTTTATTATTACCATAAGGGCTGTAAGGTTCTAATTGAAATTGGATTTGTGGGGAAGATAAAGTTAAGTCTACAAAAAAGTTGCCACCTGCTCCAATTTTAACTGTGGTCACAAATCGGTAAACTCTTCCAGATCCCCCACTACAGCCTACATCACCTGTCCAAATTAAAATGTATTCAGCCTCACTTCTCTCGTCAAAATTTTCGAATTCTTTCCAAGGTTTAAGTGCAACAAGATTTTTTTTGTCGGATACAACATCACAAGCTATTGATTGAGCGTATTTTGTAGCTACTTGATATGCTTTGTTCTTTTCTGAACCTTCACTCCACTTTTCTTCAGCAAACGATAAATGACAAGCAAAAAGATATAGGACAAATACGCTTAGTAAAAATTTCTTGTAATCATTTCTAAATTCTTTAATCAATTGTCGTCACCCAAACTTGCCAACAAATCCGCCTGATACTCTGTCGCCAGGGCGTTAATCAATTCATCCATATCACCCTCGGTAATCGCTTCAATTTTATACAGCGTCAGGTTAATGCGGTGATCGGTAATGCGGCCTTGCGGATAGTTGTAGGTGCGGATGCGCTCTGAGCGGTCACCCGAACCAATCAGGTTGCGGCGCTCGGAGGCGATTTTGCTTTGTTGTTCATCGACCTGCTTGGCTTTGATACGCGCGGCCAACACTTGCATGGCTTGAGCCTTGTTGGCATGCTGGCTGCGGCCGTCCTGGCATTCGACCACAATCCCTGTGGGGGCGTGGGTAATGCGCACGGCTGAGTCGGTTTTGTTAATGTGTTGACCACCTGCACCGCTGGCGCGGAAAGTGTCGATGCGAATATCGGCCGGGTTGATTTCTACATCACCCACCTCTTCCACTTCGGGCAAAATCGCGACCGTACAGGCAGAGGTATGAATACGGCCTTGGGTTTCGGTGTCGGGGACACGCTGTACGCGGTGGCCGCCGGACTCGAATTTGAGTTTTGAATAAGCCCCGTAGCCGATGATTTTGGCAATAATTTCTTTATAGCCACCGACTTCGCCTTCATTGGCGGAGACCACTTCCACCTTCCAGCCCTGGCGGTCGGCATAACGTGAATACATGCGGAACAGGTCGCCAGCGAACAGGCCGGATTCATCGCCGCCGGTACCGGCGCGGATTTCGAGGAAGATGTTTTTATCGTCGTTGGGGTCTTTAGGTAGCAAGAGCTTCTGCAACGCGATTTCAACCTCTTCAAGACGTTTTTTGCCGCTCTCGATTTCTTCCTGCGCAAACTCCTTCATCTCCGGGTCAGAGAGCATGTTGTGCGCTTCTTTGAGGTCAGCCTCAGTTTGCACGTACACATGGTATTGCTCAACAATCGGCGTAATCTCCGTGTGTTCCTGCATGATTTTACGGTAGTTATCCATATTGTCAGTGACGCCTTCGCTGCTGAGCAGGCGGTTGAGTTCTTCCAGTCGCTCGCTCAGGTTGGCGAGCTTTTGTAACATGCTTGGTTTCATCGTTTTAGTTACCTAAATATTCAAACATTGGGCGTTGCCGCATGTTGAAAAAAATCATTCTTTAATTTGGAAAAGTTGTTTTACCAGGTGCTCCATGTGCGCGTGCGCATCGCCCTGGCTGTTGTTCAGAGCATGGCTGGGACCATGCAAAAATTTATTGGTGAGTGCATTGCTCAGGGCTTCAAGCGCTTTTTCCGGCGGCTCACCTTTTTGCAGCAATTTAATGGCTTTTTCCAGCTCGGCCTTGCGTACGGCATCTACCTGGTCGCGCAATGCTTTAATTGTAGGCACGGCCTCGCGCTGCTTCAGCCATTGCATAAAGTGCTCTACGCGCGAGTTGACGATGAGCTCGGCATTAACGGCGGCTTCCTGGCGGTTACCCAGCCCTTCTGACACCACCTGCGCCAGGTCGTCTACGGTATACAAAAACACATCGTCCAGTGCCGAGACTTCTGGCTCGATATCGCGCGGCACAGCGAGGTCGACCATAAACATCGGCCTATGCTTGCGCGCCTTGATCGCACGCTCTACCATGCCCAGGCCGACAATCGGCAACTGGCTGGCGGTGCTGGTGATAACGATATCAAATTCGTGAAAGCGTTCGGGCAGGTCGTTGAGCAAAATGGCTTGCACATTCAGACCCTGGCCGCGGATTTTGTCTGCCAGTTGTTCACCGCGCTCCAGCGTGCGGTTGGCAACGGTGATTTTTTTGGGCTTTTGTGCAGCAAAGTGGTCGGCACACAGCTCTATCATTTCACCGGCACCGATAAACAGCACGCTTTGTGTACTTAAATCCCCAAAAATACGCTGTGCCAGCTTGACTGCGGCGGCGGCCATGGAAATCGAACTGCCACCAATATCGGTGTTGGTACGCACTTCTTTGGCGACTTCAAATGTACGCTGGAACAATTTGTGTAACATGGTGCCCAACGTACCAGTGTCCTGCGCAATTTTGACGGATTGCTTGAACTGCCCCAGAATTTGCGCCTCGCCCAGCACCATGCTATCCAGCCCGCTGGCGACGCGGAAAGCGTGCTTGACCGCCTCGTGGCTGCTCAAGGTGTAAGTGTAGGGCAGGAGTTTGTCTGCTTCTAGGCGGTGATAAGCTGCTAACCAGTCAATCACGACTTCTGGCCGGATCGATTGCACATAAATTTCGGTGCGGTTGCAGGTGGACAAGATCGCCACCTCTGCCACGTTGTGACGTGCCAGATCTGCCAGCGCATGCGGCAAGGTTTCGTTGTTAAACGCAACATTCTCGCGGATGGCAATGGGGGCGGTGGTGTGGTTAACACCAATGGTATACAGCTGCATGGCGCTATTTTACCTGTGGGACAGGGTCAAAAGATAAACAAATCGGCGCTTGCAAGCAGTTCATGGGCGTTTGGATGGAAATCCATATCTAAAGTGCCGACATTTTCTTATATTCACGCGCCACAAGCAAGAATCCTGTTAATTTGACATAAAATGACGTTAAAATATTGGTTTTGCTAAATTTTTATTAGATTCATTCACGGAACTCAAGATACGGAACACCAGCATGGACAAAACTTTTCGCATTGCCCCAAGTATTCTTTCTGCCAACTTTGCCAAACTAGGCCAGGAAATCGAAAACGTCATTAAATCTGGCACAGACATCGTTCACTTTGACGTCATGGATAATCACTATGTGCCTAACCTGACTATCGGCCCATTGGTCTGTGATGCGATTCGTGATCTGTCACACAATGTAGGCGCCCTGATTGATGTGCACCTGATGGTCAAACCAGTAGACCGCATCATTCCTGACTTTGCCAAAGCGGGTGCTGACATCATCACATTCCACCCGGAAGCCTCTGACCACATTGACCGTAGCCTGGCCTTGATCCGTGATAGCGGTTGTAAGTCTGGCCTGGTATTTAACCCAGCCACACCGTTGCATTACCTGGATTACGTAATGGATAAAGTGGACATGATTTTGCTGATGTCGGTGAACCCGGGGTTTGGTGGCCAGAAATTCATTCCATCCACCTTGGATAAACTGAAACAGGCCCGTGCCCGCATTGACGCTTATTACGAAAAAACTGGCCGCCAGATCTGGCTGGAAGTAGATGGTGGCGTCAACGCAAACAACATTGCAGAGATCGCAAAAGCTGGCGCTGATACCTTCGTCGCAGGTAGTGCGATTTTCGGTTCACCTAAAGACACCGATCCTAACCGTTACGACACAGTTGTGGCGGCGATGCGCGCTTCCTTAGCCACTGTTTAATTCAAAAAGTCTGTTGTGATGCGGTTTCAAGTCAAGTTGGTCATGTTCGACCTGGATGGCACCCTGCTGGATACCGCACCGCAAATTGCCGAAGCCGCCAACCGTATGTTGGTGGCTTTAGGCAAACCCATGTTGCCACAAGCACAAATCGCCACTTATATTGGCGAAGGCGTGCAAAACCTGATCAAGCGCTGCCTCACCGGGAGTGTGCATACTGAGCCCCCGGCAGAAGAATTTGCCAAGGCACAACCGCTTTACCATGGGTTTTATCAGGCCAATGCCACCGAAAGCCAGGCGTTTGCTGGCGTATTACCAGCCTTGCAACAATTAAAAAAGCTGGGCTATCACCTGGCGTGCGTGACCAATAAACCCGAAAAATTCACCTTGCCTTTGCTGCAGGAAGCCGGATTGACTGATTTTTTTGAGGTCATTATTTCTGGCGACAGTTTGCCTAAAAAGAAACCCGACCCCTTGCCGTTGTTGCATATTTGTCAAAAGCTAGGCGTGCTGCCTGCTGAAGCGGTGCTGGTAGGCGATTCAGAGACAGACATTCAGGCCGCGCATGCTGCCGGATGCTTTGTCGTGACCGTGCCTTATGGGTATAATCAGGGTCGCGCAATTGATGCCGCGATGGTGGATGCCACCATACAGCAACTCACCGATGTGGTGGATTTGCTGGAGTTACCTGCTCTCTTAAAGCAGGGATCATAAAAAACAGACCTTATTATCATGATGTTTTGTGCTCATCATTCTTCCAGTTGGCCAGTATTAAGCTGGCGTCGTTCGTGGCGGGGCTAGTCCTGCCACACGCGCAGGTGCGCGCCATTTGCACCGAACTGCTGTGATTATTTGCACGGCACTCTACGAATCAAACTGGAAAAAAGCATCATGTTAAGCACATTAAGCAAGACCGAATTCGACGCGCTGGCGGCGCAAGGCTACAACCGTATTCCGCTGGTGCTAGAAACCTTTGCCGATCTGGATACGCCCTTATCACTGTATCTCAAACTGGCCAATCAACCTTATTCCTACCTGCTCGAAAGCGTACAAGGCGGCGAGCGCTTTGGCCGTTATTCGATTATAGGCCTGCCTGCCACCACCCGCATCGTGGTGCGAGACCAGCAATTGCAGGTGATTCAAGATCATCAGGTCATAGAATCACATTCCGATCAAAACCCGCTGGACTTTATCAAGGCGTACCAGGCGCGCTTTAAAACGCCGCCTTATGATGGTTTACCGCGCTTTACCGGCGGCCTGGCCGGTTATTTTGGCTACGAGACCATTCAATACATCGAAAAACGTCTCGGCAAACAGAAAAAACCTGACGCGATAGGTGTACCCGATATCCTGCTCATGGTGTCTGAAGAGATTGCCGTGGTAGATAACCTCTCGGGCAAGCTCTATTTTATTGTGTATGCAGATCCCGCAAAGGTAGATGCCTACAAAACGGCTTGTGCCCGTATGCATGATTTATTGGCTAGATTACGCACTCAGGTTGACATTCCTGACGCATTGGCCACCCATAAAACACAGGCGGTGTCTGAGTTTGGTGAGGATAACTTCAAAGCAGCTGTCAAAAAAGCACAGCAATATATTTTAGAAGGCGACATCATGCAGGTGGTGCTCAGCCAGCGGATGGTGCAAGACTTTGATGCCTCTCCATTGAGCCTGTACCGCGCTTTGCGTAGCCTCAACCCATCTCCTTATATGTTCTATTACGATATGGATGATCACCATGTGGTCGGAGCTTCACCAGAAATCCTGGTGCGTCTGGAAGAGACCACCGTGACCTCACGGCCGATTGCCGGGACACGTCCACGTGGTAAAAACCGCGACCACGACCTGGCGCTGGAGGCCGAGTTACTGGCCGACCCCAAAGAGCGTGCCGAACACGTACAGCTCATGGACCTGGGCCGTAATGACGTCGGCCGTGTTGCACTGACTGGTACGGTCAAAGTCACTGACAATATGACCATTGAGCGTTATTCACATGTCATGCATATTGTCAGCAATGTAGAGGGTCAGCTCAAACCTGGCCTGGACGCCATTGATGTACTCAAAGCAACCTTTCCTGCCGGGACAGTATCCGGTGCCCCTAAAGTGCGCGCCATGGAAATCATTGAAGAACTGGAGCCTTCCAAACGTGGCATTTATGCTGGCGCCGTCGGCTATTTAGGCTTTAATGGCGATATGGATGTGGCGATTGCGATTCGTACTGCCGTGATCAAAAACAAAAAACTCTATGTGCAGGCGGGCGCCGGCATTGTGGCCGACTCGGTGCCGCAAAGCGAATGGGACGAAACCCAAAACAAGGCCAAAGCCGTCATCCGCGCCGCTGAACTGGTGCAGGCAGGCCTGGATAGCCAGGCCGCCAATGTTCAAACCCATGCAGGAAAAGGAGCCTGATATGTTGTTGATGATTGATAACTACGACTCTTTTACCTATAACCTCGTGCAGTATTTTGGCGAGCTTGGTCAAGACGTGCATGTGCACCGCAATGACGAAATCACGCTAGAACAGATCAAAGCGATGGCGCCGGAAAAAATCGTGATTTCTCCCGGACCGTGCACACCAAACGAAGCCGGGATTTCCGTGCCCCTGATTCACGAGTTTGCGGGCAAAATTCCTTTGCTGGGCGTGTGCCTGGGTCACCAGAGCATAGGCCAGGCTTTTGGCGGGAACATCATTAAAGCCAAAACGCTGATGCATGGTAAAACCTCATTGATTCACCATACCAATACCGGCGTTTTCAGAAACCTGCCTAACCCTTATACGGCAACACGTTACCACTCATTAGTGATTGAGCGTGAAACCATTCCAGATTGTCTCGAGATTACAGCCTGGACCGAAGATGGCGAGATCATGGGCGTCAAGCATAAAACACTGGCCGTGGAAGGCGTACAGTTTCACCCCGAGTCTATCTTGACTGAATATGGGCATGAGCTGCTGGACAACTTCCTGAAAGGCTATTGATGGCCATCACGCCTAAAATCGCCTTACAGCGCCTGATTGACCACACCGATTTCACGCATGATGAAATGCTGGAAATCATGCAGCAGATCATGAGTGGTGAATTCACGCAGATCCAGATTGCCGGCTTTTTGTCGGCCTTGCGCGTCAAGGGCGAAACCGTGACCGAAATTGCCGCCGCTGCGCAGGTGATGCGCGAGCTTTCCAGCAAGGTAGAGATCACCGATACCCGCCACCTGATTGATACCTGTGGCACTGGCGGTGCGCCGAACAAGGTATTTAACGTCTCCACCGCGTCAGCCTTTGTCGCCGCAGGCGCAGGTGCAAAAATCGCCAAGCATGGTGGCCGCGCAGCTTCTTCAAAAAGCGGCTCTGCCGATGTGCTGGAAGCGTTGGGTGTCAATATTGTGTTAACGCCTGAACAAGTGGTACGTTGCGTCAACGAGGCCGGTATTGGCTTTATGTTTGCGCCTAATCACCACGCGGCCATGAAATACGCAGCGCCCGTGCGCCGCGAACTGGGTGTACGCACCATGTTTAACCTGTTAGGGCCGATGACGAATCCGGCCGGGGCCAAACGCCAGGTGATGGGCGTGTTTCATCGTGATTTAGTGCCATTGCTGGCGCAAACCCTGCAAAAATTGGGTAGCGAGCACGTGATGGTGGTGCATAGTGCTGATGAAATGGATGAAATCTCTTTTTCTGCGGACACCTATGTGGCTGAATTGAAAAATGGCAACATCAATGAATATATCCTGAATCCTGCACAATTTGGCATGCCGTTACATGATATCAACAGTATAAGTGTTGAAAGTGCACAACATTCCAGCGAGATTATCCTCGGTTTGCTATCTGGTGAAAAAGGCCCTGCAAGAGATATCGTATTGCTAAACGCAGGCGCTGCGATTTACGTCTCTGGGCTGGTAAATGATTTAACTTCTGGCATTGCACAAGCGGCGCAATCGATTGATTCAGGTGCGGCTTTGAATAAGTTGCAGCAACTGAAAGCTTTAAGTCAGGCCACATGAGGCGCCGCTATGCATTGATTGCGCTATGCAGTTTGCTGGTCGCATGTCAGCAACCGCAACAGCAGGGTGTAAGCAATCAGCCACAGTCAACGGTTGAAGTGAAATCGCAGGTTCAGACGCTGAGTCTGCAACCGCTTTCTTCCGGGTTGGCAAAGGAAGACAATGCGGCACTTAAACAGGCCTTTGCGCAAAAGCAGAGTCATGTCTGGCTAGAGGGCAATGGCGTTGTGAAAAAATTGCTGCCAGACGATACAAAAGGGGCAAGGCACCAGCGCTTCTTGGTCACGATTGCGCCTGAGCAAACATTACTTTTTGCGCACAATATTGATTTGGCGCAGCGTGCGGACGTCAATGTTGGCGATCAGGTACAGTTTAGAGGTGAGTATATTTACAACCCCAAGGGCGGCATTATGCATTGGACGCATCATGATCCGCAGGGCCGTCAAGGTGGTTGGATTAGAGTAAACGGACAAACTTATGAGTGATATTTTAAATAAAATCCTGGCAACCAAAGCTGAGGAAATCGCTGCGGCACAAGCCAGATTGCCATTGGCCGAGGTGCAAGCGCTCGCGGCGCAACAACCACCTGCGCGTGATTTTGTCGGCGCTATTCGCAGTAAAATCGCCGCAGGCAAAGCGGCCGTGATTGCCGAAATTAAAAAAGCTAGCCCCTCCAAAGGCGTGATCCGTGCCGACTTTAAACCGGCAGAAATTGCTGCCAGCTATGAACAAGGCGGCGCAGCATGTTTGTCCGTACTTACTGATGAGCAATACTTCCAGGGATCAGCTGATTATCTGAAACAGGCGCGTGCGGCATGCAGCCTGCCCGTGTTACGCAAAGATTTTATGATAGACAACTATCAGGTCTATGAAGCGCGTGCCATGGGCGCGGATTGTATTTTGCTGATCGCCGCGGCGCTTACCCTCGCACAAATGCAGCAACTGGAAGCAGTTGCGCATCGCCTGGGCATGGCGGTGCTGGTTGAAGTACACAATGGTGAAGAGCTGGCGCAAGCCATTCAACTCACTACGCCGTTACTAGGCATTAATAACCGTAACCTGCGCACGTTTGAAGTCACGCTGGATACCACCCTAGGCCTGCTGGAAAAAATCTCCGGCGATAAAATTGTGGTCACCGAAAGCGGTATTTTCACAGCCGATGATGTCAAACTCATGCGCGACCATGCCGTGCATACTTTCCTGGTCGGTGAGGCATTCATGCGCCAGGACAACCCTGGTGCCGAGCTGGCCAAGGTATTTGCCTGATTCCAGTAAATAGGCGGTTGCGTCGCCATCGTTGAACAAAGTTGAGGATGTTATGAGTAACCAGTTTTTAGCCATCCGCCCACGCCGTATGCGTAAAGACGAATTTTCACGCCGCTTGATGCGTGAGAATGTACTGACAACTAATGACCTGATTTACCCGGTGTTTGTGCTCGAAGGTGAAGGTAAGGTAGAAGACGTAAAATCCATGCCTGGTGTACAGCGTCAAAGCCTGGATATTTTGCTGAAAACGGCTGAAGAATGCGTGAAACTGGGTATTCCTGCCTTAGCGCTGTTCCCGGTGGTCCCACAGGAATTCAAGAGCCTGGATGCCAAAGAAGCTTACAACGCAGAAGGCCTGGTGCCACGTACCGTACGCGCGTTGAAAAAAGCCTTCCCGGAACTGGGAGTGATCACCGATGTCGCGCTCGATCCTTACACCACGCATGGCCAAGATGGCCTGATCGACGATACCGGCTATGTGCTCAATGACGAAACTGTTGAAGTGCTGGTCAAGCAGGCCTTATGCCACGCACAAGCTGGCGCAGATGTCGTCGCGCCGTCTGACATGATGGATGGCCGCATTGGTGCGATCCGCGACGCGCTGGAAGAAAATGGTTACATCTACACGCGCATCCTCGCTTACTCTGCCAAATATGCCTCCGCGTTTTATGGCCCTTTCCGCGATGCGGTTGGCTCAGCTGGTAACCTTGGCAAAGGCAATAAATACAATTACCAGATGGATCCTGCCAATTCAGATGAAGCGCTCAAAGAAGTCGCGCTGGATCTGGAAGAAGGCGCAGATATGGTGATGGTGAAGCCTGGGATGCCGTATCTGGATATTGTGCGTCGCGTCAAAGACGAGTTCGGCGTGCCCACCTATGCGTATCATGTCAGTGGTGAATACGCCATGCTCAAAGCAGCGGCGCAGAATGGCTGGCTGGATGAAAAAGCCTGTGTGCTGGAGGCGATGTTAGGGTTTAAGCGCGCCGGGGCGGATGGAGTGTTGACTTATTATGCGATGGATATCGCGAGATGGCTCAGGCCATAACGATGAGTGCGATTTTTGCTCAAATTCTGACTATTGTTGGCGGTTTGTTTATCGCAGCTGCAACATACTGGTTTACTAAGAAAAAAGAGCGTGAAGCAGAATGGCGTAAAGAAAAACTAGCTTATTACAAAGCATTCGTGGATAGCTTGAGTGGAGTGGTTAATGGGGAGCATACACACCAAAGCCAGAAAGAGTTCTCAAAGGCAGTGAATAATTTGATGTTATTTGCTCCTCAATTAGTGCTTAATGAGCTCTATAAATTTGTTGAAGCCATTACATTAAATAAGAACTTACCGTTAGATGAGCATGATAAATTGCTAAGTGATTTGCTGTATCAAGTACGAAAAGATGTGGGAATTTACCCACCCGATGATGTGAAAACATTTATCGTGCATTTACGATCTTCTGGCAACCGTCACGAGTAGGTTTCGCCTCTAGGCGAGTTACTTTCTGTTGCTTGCCCCACAGAAAGTAACCAA
>OFDC01000093.1_pt1 | contig 101777 bp, 90 predicted proteins | sample 1520941 | NCBI WGS metagenome assembly OFDC01 (sample SAMEA94258168, study PRJEB24077) | hot springs metagenome | biome: Aquatic biome; feature: Water | place: India | collected 2012-12-06 | depth 5 m
CGGGTAAACGGAAAGAAGGAATCTGACTACGCATCATACCACCACCTTTGATTTGTTCATCAAAAACGTGAATTTCATAGCCTAAAGGTGCTAAATCACGAGCAACGGTTAAAGATGCAGGCCCTGCTCCAATTAGAGCGATACGTTTACCATTGCCTTTAGAAGGAATTTTAGGAAGTAAATGCGATATATCGCCTTTATTATCGGCAGCTACACGCTTCAAGCGACAAATGGCTACAGGTTCTTCATCAACTCTACCACGGCGACATGCTGGTTCGCAAGGGCGGTCGCAGGTACGACCTAAAACACCCGGGAAAACATTAGATTCCCAATTGACCATGTAGGCTTCGGTGTATTTTTCAGCAGCAATAAGCCTGATGTATTCAGGCACGGGTGTATGTGCAGGGCAAGCATACTGGCAATCTACGACCTTATGGTAATATTCTGGGTCGTGTACATTTGTTGGTTCCAATGATTGAATAGGTTTAAATTGAAATCAGTAGGTAAAACTACTTAAATTTAAAAAGTATTGCCAAATATTATTTTGTTAAATATTTAAAGTGGCAATTATTATATAGTTTTTTGTTAATTTAATACAAGTTTGTAAGCTGTGTTTGTTAGCTGTGCGAAGTTTGTAACTTCGCACGGGCGTTTATTCATCTCCGATGAATAAATATTGTTTATGAGTTGCCATCAGGAGATGGCGGTACACACCTACGAAGTTTCAAACTTCGCAGAGCAAATAAATCACATAAGACTCCCAAAGTTTGACTCTTTAATTGCATTAAAAACTTAGGTTCAACTAAATCGATGTCAATAAGCCCTTTTTTACCTACATAATTTCTTGCACTTGAATATAAATAGTCAGATGCTTTTTCGACAATGCCTGCTCTAACTGGATTTAAGTGAATATATTCTAACTTTGTCCACATGAAGTTTTCAGTAAATATTTCTTCGGAGTGGCTGCCGTATTTCCAAAACTGATGAGTATCATTTCTGCTATGACTCCGAGCTGCAAATTCAAATCGTTTTAGCATCCAATCTTTTCTGCTTTCGGGTTCAGTTTTAATTAAGTTTATGCAGTTTTTTGCTGTAAACTTTTTGAAATCTCTTACTAAATCTGATAAACGCTCATTTTTCGACCCCATTACCACATGAATATGATTACTCATAATTACATAAGCATTCAGAATGATTCCTTTTTCCTTTCGGCAATAATCAAAGCTTTCTAAAATCAAATCCCGATAGTTTTTTCGAGAAAAAACGTCAACCCAATCTACAACAGTAAAGGTCATAAAATGAGGTAATCTTTGGTCTCTTATATTGTAACCTTCTTCTTTCATTTTCTTATCACAGCAAATTGTCATCAGAAGATGACATAACGCCTCCGCGAAGTTGGAAACTTCGCAGAGCCAAGCATAATCTTACATCTGCTTCAACTCACTTACCAATTTTGATAAAACTCCTTTGGCATCACCAAAAAGCATGCTTGTTTTTGGTTGATAGAAAAGAAGGTTATCAATACCTGCATAACCAGCATTCATACTTCGCTTATTCACAATTACGTTAGTAGCATTTTCTACATCTAAAATTGGCATTCCAAAGATAGGCGAGGATGGGTCAGTTTTAGCCGCTGGATTTACCACATCATTTGCTCCAACAACCAAAACTACATCAGTTGTGGCAAATTGTGGGTTGATATCCTCCATCTCTACGAGTTTATCATAAGAAACATTACTTTCTGCTAAAAGAACGTTCATATGGCCGGGCATACGACCCGCCACAGGGTGAATGGCATAGACTACTTCAACGCCTCTTTCTTCCAATAATTGCTCTAATTCGTGAATCACGTGTTGAGCTTGTGCAACTGCCAAGCCATAGCCAGGGACAATAACCACTTTCTTGGCGTAATTCATAAGAATAGCTGTGTCCGAAATCGAAATATCTTTGATTGAGCCTTTTACGTCAGTGCCACCACTAGCAGCAGCTCCGCCACCGAATGCTCCGAAGATGACATTACTTAATGGGCGATTCATGGCTTTACACATGGCCAATGTAAGGATTGTTCCTGCCGAACCTACTAAAATACCACCCGTAAGCATGACTTGATTTTGATATAAAAATCCACCAAAAGCAGCAGCTAATCCAGTAAATGAATTAAGTAAAGAAATAACTACTGGCATATCTGCACCTCCAATCGGAATCACAAATAAAACGCCATAAATCAAGGCACAAATAAATAATAAAACTACCAAGAAAAGATGCTCAGGTTGTGCGTAAACGATGTATGCTCCAAATAGAATTAAGGCAATCATTATTGCCGTATTCAGAATGTTGTATGAAGAGATTCTGATTGGTTTTTTCATGGTTTCATTGAGTTTCAGGAAAGCGATAATACTTCCGCTAAATGAAACAGAACCAATAATAAGACCCGCAATAATTGTGGCCAAAGCACCTGTTTTGCCCAGATTATGCTCATATTCCATTAAGCCAATGAGAGCAGCACAGGCTCCACCCATACCATTGAATAATGATACAAGTTCGGGCATTTTGGTCATCTGTACTCGTCGTGCAGTTATCCAACCAGCAATTGTACCAACACCAATAGCCGCTAAAATTAAGATGATTTTTACTGGCTCTCGACTTGTATAGCCATCGGGGTGATTATATAAGAAAATTGTTCCAATAATGGCCAATGTCATTCCAAAAGCAGCATAGAGGTTTCCCTTACGAGCTGTGTCAGGATGACTAAGCATTTTAAGACCGATGACAAAAGTCACTGAGGCAATTAGATAAATGATTTCGAGGATATATTTTATTTCCATGAGTTTCGAGAAGACAACTTGCCTTATTAGTTTTCGCTCCCTGAGCGTAGCCACAATGGAATTGCCGAAGGGAAGGAAGGGTTATTTTTTCTTTTTAAACATTTCTAACATTCTATCGGTAACAGCAAATCCTCCGACAACATTGAGTGTGCCGAGCACAACCGCCACAAACCCTAAGGCTAAAGAAAGTAGATTATCGGCTGGAGTATTGAGCATTACGATGATAGCTCCCACGATTACAACACCATGTATCGCATTGGCACCACTCATCAGAGGCGTATGAAGTACAGCTGGTACTTTTCCGATTACCTCTACACCAACAAAGACAGATAAGATAATGATGTATATCATCTGCATATTTTCGCCGAGGAAAGTAAGAATTTCGTTCATTTGATTATTTGATTTTTCTTCGATGTCTTCGACTACGCTCAGACACCGAAGAAAAGAGAAAATTTAGTATTTTATATCTATTTTTTTGTTCAAATTTCGGTGGTTGAGCGTATCGGACAGGCAATGCTACCGAAACTACCGAAATTTATTTCAATATACTTCCATTATGTACAATCAATGAACCTTTCGTGATTTCTTCATTCAATTCCCATTTAAAGCCATCCTTTGTGGCAAGATGAGTTAAGAAAGTAGCAATATTTTTGGCGTAGAGTTCGCTGGCATTTAATGGAAGTAAAGAGGGAATATTAGGTTCTCCAACTATCGTTACGCCATGTTTTTCGACGGTTTTTCCAAATTCGCTGCAAGCACAATTTCCGCCTTGTTCAACGGCCATATCGACAACGACAGAACCAAATTTCATGTTTTTTACGACATCTTCAGGAATTAACATAGGTGCTTTCTTCCCAGGAATAAGAGCAGTAGTTATCACCAAATCTGCCTCGCAGATATGTTTGGCTATTACTTCTTGTTGTTTTTTTAAGAAATCTTCCGAAACGCCTTTTACATAACCCCCTTCAATTTTGATAGAATCATCACCTTTGACTTCAATGAATTTTCCGCCTAAAGATTCAACCTGTTCTTTTGTTTCGGGGCGAATATCGCTAACCTCGACAACAGCACCGAGGCGTTTGGCTGTGGCAATCGCTTGTAAACCAGCTACACCCGCACCCATGATTACTATTTTGGCAGGCTTGATTGTACCGGCAGCTGTCATGAGTAAAGGAAAGATTTTACCTAAGTGATAAGCACCAATAATGACCGATTTGTAACCTGCTAAGTTTGCCTGTGAACTCAGAGCATCCATTTTCTGGGCTCTTGAAATGCGAGGAATAGCATCGACTGAAAATGCAGAAATGTTCTGTTTGGCCGCTGCCTCAACCATTTCTTGATTGGTAGCCGCATACATAAATGAAATAGCCACAGCACCTTTTTTCAGGTGACTAATTTCTTCAACTGTCAATGGATTGACTTTCAGTACAACATCGGCAGAAGATAGTAAAGCCGATTTATTGGTTTCAATTGAAGCTCCTACGGAGGTGAAAGAAGTATCTTCAAAATAAGAACTTTTTCCCGCGTCTTTTTCGATTATACATTCAAATCCTGCTTGGATTAATTGTTTACATACATCGGGTGTGAGAGCAACTCGGCGTTCGAATGGCTTCGTCTCCTTAATTACGGCTAATTTCACAGTGCTTTTGGTCAAATGAGGTTTTCTAAAAGCAATGTAAAAATATTTCAATTATTTATCAAAATATTTATAAAATATTTTTTTGAGTTATGGCTGATAATCAATAGGTAAGAATTCACCCATTTTTTCGTAACCCCATCGGCCTTCAAATAATACAGCTAATGGGTCGGCCAAATAGCCACTTGGGTCGATAGGTATATGAGGTTCTAAAAGTGTGATGATTGAATTTTGGGGAATATCTTTTTTCCCATACTCGGCAAATTGTGGTTCTTCACATTCTCCATCATAGAATACATATATTTGTCGCTCAAAGTTTAAGTACGGAATATGGTCTTTTACTTCTATAATACAATTTTCATCTAAAGGTAAGCGATGAAGGTATTTTACGTAAGGTGATTGCCTCGGGGTATATAATTTATGCATCCAAGGGTTGGCACTCATGATAGTTTCGGTCGAATCAATCTCTTTCTTTTGCTTCGAGGCACGTTGAATAACATTTCCTAAACTATCTTTTATTTCAGGAATAACCGGAACCATAAAAAAGCGTTTTTCTTCTTTATACATGGTATAAACGCTGTAGCCCATGCGTTCCCATTCATGGTTGATAGTTGATTTAAAGAAATGTTGAGGTGAGCCATAATAGGCTTTTTGCCTATTTACTAGCCACTTATGCTGTTTTTTTTCATTTTTGGTTACTATTTCTTCAAACAAAGGGTAGCCATAATAACTCACATATCCTTGCGAAAAATTATACTTAAATTCAACTAGGTCATATTTGATAATATAGCCCAAAGCATCGTTTTCGATAATTAAAGGCTCGTCGGCTCTAATGGTTAGTTCAGATTCATCATCGTTCAAAGAAAACCAAAGGGCTTTTGGGTTTTTCAAAAAACACGACTTCGAAAATTCAGTCCGACCCATAAAGTTATCTAAGAATAGTTGACCGTATTTTTCGAAACCTAACCTTAGTCTTTTAATCGTAACACCTTGTAGAGCAACAGCATCGGGGCTTAGGAGTATCAGAAGAGGTTTACGGAGAGTATCAGCTTTAATACGAATGGAAAGTTTTTCGTACCCTACATAGCTTACCACGAGGTCGAGCACACCCGCAGGCACATTCATGAGTTTAAAGTGACCTTTGTCGTCGGTTTGTTGGCTTTTAGTAGAATTGCTGATAAACACATTGGCAAAAATCAAAGGTTTTCTATCATCTGCTCCTAAAACTTTACCTTCGATATTTCTCTGAGAAAAAACGAATAACGGGAAAAAAAGAGCGATTAACAATCTAAAACGCATAATACCAACAATAAAATCTAGAATAGAAAACTAATAATTTTACAAATTAATCAATAATTAGTGATATTCTGGACTGGCAAAATAAAAAAACGATATTTTTTTTATTTCAAACGTCTTTCGAATGTCTCGAACTTTTGCCAAATTTGATTATCGAAACTTAATATATGGAAGAACAAAAGAAAATAACGAAAAAATACTCAAACGACGATATTACGGTTATTTGGCAGCCACATATTTGTATTCATTCGGCTATATGCTTCAAAGGTTTAGCGGGCGTATTTGACCCTCGAAGAAAACCTTGGATAGTACTTGAAAATGGTGATAGTGAGCAAATTATGCAGCAAATAGATAAGTGTCCGTCTGGTGCTTTATCGTATGTTAAAAAAGAAGAGGAAGCTCAAGAAGTAGATATAGAAACCATCATCGAGCCCCTTCAAAATGGGCCATTGTTGGTATATGGAAATATTTCGATTAAAGATGCTGAAGGAAATATGACCCAAAAATATAAAACAACAGCATTGTGTCGATGCGGGGCGTCGAAAAATAAACCTTATTGTGATGGCTCACATGTTAAGGTGGGGTTTGTAGGATAAAACAGTTTGACAGGTTTGTAACCTTTCAAACGTAAAATGCTCAAAATTAAGATTTATACAAGAATAATTAGCAGAGCAATAAAAAAGCGTAGAATTTGAAATATTCTACGCTTTTTTATTGATTATGCTGAAGCTTTCTCTTCTTCTAATTTTCGTTTCTCTTCTCTTGCCGAAATAATAATACTGATTTCGTAAAGAATATAGAGCGGGAAGGCCACCAAAATCTGACTCGTTACATCAGGTGATGGAGTGATAATTGCTGCAACAATTAAGATAACTACTACCGCGTGTCGGCGATATGTACGCATAAATTCTGGGCCAATGACACCCATTTTGGTCAATACAAAAATGGCAATTGGTAGCTGAAATGCAATACCACAAGCCAATGTAAGGGTTGCCAAAATAGAAATATATGAGCCAATGTCAAATTGGTTTTTGATACTTGGGTCAATTTGGAAATTTACCAAGAAGTTGATTGCCAATGGAGAAACAATATAATAACCAAAAGATACGCCTGTAAAAAACAAAAACGTAACGTAAAATACCGCACCACGAGCCGACTTAGCCTCTGAAGGTTTTAAACCAGGCTTAACAAATCGCCAAATTTCCCAGAAAACGTATGGAAACGCAAATACTAAACCAATAATTGCTGCCGAAGTAAGGGCCATTACAAACTGACCAGAAACTTCACGACTCATTAACTCAAAATTCAATTTTTCTACACATAAGCCTGGAGCTCCTACCATATCGCCTAATTTACACATCATGCGGTAGGTCCAAAAATCAGGTTTTGCTGGAGCTAAAATAACTTTGTTGTAGATATCGCCAATAAAAATAAAAGCGAAAACCATAAAGAAAACAATCGAAACAGCAGCACGAATGAGGTGCCAGCGAAGTTCTTCAAGATGGTCGAGAAACCCCATTTCTTTGCCTTCCGATTCCTTTCCGTCGTCGTCGTAATCAAAATAAGGTGTTTGGTCTAAAGGCATTTTCGTAATAATCTTTAGTGTAGAATATAATCATAATAAATGGTTCTGAGTAAATATCATTCGAATTTAGTCAGAACCATTTTCAGTTACTTATTTTTTAGGAGCAGAGGTAGTATCAGCTTTTACTTTACCTGATTTTTTATCTTCAGCGTATTTTTTGTTTAAGCCTTCCAATACTGATTTTGTAATGTCTAAGTCTTCTTTAGCGTATAATACACCACCACCTTTCGAGTATCCAATTACCATATCATACTTATCGCCAGCGTTGAAATCTTTCAAAAATGCTTGAATATTATTCAAGATATCTTCAGTTTTCTTTGCTTCTTCTTTTGCTAAATCTTGAGCTGCTTTATCGCGGTAGGCCATAATTGATTGCTCTTCTTGCTGAAGTTGAGCCTGAGCAGTTTGTCCTTGCTCTTGTGTAAGTCCACCTTGTTGAGCTTTTTGTTGGAAGAACGCTACTTTATTCTGGAAATTACGTGCTTTATTAGCAATATCAGCTTCTAAGCGATAACGCTTGTTTTCAGAAGCTTTCACTACGTCTTTGTAATAATCGTATTGATTTAAAAGTGTGTCGGTATTTACATAAACAATGCGGCCTGCCACTTGTTTGCCACCCGATGTAGCAGTAGAAGAAGATTTGTCACAACCCCAGATAATCGCTGAAAGTAAAAGAACTACGATAGAAAAATTTTTCATGAGTAAATTTTAATTAAATGAGCTAAGGAGTGAACGACACAAAAATCTTCGACCCAAAAAGCTATAATGTTACTGTTTTTTAAATGGTTTTAGAAAAAATATAGTTCGCAAATATAGAAAAATCCCCCCGATTCGAAGGGATTTTATTGGTTTTATTTAAGTAATTGTCTGAAATGATACCCTGCGATGGCAGATAAACCCGCTACCTGTGAGCCAATAATTGCCGTAATTATAAAAAACGTAGGTGTTTCGGGAAGGTTTTTCAAGAATTTGATACTTTCCGAAAATAGACCAGCAATTTTTTGTAGCATGATTCCCTCATTGTTTGAATTCAAGAAAAAGGCATAACCAACCCAAAGCGTGGCCATAGCTCCAGCAGCAGCGATGTAAGCTCCAAACGCAGTTTTTGATTTCCAAGCTCCAATCGCAAATGAGATAGGAGCAATCACCCACCACGGTAGAAAATATTGTGCAATTGCACTGACGATTAATATGATAATATAGTTCATGTTTTAGAGTTCTGAGTTCTGAGTTTAGAGTTCTGAATTCAGAATAGCGAGAAAACTCACTCAGAACTCAGAACCGCACGGGCGGCCCCGTCTAAATTCAGAACTATTTTTTAATTATTTTAACTGTCCCTGTAATTCTGCTACTCTTTTCGTCTTTCGATTTCATGAAAAGTAGTTCATTCAATTCGCCTTTAGCCCATTTATCAATCATGTTATCGTAGAATGGACTCGCAGGATTCCCAGATTGTCCACCAGGGTATAGACCATAGGCTTTTGGCCAGCCTTTATCAAGCTGTACAACCATTCTCCATGATGGACCATTGAGTTCGGTAGTTGCATTTACAATGCCTGCACCACCACCATTCGGAATGTCCTGTCGACCAAAGCCTGCTAATCGGCCTAAATGATTAATGTCTGTGCTTTTTACTTTGGTCCATGCCCAGTTTTCAGCGTTCATTGAGCCATATTTTGCAGTTAATGAATCAATACTTGCTTTAAAACTTAGTTTTACAATATCCTTGAGAGTTTCTTGCTTATTAGGAGTTGAAATATTATCAAACCATTTAGCAGTTGGCTCTTTCTCTACCATATCCCACATTCTGTTTTTTGAAGGGTATATCATTGGTGCTTTCAAATCTTTAGTCGGAAACTCATCTTCAAAGACCCAGTAACGAAGTTCCTTTATCCAACGCTCAAAAATAGTTGGTCCAACCTCGTTGGCATCGTTTCTCAAATTCCACTTGGCTAAGGTCTGATAAGCAGGATTCTTTGTTTCTGCCGAATCTTCACTTAAAATTTTCATCAAAACTGGCAAAACCCTTCTAGCTTCGACATTAAAATTATCATTTTGCAACATTCGAAGGCTATCAACTGTTGCTTTTTGCATTTTTTCCAGACGCTCGTTGATTCGAATGGCACGTTCGCTAGGAGAAAATCTCCATCCTAAATAATAAGGGTAAGTAGGGTCGGCTGAGAATTGGTTAGCCGAACTCACAAAACCTCTTGGTGGGTTTTTCACAGTAGGATTTTGCTCAACAGGAATCCAACCTTGCCAATCGTGAGCAGGATTCGAGCCATCTAATATAAACTTACCTTGTTCTTTCCATTTTATAGGTAATTTTCCGTTTGGTGTAATCGAAATATCATTGCCATTACTAGCAAAGATAAAGTTTTGGGCAGGAGCAATATAATAAGTAAGTGCCTTGCGGTAATCATCATAGTTTTTTGCTCGATTGAGGTAATAAAAAGCCATCAAATCAGTACCTTCTTTTTCGTGAGCAACCCAACGCATGGCGTGCCCAACAGGGACATTTTGATTAAAATTCTTATCAGAAGCTACATGATAAACTATCGGGCCATGATGTGTGCTGAAAACGGTATCTTTAATAGATTCAGCACGACCTTTCACCACAAATTCTTCAACACGTATAGTAGTTGCTTTCCAAGCACCATTGTACCAATATTCTTTCTTGGTATTGTCTTTGAAACGAATCTGATAAAAATCCATTACATCTGAACCTACGTTTGTTACGCCCCAAGCCACATCTTTATTAAAACCAATAACTACGCCAGGAGCCCCAGGTAAACAAGCACCATAGACATTCATGGTTGGCGTACAAAGCTGCATTTGGTACCAAATAGAGGGCAAAGTAAGCTGTAAGTGAGGGTCGTTGGCTAAAATTGGTAAGCCAGTGGCTGATTTTTCTCCACCTACTGCCCAGTTATTACTACCAATTTCTGGAGTTGGCGAAGGTATTTCATTGAAGGCAACGCTTGTTGTTGCTCCAGAAGAGGCTGAAATCTGAGCAGGCGGAGCAGGTACGGAAACTGGTGTGAAATTCCATTTCGTGCCCGTAGGTATAATTGGCGACTCGTTGGAAGGGTAATTCGGGAATAAATCCTTGATTACTTCCATTCCGTATTTATTTAGAGCATTACTCATGCGGAAATCATCGCTACCACCGTTCAAAACATTCCGCATATTCATCATCATTAGGAGTGTTTTGTAAGGAGACCACTCTTCTGGCTGATACCCAATGATTTTGTATTCAACTGGAAGATTTTTGAATTTGAGTTGTTTAATATAAGCATTTACACCTGCCGAATAAGCATCCAGTACTTCATTAAAAGTTTTATTGGCCTTGCCATTTTCATATACTTTCTTGGCAGCATCGGCCATCCCAATTCGGCGATTGTAGCGGTCGAGTTCTAAAGCTCGTTCGCCAACTACTTCGCTTAATCGGCCAGAGGCGGCGAGCGTATAAAATTCCATCTGCCATAAACGGTCATGAGCCATAAGGTAGCCTTGAGTGAAATATACATCGTGGTCGTTTTTGGCAAATACATGGGGCACTCGGTTATCATCGAATACAACATTTACTTCATCTTCTACGCCTTCAAGTTGAAGGTTGGTTGGGGGAAGAGCAAGTTTTGATTCACCATTTTGCCAAAAGCCCTCAAATGGGCTAAAAAGACGTCCGAGTGCGGGTACTTGGCCAAGCGGACGATTCAGAGCATAAGTCAAGCCAGCAGCTGCGATTAAGCTCACGAAAAACTTTATGAATTTCATCTAATTTGGTAAGATTGTTTAGAAGTTTATAGAATACGAAAGTAGAAAAAAAGCTCGAATGTTTTATTATTTAATGAGTTTTTAGGATTTTTTTAATGAAGATGTTTGTTGTGATAACATAAAGTTAAAAATTTTGGTATAAATAAAGTTTTGCTAGCTGAACATTAGTAAATTATTCAAAATTGCTTTTTCAGCTATTCTATTCCAGTAAAAGATTAAAAATGAACAGAATATCTTTCTTGATTTTGCTTATGTTTTTTTCAAAAACAACTCATGCACAAATAAAAAATAAAGCTTTTGATAGCCTTTTGAATGTAATGGTAACGAAAGCAGTTCCTACGGTAGGTTGCGAGGAAATCAAAAAAATGAAAACTGTGGTTTTTCTCGATACCCGTGAAAAAAAGGAGTATGAAGTGAGTCATTTAAAAGATGCTCGTTGGGTGGGTTTTGATACTTTTAGTTTAAAAAATGTGGCCTCGATTCCCAAGGATGCGAATATCGTAGTTTATTGCTCGATAGGGGTAAGAAGTGGAAAAATTGGCGAAAAACTCATGCAAGCAGGATATAAAAATGTGCATAATTTTTACGGAAGTATCTTCGAGTGGGTAAATCAGGGAAATCCTGTATATGATATGTCAGGTAAGCAAACCAATAAGATTCATGCTTACAATTGGAAATGGGGCGTTTGGTGTAATAAAGGCGAGAAAGTTTATAATTAACAGTAAAAGCTTAATTTTAGTAAAAAATGAGGCGATTTTACTTCAAAATGAATCAAACTATTTAGGATTCTTCGAGCGAAGTTAGTTGTTTTGCAGAAAATTTTTAAAATTATGCTCAACGACCAATATTGGAGCGAAAGATACGAAAAATCTCAGACTGGCTGGGATTTAGGAGGTGTGAGTCCAGCATTAAAAGACTACTTCGACCAGTTGACAGATAAATCATTAGCCATTCTAATTCCGGGCTGTGGAAATGCTTATGAAGCACTTTATCTACTTGAAAATGGCTTTTCGAATATCACACTCATTGATATTTCTGAAGTTTTGGTCAGAAATTTAAGTGTAAAATTACATGATTATATTGCCGTAGGTAAATGCCGTGTGATTCACCAAAACTTCTTTGAACATGCTGGCCAATATGACCTTATTGTTGAGCAAACCTTCTTTTGTGCAATAGACCCCTCACTTCGTGGAGAATATGTAAAAAAAATGCCCGAATTGCTTGTTCCACAAGGGCGTTTGGTTGGTTTATTATTTGATAGAGCATTCGAAGGAGGCCCTCCATTCGGGGGAAGTAAAGAAGAATATATAACGCTTTTCGACCCATATTTTACCCTAAAAACTATTGAAAAATGCTATAACTCAATTCCGCCACGAGCTGGATTTGAGGTTTTTATCAATTTTCTAAGCAAATAAAATCATCAACAACAAAAAATGCCAAAACCAAAGAAAGCCAAAGAGTCGCTGACAGTGATGACCGAAATGGTATTTCCGAATGATACTAATACTCTCGGGAATCTCATGGGTGGAAATCTCATGCGTTTGCTCGATATTGCTGGAGCAATTGCCGCCCAGAAACATTGTACTCGCATTGTCGTAACGGCATCGGTCGATAATGTACAATTTAAAGAATCCATTCCTTTAGGAAGTGTCGTTACCTTACAAGCAAAGGTTACACGTGCCTTCAATTCGTCAATGGAGGTAGTAGTAGAAGTTTGGGCTGAAAATATTCCAGCAGGTACCAAAATTCATACTAACAAAGCATTTTTAACTTTTGTTGCAGTTGACCAAACGGGTCGCCCAATTGAAGTACCGCCAGTAGAACCCGAAACCGATGAAGAGATTGAATACTACGAAGGTGCCCTACGTCGTCGTCAACTTCGTTTAGTGTTGGCAGGAAGAATGAAACCTGAAGAAGCAGTTGAGCTGAAAGAAATATTTAAGTAAGTAAAAAAGGCGAGTATTACTCGCCTTTTTTATCTAATCCTTATTAAAAATGAGGGTAATGGTTTTTGCGGTCGTAAACAGCTTATATTTTTATGTCGATTTAGAGGCCTTTTATTAGAGAACTAGATGTTCGCTAATAAAGGACTAAAATTTATATATATTGATGAGAATTTTTAAGAAATCGTTTTATTTTCATAGCATTCGTTTTCATGGCCTTTGTTGCGTTTGATATATAAGCGTGTAAAAGGTTTAACCGATGCAGAAAATTTTATAACTTTGCGTTTGAAAACCCTGTTCCCGTAGTTCAATGGATAGAATGTCAGATTCCGGTTCTGATGATATGGGTTCGACTCCCTTCGGGAATACAACGGAAGATGGTTAATTGACCATCTTTTTTTTTGATAGCAACCTGATTGAAGTCCTTTTTTTCAAAACTTCCAAGCAAATATTTTGAAGCATATGTTGCAAAAAAATTAGGCGATAGTAAAATATTTCGCTGATAATTATGGTTTTTCGAAAACTATTTTATATACATTTGTGTTGATAATCAATAAAAAATCATATTATTTATGGAAATGTTATTATAAAAAACCTGTTATATGGGAAATAGCTATGGAAAAACTACTAAAACTCCGCCTGATAGCTATCTTGTTGCTTATAAGCCAATTAGCTTTTGCTCAGAAACTACGAAAAAAAGATGACCGTTTTGGTTATCATTTTATTGGTAAACACCAAAAAATCGCCAAATTTGACTTCGACCTTCACGCTAATCTTATTGTATTAAAAGCTCAACTTGACGGCTCTGATACTTTAAACTTTATATTGGATACTGGTGTAAGTTCTACGATTGTTACAGACCCAAAAAAAGCTCTTAGCCATGGAGTAAAGTATGTGCGAAGGGTAAAAGTTGCAGGGGCTGGAGAGGGCGAAGCATTGATGGCCAATGTTTCAGTAGGACACACCATCCGAATTGGCGACGTTGTAGCAGGACAACAAAGTTTAATCGTTTTAGATGAAGATGTATTACAACTTTCTGAATTTTTGGGTGTACCTATTCATGGTATCTTTGGGCACGATTTGTTCAGTAATTTTGTAGTAACAATTGATTTTGAGAATAAAAAACTAACGATCTCTGAGCCAAAGAAGTTTAAGTATAAAAAATCAATGGGTACGCAGTATCCAATTGTACTGACGCAGTCAAAACCTTATACTGATGCGATTGCTATTGTAAGTAATGACCAAAAGGTAATACCTATGCGACTCGTTATTGACACAGGTGCAGGGCACGCTTTGTTGCTAAATGCTGGAGAAAGAGAACCAATTCGTTTACCCGACCGTGTTATGAGAGCCAATTTAGGACGTGGGCTAAACGGTGAAATCAACGGAAGTATAGGTAGAGTCGATAAAATTAGAATGGGAAGTTTGGAGATGAAAAACATTTTAGCGTCGTTTCCTGATAGTTTATCGTTTAGTATGAAATTTACACCTGATGATACCAAACGCCAAGGCAGTATTGGTTGTGAGCTACTTCGTAGATTTACAGTTACGCTAAATTATCGAGAAGGGTATATGATTTTGAAGCCCATTCGAAATAGAATGAAGGAAGCCTTTGAGCACGATATGAGTGGGTTGGACGTCAGGGCGAAAGGATTAGATTTTAATCAATATATAGTTAATAAAGTTATTGAAGGTTCGCCAGCTTACGCAGCGGGATTACGCGAAGGAGATGAGCTTATTTTTGTGAATAATCAACATGTAAAGGATCTCACTATCAGTGATATTTATAAGATTTTATCTCGAAAAGAAGGTAAAGAAGTAGAGTTTTTTTACAGAAGAAATGGAGAACTGAGATTTACTAATTTCTACTTAAAACGTATGATATGAAAGATAAAGACTTCGCCTAAGCGAAGTCTTTATTGTATTATTGTATCTTTGTCCACTCCGACCAACTGCTATTAGCTTCGAGTTTGGTTTGAATATCAGCAGGTAATTTGGAGAAAAAATCAAGTCCTGTTGCTTTTTCTACTTCATCAACCGAAACCACAAAACTATTCATACGTTTGCCTTGTAGAGATTCATTAGGTAATAGGAATGCAATCATTCGAGATTTTTTACCTGTTTTTGGCTGATGAAATAATACAATTTTGTAGAAATATTCAGGAACAGCCACATTATTATATCGCCCAATGGTTGGTAAGCCCTTTTTTAGTACAGGACCCGTAACTACATATAATTCTTCATCTCGCACGGCCCAGCCTCTTATCCTACTTTCAATATTTTCCCAAATCCCACGATTAAAATCAGGCACTTGTGGAGCAATATTGCTCATGTAAAAAGTTTCGGTCATTAATTCTTGGCAACATTTAAAATCGCCCGCAGGAACCATGTGGCCACGGTCGTAGCCAGAATTACTATAATCACCCGAAAGAGCTGAATTATCTTTCACTTGTCGGTCAGGAATAAACTGATTATCCCCTCTACTGGCATGACCCGTGGTGTATTCTCCACGTAATTTATGAACTACCCAAGCCGGAACTTCATAGTCTTCTTCATAGCGAAGTGTATAATTTTTATGCTTGATAATTTCATCTCCACGGTTAATAGCAGGAAAAGCAAAGTCAGGAATATCTCCGTTATCTGAAGTGTTTTCTTGTGTATCAGTATCGAATACTTTATCTTTGATTTTATCAAAAATTGAAGAATTATCGCCTTTATCCGTATTTTCTTCGGTATTTTGTTTTTCCTTTATATTGGTTGCGGTAGCCTCATTGTCAGGCTCGGGGGCTTTATAAGGATTTTTTTCTTTCGAGTTATTATCCTTTGAATTAAATACTCCTGTTACTGTTTTCCAAAAATCTCCAATTGGGCCTGCTTTGTCTTTATAATATAATAAATAGCCGATAGCAAAGAATATCAGAATCAGGATGATACGATTAGATTTCATGTACAGTGGTTTGAGTAATCATTTGCATCACAATGCAAAAATTGTGATAGTTTTATGCAAGTTTACGACAAAACCTAAGAAAATATTACAACTTTCGACATATTAAAATTTTTTAAAAACTCTACCTTAAATCGCTTTTTTGATTCTATCTTTGTAATCTTAACCTTTAATACCAGCATAATGACGCAAAACATCATTAAAAAACTAATTTTTTGTAGCCTTTGGGCAAGTGCGACCTACGCCCAACAAGTGCTTCCGCTCAATGACATGTCGGCGTTTCGACCTATCAAAGAAAACTGGAGTATTGTTGGAAATATTTCGGCCAGTATCGACCAAACTAACTCTACAACAACACAACCAGGTACTGGAATTTTATCGTGCAAAAATGAAATCGGTAAATATGGAACTGAAAAAGATATTTTGACTGTCATGGAACACGGCGACCTTGACCTCGACCTTGATTTTATGATGGCCAAAGGTTCGAACTCGGGAATCTACCTTCAAGGACGTTACGAAATTCAGTTGTTTGATAGTTGGGGTAAGAAAACAGCAAAATATAGCGATTTAGGGGGTATTTATGAGCGTTGGGACGAGTCTAAACCTGAAGGTTCTAAAGGATATGAAGGTGTTGCTCCACGCCTAAATGTAGCTAAAGCTCCGGGTTTATGGCAAAATATTAAGATTTCGTTTCAAGCACCACGCTTTGATGCTAATGGAAAGAAAATCAGCAATGCCAAAATTTTGTCGATTATCTTAAATGGTATCTTAATTCATGAAAATGTTGAATTAAGTGGCCCAACTCGTGGGGCAATAGTAGATAATGAGGTATCGGCTGGGCCGATTCGTTTTCAAGGCGACCACGGAAATGTAGCATTCAGAAATATCAAATACAAAAGCTTCAATCAAAAAATGATTACTTTCAGCGATTTGAAATTTGGTGTTTATAAAGGAAATTTCCGTACGGTAGCTGATATTGAGAAAATCAAGCCTGAAACAAGTGGAAATGGGGCTTTATTGAACTGGGCGGTTTCAAATGCAGAAAATGAATTTGCCGTAAAATATGCAGGAAAAATTAAAGTGCCAGATGCAGGGACATACACATTTTCAGTAGTTCATGGTGGAAATACACAAATGAACATCAATGGAAAGGATGTATTTAAGAATGGCTGGCTAACTGGCGGACAACGCCAAGCATCAATCGAATTACCAGCAGGGGAAGTTGATTTTGAATTATATTATTGGAAAGCTGATGGTTGGTTACAACCTTCGTTGGGGCTTTATGTTGAGTCGGAAACGGTAAGAAAACACCCATTGCACTCGCCAAACTCAACATTAGTAGGAAATCCAACTTCGCCCATTTACTTGAATCCAAGCACTGAGCCAGTGGTATTCCGTTCGTTTATGGACATCAATTCGGGCAATAAAAACAAAAGAATTGTACACGCAGTTTCAGTAGGTAACAAAGAAAATCTACACTATACTTATGATTTAGACAACGGAGCGTTATTTCAAATCTGGAAAGGCTCTTTTTTGAATACTACGCCAATGTGGAACGACCGTGGTGATGGTAGTTCACGTCCAATGGGAAGTCTTACACTTTTAGGCGATGAACCATTGGTGAATAGCTTAGCTTCACCAATAACTGCATGGTCTGATTTAGATGCAACTTATCGTCCTAGAGGTTATGAATTAGATGAGAATGGCAACCCAACCTTCAAATATGACTACGCTGGAGCCAATATTTCGGACAAAACAACTCCAAGTGCTGATGGAAAAATGTTTAATCGTGAAGTTTCGGTAAAAGGAACAGCAACCAATTTATACGCAAGATTGGCTTCTGCAAAGACCATTACGCAAGTTGATAGTCTTTATATCATTGATGGTCAATATTATATCAAAGTTACGGAAGGAACGGTAAGCGTTCGCCAATCGAATGGTATGCAAGAATTAATTGCTCCATTAGCTGCAAAAGTAGCTTATTCGATAATTTGGTAATTCAAACCCACAGTATTTTAATAAAAAAGACTCTATGAAAAATATCATAAAAATATTTATTTCACTCATGACGTTTTCGAGCGTATTTGCTCAAAATTCGGCCGAAAACGACTATTATCGTATTATTACCCTGCCTGTTCCTGAGGGTATGCTTTTAGAAGTAGGAGGTATTACTACCATGCCTACTGGTGATGTGGCTTTGGCAACTCGTCGTGGCGATATTTGGATTATTAATAACCCAAATATGACTGGTGGTACTGCACCCTACTACCGTAAATTTGCAAGTGGTTTGCACGAAATATTGGGTTTAGTTTATAAAAATGGTTCATTCTACTGTGCTCAACGTGGTGAACTTACGAAACTGACTGATAAAAATGGCGATGGCCGTGCTGATGCTTACGAAACGGTGTGTAACTTGCCTATTTCGGGGCATTACCATGAATATACTTTCGGACCAAAAGTTTTGCCAGATGGTTCGATGATTGTAACTGGTAATGTGGCTTTTGGAGATGAAGAATGGTGGAGAGGTGAAAGTCGTCGTCCGTGGAGAGGCTGGGCTGTGAAGATTTCAGAAGATGGAAAATTAGAGCCTTATGCAACTGGCATGCGTTCGCCGTGTGGAATTGGTATGATTGATGGCGAATTTTGGTACGGAGATAATCAAGGCGATTGGATGGGTTCAGGCTTTATTGCTCAAGTAAATAAAGGAGATTTCATGGGACATCCTGCGGGTTTACGTTGGACAAGCGAGCCAAATTCGCCTGTAAAACTTACAACTGAGCAATTATATGCTAAAGTGAACCCGCGTAAAGATAAAGATGCCAATGGCTATTATATTAAGCCAGAAAATATTGAAAGCGAGCGTGGAACTTACCTTTTTGAGTTGAAAAAAGATTTCCCAGAACTTAAACTTCCTGCGGTTTGGTTGCCACATGGAGTGTTAGGGATTTCTACGTCTGAAATTATAAAAGATGAAACTAACGGAGGCTTTGGCCCATTTGCTGGACAAGTTTTCGTGGGAGACCAAGGAAAAAGTAATATCACACGTGTTTATCTCGAGAAAGTAAACGGGCAGTTTCAAGGAGCAGCTTTCCCTTTCAGAGAAGGTTTTCAATCTGGAATTTTACGTATGGTTTTTGCTGGTGATGGTTCTATGTTTGTGGGCGAAACTAACCGTGGTTGGGGTTCGGCAGGAAATACAACGGCTGGTGTAGAACGCTTAGTTTGGACAGGTAAAATGCCTTTCGAAATGAAAACAATGAAAGCCATGCCCGATGGTTTTGAAATAGAGTTTACAAAGCCTGTAAATAAAGCTACTGCGGCTGATTTCAAAAGCTACCAAATTCGTAGTTTTACTTACAAATACCACCCTGTTTATGGTAGTCCAACAGTTGACGAGAAATTCTTGACGGTTAAAGGTTTGAAGGTTTCAGAAGATGGCATGAAAGTAAGATTATTGGTTGATGGTTTACGTCAATACTATATTCACGAACTAAAAGCCGATGGATTGAAAGATACTGATGGGAAGAATCTATTGCATAGTTTGGCTTTCTACACATTAAATAATATTCCGAGTGGAGAAAAAATGACTGGTTTTGTACCTCGCCCGACAAACCTTAAAACTAACACAGAGAAAACAACTGAAGTTAAACTTACCACGCCAGATGATGTAAATGCAAAGAAAACCGCTGCTGCGGCAAAAGTAGTACCTACATTCGATGAAGTTAAACCATTGCTTCAAAAACACACTTGTGTAGCATGTCATCAAGCGGATAAACGTTTGGTTGGCCCAGCCTTTAAAGATGTGGCGAAAAGAAAATACTCAGAGGCTAAAATTGTAGAGTTAATCTATAAGCCACAACCCAAAAACTGGCCTGATTATGCTACCGAAATGGCTCCAATGCCGCAAGTACCGAAAGGCGATGCTTTAAAAATTGCTGCTTGGATAAATTCATTAAAGTAAAATATCCAATAAATACAAACATGAGTCATCCCGAATTTAGTTAGAGAAATGATTCATTGCTGTTTTAATGGACGGATGTTTAGGTAAAAACAAATTTGACTTTAGTCTAATATTAAGTTTGACTAAGGTCAAATTTGTTTTTTTTCATTAATTCGTCAGCTAAAACAGAAGAGGTTAACTCTTGTTTGTTTGGAATAAGTATACTAATTCATCGATTTCACCGAACCTGCACCTGAAGTGCTAGATTTAACAGATGCGGCTCCTTTATAGCGAATGCTACTTGCTCCACTGGCATCGGCCATAAGTTTCCCCGTAACGAATATTTTTACATCACTTGCCCCAGATGCTTCAATATTAGCCGTTGTGGTTTTAAAATCAAATAGGTTAATGTTTGATGCCCCCGAAACATCGGCATTTAGGGTTTGTCCATTTCCGACAACTTTAAGACTTGAAGCCCCAGAGCAATCTAAATTTAAGGCAGCGGCATTGATACTAAAATTGGCTACTGATGCCCCTGAAATCTCAATCGACATTTTATCGTTGTTAAATCCTGTAACAGTCGATTTTGATGCTCCTGAAAACTCTACACCATTTAGTTTAGGCATGGTAATATTGACGTAAACTTCGTGTCGGTTTTTATTACTTCCCCAGTTCGACGGATAATGTAGTTCTAGCGTGCCATTATTCACTGCAGCAATAATTTCCTTAACATCCTTTTCTCGTCCACTTATATCAACTTTATAGGAATTTCCTTGATTGACTGTTATAATGAAGGCACTACCCATATCAAGTTTGTTAAAGTTTTGTAGGTTGAATGAGCGTTTGTAATCTTGAGCGAAACTATAGCTATTGATTAATAAGATTATTGCAAAGAGTTTTTTCATGCTATTTTGTTTATGGTTTAATCATTAGATGTATAAAAAATAGAAATGTTGCATGAAGGTATAAATAAAATTATTACTTAATAGACTAAAGCCTTGAGATAGTGAAGTTTGCGAAGGAAAGTAAAAAATTACTTAAATAGATAGTTTTTTGTATTTTTGGGCTAAATCATCATTAAAAAAATTGTTATGAAAAAACTATTAACTATTTTACTCTTCATGGGAGCGTCTCAACTCTTCGCCCAAACTGACGAACAATTAATAAAGGCAGCCATTAATCAAGTTTTTGATGGTATGCGAAAAAATGATTCAAGTATGGTACGTGAAGTTTTGCATCCTTCGTGTTTTTTGAAATCAATCGGAAAAACAAAAACTGGAGAAGTAAAGCTACAAGAAGATGCAATTTTGATGTGGCTCAAACAAATTGGCACAAAACGAGAAGGAGTAATTTTAGATGAAAGACTGACAAGTTATGATATTAAAATTGATGGAGAAATGGCTATGGCTTGGACTCCGTATGAGTTTTACGTGAATGATAAATTTAACCATTGCGGAGTAGATGTATTTACCTTGATGAAAACAGATAAGGGCTGGAAAATTGTAGGAATTGTTGATACTCGAAGGAAAGAAAATTGTGTAAAATAAAAATATCCCTGAAAGTCCCTTCGAAGATTGAAGGGTTTTCAGGGATAACCGTATAAAAATCTAAATTTATTTCTTCTCGAAATAATCCACCGTTAAATGACATAATGCCTTTACGCCAAGTCCTAATCCACTATCATCGATGATAAAATCAGGTGTATGATGTGGTGCTGCTACCTTACTACCTACTGGTCTTCCACCTAAAAAGAAGAAAAACGCTGGCACTTTTTTGCCAAAAAAGCTAAAATCTTCTGCACCAGTGGCCAAAGGAGCTTGTAAAATATTGCTTTTGCCAGCTAAAGCAGTAAGTGTCGGAACCATTTTTTCGGTCAATGTTGGGTCATTGTAGGTAACAGGAACACCGATATTAATTTTTAAATCGGCTGTAGCACCTGCACTTTCGGCAATATTTGTGGCAATTTCCTGCATTCTTCTATGGATAAGTTGCTGTTGTGCCTCACTAAATGTACGAATCGTGCCAATCAATGTTGCTTCTTCTGGAATAATATTACTTCTAATACCCGAATTAAAAGCTCCAACCGTTACGATTGCAGGATTATCGGTAATATCAACATTACGACTGATGATGGTTTGAAATGCCATCACAATTTGTGAGCCAGTTGTAATGGGGTCTATGCCGCTCCACGGGCTAGCACCGTGTGTTTGCTTACCTTTGATTTTAAGGGTATAAGTATCTGCAGCTGCCATCTCAGGGCCAGAACGGTATCTGATTTGACCGACATCAGTCAAAGAATTAATGTGCAGGCCAAACGCAACATCAACTTTTGGATTTTCCATTACACCTTGTTTGATCATTAGGTAGGCTCCTCCTTCTTCCCCAGCAGGAGCACCTTCTTCTGCTGGTTGGAAACAAAACTTAACCGTTCCTGCCAATTCATTTTTCATAGAAGAAAGTACTTCTGCTACACCCATTAAAATTGCCACGTGCGTATCGTGTCCGCAAGCGTGCATAACACCCGTTTTTTGATTGTTATATTCTGTTACTACGTTTGATTTGTAAGGCAAATCGTTACGTTCGGTTACAGGTAAGGCATCCATATCTGCTCTTAATAATACACATGGCCCTGGTTTGCCACCTTTCAATACTCCAACAACACCCGTGTATGCTACTTTTTCTTGAACTTCAATGCCAAGAGATTTGAGATGTGCAGCAATTTTTTCGGCGGTTTTAAATTCACGATTCCCTAATTCTGGGTTTTGGTGAATATCTCTTCGCCAAGTGATTACCTTTGAATCAATGGCATCGGTTTTTGCATTGATTTTAGTTTTTAAAGAACTTTGACCGAAACTACAAAGAGTAGTAAGCGGAAGAGCCAGAAGGAGCAGTTTTTTCATTAGTGTTTTTAATTATTGATAAAATTTAGGTAAATGTTTGTAAGAATACAAGATGTTTCTTTTTCAAACTTACAGATTCTTTGAAACCTTTAAAAACTACTAGCGAAATTTTTATTTTTGAATGTTTATAGTCAAATTATAGTTGCGTTTAAAATTAAGTAAAACTACTTATGGCAAAAATATAAGCTATATTGTCTGTGTGTTAATATCGTTATTTACATTTGCCAAATCCTTCATTATTGCGTTTCTTTGCTTAAAATTAGAATTATTAGAACATGAAACCAGTTTACAAAGCACACCCGTGGCACGGGATTTCGGCAGGCGAAAACGCTCCGGAAAAAGTAACAGTATTTGTCGAAATCGTACCTTCTGATACCATTAAGTATGAAGTTGATAAAGAATCGGGTTATTTGAAAATTGACCGTCCACAAAAGTATTCAAACATCATCCCATCACTTTACGGATTTATTCCACAAACCTATTGCGGAGAAGAAGTAGCGAAATTAGCTCGTGAGCGTGGAACTGACAAAGTACTCGAAGGCGATGGCGACCCACTTGATATTTGCGTATTATCGAGCCACCATATTCCTCATGGCGATATTTTATTACAAGCAATTCCGATTGGTGGACTATGTCTATTAGATAAAGGTGAAGCTGATGATAAAATTATTGCGGTTTTAGTTGCTGACCCAATTTACCAGAAATATACTGATATCAGCGAATTGCCTGAAGCTATCATTACGCGTTTGAGACACTATTTCTTGACTTACAAGAGTTTACCAGACGAGAAGAATGCTATTGAAATCTCGAATGTTTATGGCCGTGAAGATGCACAGGAGGTAATCCGTAAATCAATGCTAGATTACCGTGATTTAATCTTCAAACCAATTTAATATTTGGACTAATTAGTTTTTGGCAGTGGATAATTCCTGCTAAAAACTAATCAACCACAATTTCCCTCTATTCAACCTTATATATCCATCTTGTTCACAAGGAAATATGTTTCTTGGGGTTATTCTTCTTTGGCCAATCTAAGTGTTAAATTTTCATCTTCTCTTTTTATTGTTGAAGCAAATTCGTACCTTTGCGGTTGATAATCAATAAATTACAGCAGTGATGCTGAAAGTCAAATGAAAAATAAAAGACCAAGAACAGAAGAAAGAGAGAAATCTTTCGCCAAAAAAGAAAACCCACGTAGTGGCTTTGGCGAAAAAAGAAGAGAGTTTGATAGCAAGCCTTCGTTTAAGAAAAGAGAAGAAGGTGGAGCTAAGTTTGAGGAGAAAAAAAGACCCTTCGGCGAGAAAAAAACATTTTCAAGCGAACGCTCATTTCAGCGTAAAGATGAAAAACCAGAGCGTAAATCGTTTAGTGGTGAGCGTAACTTCCAACGCCGCGATAATACCGCCGACAGCCAACCAGTTAGAGAAAGAAAAGTATTTTCAGATAGACCTAAAGCATCTAATGATGAACGTCCATTCAAACCGTTCAAGAAAGTAGATGATAGCGGCCGCCCGACCTCAAACGACCGTAAGTTTGCTTTTTCGCCTGATAAGCCTCGTTTTCAGAAAAATGAGCCTTATAAGCCATTCAAAAAAGATAAGCCTAATCGTTTCGAATTAAAAGAAAATCAAGCGAATGCTTCAAAAGGCGATGCTCCAAATTATGACTTAGAGCGTTTGAAGAGTAGACTTCCTGAAAAAGTACAACGCAAAGTACAAAAAGAAGAGAAAGAAGCAGGAAAAGACGAGTTAATCAGATTGAATCGCTATATTTCAAACGCAGGAATCGCCTCACGCCGTGATGCCGATGAGCTTATTGCTTCTGGGCAAATTACCGTAAATGGTAAGGTTGTGAGCGAAATGGGTTATAAAGTAAAACCAACCGATGTTGTAAAATACGGAAAGAAAATCTTGAATCGTGAGAAACTGGTTTATGTTTTATTGAATAAACCGAAAGATTTCATCACGACTACTGAAGACCCAAATGAGCGTAAAACTGTGATGGATTTAGTAAAAAACGCTTGTCCAGAACGTATTTACCCAGTAGGCCGCCTCGATAGAAATACGACGGGTTTATTGTTATTGACCAATGATGGCGAATTGGCTGAAAAGCTTTCGCATCCTTCTAACGAAATCAAGAAAATATACCAAGTAGAGCTAAATAAACCAATCAGCGACGAAGATTTTGATAAAATCTCAAATGGTATTGAGTTGGAAGATGGTTTCATTAAACCTGATGAATTGGCCATTGTAACACCTGATGCAGAGGTAGTAGGAATCAAGATTCATAGTGGTAAAAACCGTATCGTACGTAGAATTTTCGAAAGCTTGGGCTACGAAGTCATGAAACTCGACCGCACCACGTATGCTGGCCTCGATAAAAAAGATTTACCAAGAAGTAAATGGCGTTTTTTGACTGAAAAAGAGGTGATTCGCTTGAAGTATATGCTCTAAGAATTTAGGCAAGTACTTGCATGAAATATAATTATTTTAAGTTTTGAAAAATATTAAATTAATAAAACCTGTGAGATTTCTTCACAGGTTTTTTGTTTTTCAGTGCTAAAAAATGCTGTTTCGCACTAAAAAAGCGATACTTCAGATTTTCTAATGTAGAATTGACTACTTAAACCGAAATTGTCATATACCCTTACAACAAAATTCATTATCTTTGCCCATGTTTCTCATATAATCGTAAAGTAGATGATAAATAATTATAGCTTAAACCATGTTCCCAAACGCACGACTAAACCTCGTGAATCAGGCTTAACAATGGTGATGGATAAAGGACTTAGTATCCGTGAAGTTGAAGATATGTTAGATATTTCTGCTCCACACATTGATATTGTAAAGCTTGGCTGGGCCACTTCATTCGTAACACCAAATCTAAAAGATAAAGTAAAAGTATATCAAGATGCGGGTATTCCGGTTTATTTCGGGGGAACGCTCTTTGAAGCTTTCTTGGTTCGTGACCAATTTGAAGATTATCTACGTGTGCTTGACCAATACGGGCTTGAGCATGCAGAGGTTTCTGATGGCTCGATTGAAATTTCGAGTGAAGAAAAATGTAAATACATCAATATTCTTTCGAAACGTGCTAAGGTTCTTTCAGAGGTTGGCTCGAAGGATGCCGAAAAGATTTTTGCTCCCTACAAATGGATTCAAATGATGCAAGCTGAGCTAGATGCAGGTGCATGGAAAGTAATTGGTGAAGCTCGTGAAGGAGGTAATGTCGGTCTTTTCCGTAGTAGTGGTGAAGTACGTCAAGGCTTGGTTGATGAAATTATTCATGCCATTCCTGCCGAAAAAATCATTTGGGAGGCACCACAGAAATCTCAACAAGTATATTTCGTGAAATTGGTAGGTTCAAATGTTAACCTCGGAAATATTGCTCCAAATGAAGTAATTCCACTCGAAACTATCCGTATCGGACTTCGTGGTGATACTTTCGCTCACTTCTTGCCAGAGAAAACAAAGAAACGTTTCAAACTCGGCAAATACAGCAGCGACCGCCGCATTACGCAAGACGAGTAAAAGAGTTCTGAGTTTTGAATTCTGAATGCTGAGTGTTTTGAAGCTGATATTGAATTCTTATTTACTATTGCTGTTTTATGAAAAGTACCGAAAGTATTATTGAGCAGAAATCTTTTCGTTTTGCTGTGAGAATCATTAACTTATATAATTTTTTGCAGGAAAATGCCAAAGAATATGTTCTTTCAAAGCAAGTATTAAGAAGCGGCACTTCAATAGGAGCAAATGTAAGTGAAGCACTTTCTTCAGAATCCACTACCGACTTTATACATAAATTAGGAATAGCAGCGAAAGAAGTAAGAGAGACATCTTATTGGCTTCGTTTGTTGAGCGAAACAAAATTCATAGATGAAAAGTCGTTTAGCTCAATTCATGAAGAATGTAAAGAACTATTAAAAATCATCAATAGTATTATTTTAACTACAAAACAAAAACAAGAGAACAAGAGAAAGAAATCAGAATAGTTATCACTCTGAATTCAGAACTCAAAACTCAGCACTCTTATCATGGAATTCATTCACTTTATTTTAGATTTTCTAAAAGACCCACTAACTACGCTCCAGTGGTTTTTATCTGAGTACGATAAGCTTACTTACGCCATATTGTTTCTGATTATTTTTGTAGAAACTGGGCTAATCATTATGCCACTTTTACCAGGCGACTCGCTTCTTTTTGCAGTAGGGTTGTTGGCTTCTACAACAGGTCAGTTAGACATTGCTTTTGTAATTCCGTTGATGATTTTAGCGGCTCTTTTGGGCGATAATGTGAATTATTTTGTTGGAAAAAACTTCAGTAATTACATCAAATCGCGTGATAAAATTTTATTCTTGAAACGTGAATACATAACAAAAACTGAAGAGTTTTACGAAAAAAATGGAGGTAAAGCTGTAATTATTGCTCGTTTTATGCCAATTATCCGTACAATTGCCCCATTTGTGGCTGGTGCAGGAAGTATGAAATACATGAAATACATTACTTTTTGTGTGTTGGGTGCGGTGCTTTGGGTAACAAGTATTACCCTTATGGGTTATTTTTTAGGCTCTAATGAATGGGTGAAACATAACTTCGAGAAAGTAGTTTTAGGAATCGTATTTGTTTCGGTTCTACCAATGATTATTGGAATCTTAAAGGCACAATTTGCTAAAAAATAAAATATATCATCATTGTCGTTTTGCCGACTCCGCCAGTTTATTAAAATTGGCGGATTTATTTTTTCTATTCAACCATGAATCTTTACGCATTAATCGGTTATCCGCTTGGGCACTCGTTTTCGAAGAAATATTTCACCGAAAAATTTGCCAATATGGGGCTTTCGGAAACACATCAATATACGCTTTTTGAAATTCCCGATATTCAAGAATTTCCTGCTTTGATTAAATCTCAGCCAGACTTGAAAGGTATGAACGTGACTATTCCGCACAAACAAGCTGTTATGCCATTTTTAGATGGTTTAGATGCTTCTGCCGAGAAAGTAGGTGCCGTAAATGTCATTAAGTTTATGGCAGATGGAAAGTTAATTGGCTATAATTCGGATTATTATGGTTTTAAAACTTCGCTTGAAGACTTCTTAGCTGAAACTAATATTCCGAGTATCAAAGCTTTGGTATTAGGTAATGGCGGAGCAGGAAAAGCAGTGGTTGCGGCATTAAAAGATTTAGAAATTAGCTATAAAACTGTTTCACGCACGAAATCAGACGAAAATATTGGTTATGATGATATCCCAGAAATTATTGCTGATTATCAGTTAATTATCAACTGTTCTCCTGTTGGTACTTACCCAAAATCAGATCAATGTCCTGATATTCCTTATGATGCATTAACTGAAAATCATTATTTATATGATTTAGTGTATAATCCGTTAGAAACATTATTTTTGCAAAAAGGCCGAGAGAAAGGTGCGAAAACCCACAATGGTCTTCCGATGCTTCATCTACAAGCTGAGAAAGCCTGGGAAGTATGGAATTCATAGTGTATTTGAGTAGGGGAAAAGTATTTTTGAAATGTCCTAGAAAAAATGTGTGCAACTATTTGATTAATAATATCATCTCGTAAGTATCCGTTTAAATTATAAACCACTGTCAATTTCAAAATTTTATGAAAACAACAATGAAATTCTTGTTTGTGATGTTGTCGTTGATGGCAAGTACAGTTTTTGCTTCTAATGCCGATTTAGAATTTAAAGCCGTAAAAGTTGAAGACGAATTTGCGAAAGTAAATGAGCTCGAGCAATATTTGGCCGCACATCCAAACATGACTTATGAACAAGTAAAACAAGCAAAACCAGAGCTTTTAGAAGGTGTTGACCTCATTTCGAACACAAATACTAATTTAGCTCCAACAAAAGATATGCCTCTAGTGGGTGGTTTTTGGTGGGGATGTTGCCTTGGCGTTATTGGTTTGGCATTGGTGTATTTTATCACCGACCACGATAAAGAACAAGTTCGTATGGCATTTTGGGGGTGTATTATCGCAACAATCATTTGGGGTGTAGGTGGCCTTTGGAATCCATTTGGCTGGTAATATTCCAACAAAAAAATAACAGGAACGCCACAAAGTTTTTCTTAACTTTGTGGCGTTCCTGTTTTAAAATATATCATAAAAGAAAACAACAATGAAATTCAAAAAGCACGTTTTTATTTGCACAAACGATAAAGAAGCTCCAAAAAAATGCTGTGGAAGCGAAAGAGGCATGGCCTTGGTTGATACTTTCAAAGAAGAATTAAAAGAGCGTGGTTTGCTAACTGAAATCAGAGCACAAAAGTCTGGATGTTTAGATACTTGTGCGTTTGGCCCATCGGTAGTAGTTTATCCAGAAGGTGTTTGGTATGGTAATGTACAACCATCAGATGTGAAAGAAATTGTAGAAAACCACTTAATAAACAACCAACCTGTTGAGCGTTTACAACTAAAATTTGCTCCAAAAGAAGCATAAAATGATGAAGTACAAGCACCTTTTCTTCGACCTCGATCATACGCTTTGGGATTTCGAACGCAATTCAGCTGAATGTCTAGCTGATATTTATGAAGTTTTCAATTTCAAAGGCCTCAATATTAGTAGTTTAGATGCTTTTCAGCAAGAATTTTCGGTAGTGAATAAAAACTATTGGAGTATGCTTGAGCAGAATCTTATTACGCACGAAGAACTTCGCCGTCGTCGTTTTCAAGAAACTTTAGAGAACCTAGGAGCAAAAGATATTGAGAAAACTTTTGGTTTGGAAATCAACGAATATTTCTTGGGTTTACTTCCAAAAAAAGCTCATTTGATAGAGGGAGCCGTTGAGGTGCTTGAATATCTTCTACCTAAATATGAATTGCATATCATTAGTAACGGTTGGCAGGATATTCAGCTAAATAAAATGAAAAGCTCTGAAATACATCATTATTTCGGCGAAGTAATTACAAATGAATTAGCTGGAACTCGAAAGCCCGACCCACGAATTTTTGATTATGCCATTGGTAAAACGCAAGCCAACCTTGCCGAAAGTCTGATGATTGGTGATAATTACGAAGCCGATATACTCGGAGCGATGAATGCTAAGATGGATACTGTTTTTTATAACCCAGAAGAGCTTCCAACTGGACAAAAACCAACTTTTGAGATAAAAAAACTTATAGAATTGAAAGATTTTTTGTAATTGTTTTATTCAGTGTGAAAAATAATAAAATCCTATGTTTCCTTAGCAACTGAATTTATTCAGTTAATAATGCACAAGATTATGAAAACAAAAATCGAATACGAAGCTATTATCGAAAAAGACCAAGACCATAATGGCTCATATTGTGACATACCCTTTGATGTTTTTGAAACCTTCGGTAAGAAAAGAGTCAAGATAAAAGCCATGATTGATGCAGTTGAATACCGTGGCTTATTAACTCCAATGGGTGGGAAATATGGGCTTTTTATGAATAAAGAAGTAAGAGACAAAGTTGGAAAAACCTACGGCGATACTGTACATATTACAATTGAAGAAGATACCGAACCCCGTGTAGTAGAAATACCCCAAGACTTGCTCGAAGCCATGCTAGCGGCTGATGTGAAGCCTTTCTTCGATAGTTTATCATTCACGCATCAAAAAGAATATGTTCAATGGATTTTGGAGGCGAAAAAAGAAGAAACTCGCCAGAATCGACTTGTAAAAGCTATTGAAATGATGCAGAATAAAATCAAAACCCGCTAATTTTCATGCAAGAAACTGCCCAAAGCCTACGGAAAACCCTTGATTTTGTGTTGCCACACCTTCACGCCATTAATGATGGAGATGCGAGTATTAAGCCTTTTCCTCATAAATGGTCGAAGAAAGAGATATTGGGGCATTTGATAGATTCTGCTTGTAATAATCAACAAAAATTTGTTCGAATGATGGCACAACCTCACGTAGATTTCGTGGGTTATGCACAAGATTTTTGGGTACAAGAGCAACACTATAATCAAGCTTCGTGGAAACAACTGATTGACTTATGGTATGCTTATAATCAGCATATTGCACATATTATTGCTCATGTAAATCCTGATTTTTTAGATAATACAATCACCATCAATGGTGTTGGGCTCTTTAAATTAGGATTTATTATGAAAGATTATGCCGAGCATCTGAAACACCATTTAAAGGCTATTTTGCCTGATATTGGCCTTGAAAGTAGCTTTGCGAATGTATATAATGCTTAGTTTAAAGTAAAAAAGGGCAAAATAGCTTAAAACTATTTTGCCCAGATATAGCGTTCTAAATTGTTATTTCACCAACTTTTCAGCCAGCCATAAATATTCTTTTATAAAAACTTCAATTTGTTTCAAGAATCCCTCATCTAGCAAATTTCCTTCTGCATCGAATTTTTTATCGACAAGCGGAGTGATAAGCATTTGTGGCGAAACGATTCCGAATAAAGCCCCAACTAATAAAAGCATTTGCTGACTTGCCCGCATACCACCCATAGCACCAATCGAGGCCGTCACGATTCCAAAAGGTTTATGGCTTTGTTTTGGAAAATGGTCGAGTAAATTTTTGAGTGCAGGCGAATATCCACCATTGAATTCTGGAGTTACCAAAATAAATGCATCGGCCGAAAAAACTCTTTCGCCCAAACTTTTCCATTCAGCAGGAACTGCTTCGATTGAGGTCCATACTTTCTGAATAGCGGGCAGCGGAAAATCTCTGACATCGAGCAAATTTACCTCGTGTGTGGCGGTTTCGGATAAGTATTTTTGTAAAAACTGAGCAACTCTCACCGTAATGCTTTCGTGTCGGGGGCTTCCCGAAATAATTTCAATTTTCATAATTTCTTCTTAAAATGATTAAAAGCTCATCGGAACATCAATCAAAAGTACTTCGCTATCAGCAGATGCTTTGATTGCGATAATATCGGTTTCGCTGATACCCAAAGCATCTCTACGTCCTAATTTTTGACCATTTATTTCTACTTCTCCTTCCAAAATGAAAGCATACACGCCATTGTTTTTACCTTTTATTTGGTAGTTGGTTGTGGATCCATTATCGAGATTTCCAAGTGAAAACCACGCATCTTGATTGATACCTACGCCACCATCATTGCTTTCTAATGGCGAAACCACTGTTTGGAATTTATTTTTACGTTCTTCTATCGAAAACTCTTTTTGGTCATAGCGTGGGTTGATGTTTCGGAGTTTAGGAAATACCCATATTTGTAAAAACTTAACAGTTTCGCCGTGGTTTTTATTTTTTTCTGAGTGATAAATCCCCGTTCCTGCCGACATAATCTGTACTTCACCTTTTCTGATAACAGTAGTATTGCCCATGCTATCTTTATGCTCTAAATCGCCCGAAAGTGGAATCGAAACAATTTCCATGTTATCGTGTGGGTGCGTACCAAAGCCCATGCCTCCCGCTACGGTATCATCGTTTAGTACTCTTAAAGCACCAAAATGAATTTTGTTTGGGTCGTGGAAACCAGCAAAACTAAAAGAGTGATAACTATCGAGCCAACCATGATTGGCGTGTCCACGTTCGCTTGCTTTGTGAAATATCGTTTTCATAATAAAAAAAATACATTTACATTTAATGTATATACATATTTATTTAAAATTTAGTTCAAAAATAATTTCAAAATAAAAAAGCCAACTTTAAAAGTCAGCTTTGTGAGTTTTTATCCTTCAACGGCTCTATTCAGAAACTCAATGTATGGGTGCATAGCTTTGAATTTCTCAAGAACATTTTCAATAAAATCAGATTTGAGTGATTCTTTTGATTCAAAATTTGAAGAGGCTGTAAAACTTTTAAGTTTAATAAATTCAATGGCAGGATTTTCTTCATCATAACCTTTGGGTGGGCGAGCTGTGAATGCTTCACGGTCGAGCCCACTCGGAAAAACCTTCTTGAAAGCGGGGGTGTTTACAATGCCATTAAATTCTTCAAAACTATAATCAATCTCAACTCTTATTTTCTTTAAATCTTCAGGTTCGGGCATCCAGATTCCACCAGCTACAAAACATTCAGTTGGTTCGATGTGTAAATAGTAGCCTGCCGAATGGGCTTTTTTGCCGCCTTTGCTAAACGAAGCTCCAAAATTAGTTTTGTAAGGTTCTTTATTTTTAGAAAAACGAATATCTCGATTGATTCGGAACATGCAATCTTTGGCTTGTAAATTGGCTTCTTCAATACTTTTATCAAATTTTGAAATGCCTTTGATGAGTGTTTCTACTATGATTACAAAGTTTTTACGGGCAGTTTCATAGGTTTTGCGATTTTCGTCAAACCAAGGTTTATTGTTGTTTTCTTTTAGTTCGGTAAGAAATTGTAAGGTTTCAGCTTGTAACATAATTTTGATTTTTAGGGAGTTCAATTGCTTTAACAAGCCAAAGTGGCTAAAAGTTTATGAAAACTAAACCTCATTGCCGGATTTTGTACCACTTTCGAAGGTTGAAATATTATTGAGGGTTGTAACCGCAATTTGTGTAAGGGCCTCTTCAGTTAGAAATCCTTGGTGTGAGGTAATCAATACATTCGGGAAAGTCATGAGGCGAGCCAGTGTATCATCAACCAAAATTTCTTCCGAAAGGTCATTGAAGAAAATATTACTTTCTTGCTCGTACACATCAAGTCCTAAATAACCTAATTTTTTAGATTTTAAGGCCTCAACTACCGCTTGGGTATCAATCAAAGCACCTCTACTGGTATTAATGAGCATGGCTCCATTTTTCATTTTTGCAATCGCTTGGTCATTGATTAAATGTAAGGTTTTATCAGTAAGTGGGCAATGCAAAGAGATAATATCCGACTGTGCCAGTACATCCTCGATTGTTGTGTATTGCACACCAGCATCAATTAAATGTTGATTGGGAAATATGTCAAATGCCAATACTTTACAGCCAAAACCCAGCATAATGCGTGCAAAAGCTTCCCCAATTTTACCAGTGCCGATTACGCCCACAGTTTTTTGAAAAAGATCGAAACCGCTCAGTTTCTCGAGCGAAAAATTGCCTTCTCTTACACGATTGTAAGCCTTATGAGTTTTGCGATTAAGTGTAAGAATCAATGCTACGGCGTGCTCAGCAACAGCATGTGGTGAATAAGCAGGTACGCGAACGACAACAATATTGGCTTGGCGGGCTGCTTCTAAATCAACATTGTTGAAACCTGCACAACGGAGTGCAATGAGGCGGACGTTCATTCCTGCGAGTTTTTCAATAACAGTCGCGTTTACTTTATCGTTTACAAAAACGCAAATGGCATCGCTACCCTCAGCTAAACGTACAGATTTTTCGTTTAATGATGCTTCGTAGAAAGTTAATTCGTGCGAATGATTGTGCTTTTCAAAAAACTCTTTGTCGTATGGTTTTGTACTAAAAAATGCAATTTTCATGGAAATATTTATTAATTATTGGATTTAACAGGAATAAATTTGCTCATTTGATAGCTAATAGATAGATGATTTGAAAACCCTAAGGTTTCATGACTACTAATGGCATAATCAAATATAAATTGTTTAGCTTGGAGACCAAATCCAAAGTGAAATTGATTGATTTTTGAACTTATGCCAGTGCGTAAGTAAAAGTTCTTAACAATCTGATACTCAATCCCCGCTTTTATAAGCATCGGAAAATCGAGGTCTTTTTCAGCTTCAGTAATCATTAATATTTGCTTACTTGGTGCAAACGATAGTCCCAACCTCAAAACCGTTGGGATTCTTTGTGAGGCAAAAAGTTTCGCACCCGTGAGGTTATAAGCATGAAAACCTAATTGAACTTTTGAACTCAATTTTGTCATGATACCAAACTCAGTTAAAAGGGTATTTTTTGCGGCGAAATTTTCGATAGCTGCTTGAAAATAGCTTATTTTTACTCCTAAGGCAATCCGATTCATGCTTTTGCCCATGACCAAGCCTACTTTTTGTTCGTTATAGAGTTTATCGCCAAAACGCTCAATACCGAATCCTAAGTTAGCAAATTTAGTAAGATAATTACCCGATAACGCCAGTGTTTGTAAACCTGAAATATTATAGCGAGCATGATAAGAGGTGCTCACAAAATTTTCTTGTACAAACCCCAGCCCAGCAGGGTTACTGAAAATTGAGTTTCGGTCGGCCAAAGCTGTAGTTGCATTGCCAATACCCCAACTTTTCGCCCCAATCGGGAATGGTTCTCCAGAAGCCCAAATATTATTTGTTTTTAAAATAAAAATAAAACAACAACTAAAGGTTAACTTGTGGAAACAGTAATCACTTTTATAGTAAACAGCAAGAGTTTTTAACATCCTTTCGAATTTTCGGTAAAATACCCAAATATTTAGAAAATAAAAAAGGATAAACCTCAGTGGTTTATCCTTTTTGGGAAATTATGCTAATTAGATTAATTAAATTTACGTTTAACAATATCTATAAATTCTTCGGCTTCAGCACCTGTAATATCCCACATATATCTTGGAACATATTTTTTTAGTATTAACTCTTTTGCCTCGCTAAAGTCTTTGCAAAGTTCGAGTTCTTCTAGTGCATGAGAAAATGCTTGAATATTGCCACCAAAGAGGTTATTAGTAAATAAGAAACGTTGATTGAGCGAAATCACTCCAGTGATACCTTCAATCCGTGAGTTTTGATGGTAATCAAGCACTGTTTTATTCAATTGTGTTTGGTCATTCAGTGATTTTTTTTCACCAGCTAACTTTTCATTTAATCGTACATCCTCACTTTCTCTTACGTTTCGAGCCTCATTGATTCTTGGGGCTAATGATTCTACTCTTTGTTCATATAGTGGTGTTGGCTCTGGTCTTTGAACAGGAACAGGCCTTGGCTCTGGGGTAATAGCCCTCTCTTGAATAACTGGAGCGGGTTCTACAAATCGTTCACGTTCGACTACCGCAGGGGCGGGCTTGGGCGTATATATACGCTCAACCACTGGTTGTGGCTCGTATCTTGGTTGTTGGCTAACTACTTGAGGAGGTGTAGTTGGAGTTACAAAGTCGAAAAAAGAAGTATTTGTATCCATTTCAGGTATTTTAGCTGCCTTTCTTGGCACTAAATCTTCAGGAATAGGTACTATTTCATCAAATTTTGCTAAATACTCATCAGGGTTTTCGAGTGAAAGCGGTGTTTCTTCAAGCCAAGTCATTGCTTGATTCGCAAAAACAAATTCTTGCCCATTTAGTTTTTCAGCTAATTTGGGCAGCACATCTTTATTTATTAGTATGTATTTCGTGAGTGGACGAATATTTTCGTGACTAAACTTAAAACTTGGTAAATCACGCATTAATTCTTTATAAAATGTTTGCGGGTCGAGAATGAGTACTAATGCTTCACCAACAGAATCAATTAAAAGAGGTTCAAAATGTTCTCTTTTAATAGAAATGTGTTGTGAAACAGTATTCATAAAAGTTTTAAGTGCTTGCTGAACTTCCGAAGCACCAAAATCAAAATATGGACTACGAAGGCGTTGAGTTTCGCCTTGCCATTTATCAAATAGTGCTTTGATAGTGAGCATGTTTACTTGCTGTATAGCAGTTAAACCAAGAATTTGTTTACCAGTAATACTACTGTATTGAGCAAAAAAATCATCACATATCTTGGCCGCGTAAGCCTTACTGTACCGTTCTACGGCTGACAAATTCAATTTGTTCGTCATTAGTAAATTCGTTTTTTTTGTATCCTGTTAGTTGTAGGCTCTAGTAGGGATATTCAGAAATGAGCCATTTAGGGTTTGTTTCGTAATATCTAATCATTTACACAAAATTAACGCAACTATGTTGCCAGTTTTTATTAGAACGAAAAAAATAATTAAATAATGTTTATAGAACCCAAAAGAGGTAGAAATCAAGAACAAAAGTCAGGCTGGATTGAGGTAGTTTGTGGCTCAATGTTCTCCGGAAAGACCGAAGAATTAATTCGTAGGTTGAAGCGTGCCAAAATTGCCAAACAGAAGGTAGAAATTTTTAAGCCTTCAATTGATGTGCGTTATCATGAAGTAGATATTGTTTCACATAACCAGACAGCCATTCGCTCTACACCAGTTCATACATCAGAAGAAATTTTGTTGATGACCACTGATTGTGAAGTTGTAGGTATAGACGAAGCTCAATTTTTTGATAATGGAATTATAGCGGTAGTAAATAAACTTGCTGAAAATGGCAAGCGTGTAATTGTGGCGGGTCTTGATATGGACTCGCGTGGAATTCCTTTCGGACCAATGCCCGCTTTGATGTCAATTGCCGAATACGTAACGAAAGTACATGCCATTTGTGTAGTTTGTGGAGATATCGCTAATTATTCTTATCGAAAAGTTCCTAACGAACAACAAGTAATGCTTGGAGAGTCTGATTCTTATGAAGCTCGTTGCCGTAAATGCTTTCATGCAGGGTGAGTAAAAAATTGTGGCATACATCAAAAGTGTGCCACAATTTTTACATAGGAACTTAAAATCTCAAGATGGTGGCTGAGCGAAGTCGAAGCTACCGTTTCTATTATTAATTACTTTTCTAAGACAGCCTTCCATTTTTCGTAAACTATCTTGTATTCAGCTACTGCCTGTGCATTTGGCTCAATTACCTTCAACTTTGTTAGTTTGCACATAGCTTCCTTAGGAGTTTGATAAAATCCTGCACCAAATCCTGCACCAAGTGCTGCTCCTTTTGCTCCATCAGTATCATAAAGCTCAACAGGCGTATTGGTAATATTTACGAGAGCATTACTAAAAATATCACTCAAAAACATATTGGCATTTCCAGCACGAATGACCTTCGGCTCTACGCCATTTCCTTGCATAATTTCAAAACCGTAGTTTAATGAAAAAGCAATGCCTTCTTGTGCAGCACGGAAGATATGGCTTCTTGAATGAATATTGAAGTCAAGGTTTTGGAAAGATGCTCCCAAAATTCTGTTATTCAGCATGCGTTCGGCACCATTTCCAAAGGGCATTACCAATAGACCATTACTACCGATAGGGGCTTGTGCGGCTAGCTGATTCATTTCTGAATAACTCAGATGGCCACCGAAATTTTCTTTCGCCCAACGATTTAAAATACCCGTTCCATTGATACACAATAAAATACCAATTCTATTTTCACCACCCAACTGATGATTGACATGAGCAAATGAGTTAATACGAGATTGAGGGTCGTACGAAACTTGGTCACTAACTGCATAAACTACGCCCGATGTGCCGGCGGTTGCTGCAATTTCACCAGGATTGAGCACATCTAATGAAAGTGCATTATTAGGTTGGTCTCCAGCTTTATATGTCACAGGAATACCTGCTTTTATACCTAAAAGTTGAGCAATATCGCTCGTTACTTCTCCGTGATTACTAAAAACTGGATTGATAGTTGGAATAAGACTTTCTTCAAAACCATAGTAATCCATTACATCTGCCGAAACTTCATTGGCTTGAAAATCCCAGAAAATTCCTTCTGAAAGGCCAGAGTTTGAAGTTGTTATCTCATTGGTGAGCATCATTGCGATATAATCGCCAGGAAGCATGATTTTATCGCATTGCTCATAAATATGTGGTTCGTTAGCTTTAACCCATGCCAATTTCGATGCAGTAAAGTTTCCAGGAGAATTGAGTAAATGGTTCAAACAAACATCTTCTCCAATGTCACTAAATGCTTTTGCCCCAATTTCAACGGCACGACTATCGCACCAAATAATTGATGGACGTAAGACTTTTTTATTTTTATCTACCATTACCAAACCGTGCATTTGGTAGGCAATACCAATCGCTCCGATAGATTGCGGGTCGAATTTGCCCGAAGCATTTACTCGCTTGATGGCTTCAATAGAATTAGTCCACCACATTTCGGGGTCTTGTTCGGCCCAACCAGCATGAGGAGATGAGATACTTGCTTCAACATCAGGATATTGAGCTGAAGCGATAACTTGTTGTGTATCAGCATCTACAACGGATGCTTTGATAGAAGAAGTGCCAATGTCTAAGCCGAGTAATAACATGATTAAAGTTTTTTAATTGTCAAAGTTACAATTATTTTTTGTTGGTGCAAAAACTGAGTTTTTTGTTATTGCCTTCGACTTCGCTCAGGCAACAACAAGAATCATTGTTTGAGCGAAGCTCTACGGTTGGTGAGCAAAGTTCTACAGTTAGTGAGCAAAGTTCTACAGTTAGTGAGCAAAGTTCTACGGTTGGTGAGCGAAGTTCTACGGTTGGTGAGTAAAGTTCTACAGTTGGTGAGCGAAGTTTTACAGTTTGTGAGCAAAGTTCTACGGTTGGTGAGCAAAGTTCTACGGTTGGTGAGCAAAGTTCTACAGTTGGTGAGCAAAGTTCTACGGTTGGTGAGCAAAGTTCTACAGTTGGTGAGCAAAGTTCTACAGTTGGTGAGCAAAGTTCTACGGTTGGTGAGCGAAGCCGAACCAAGCCAAGAAATTGCTACTTCCCTACAAAATCACGTACTTTGTACTGAATATTTAGAATATACCTGTGCATAATAATTATTATTTTCTCCGTAAGCTTACCAAACAACTTGCGTCTAAGATTATAGGCTTGAAGTTGATGGAGTGCTTTAGTCAGGAAAAAGATGAATTAGTATTGGGTTTTGCGGCGGCTCGCGGTAAAAACCGAAACTACAAAGAGTTTTTTATCAAAGCTATTGTCTTTCCTGATTTTTCGTGTTTGTATTTTACCGATAAGTTTGAGCGTGCCCGACGCAATAGCGTAGATTTATTTGAGCAACTAATTGATTTAGAAGTAACGGGCGTGAGGCAATTTAAAAATGAAAGATGTTTCGCGATTACTTTCGAAAATGGATTTTCTTTGGCGTTTAGAATGTATGGAACTCGCTCGAATTTAATTTTATTTCATGAAAATGAAGTTTTAGAGCTATTTCATAGTAGAATTGTTTCGGATAAAAACCTTATTTACAATCAATTAGATAGAGAAATCGAGCAAACATACGAGCGTTTTTTAAGCGAAAAACAAGATTATAGAAAATTATATCCAACGCTCGGGAAAATTGTAAACGACCAACTTACACTGGGTAAAACTACTTGGGAAGAGCTACAAACGTTTGTGCAGCAACTTGAGCACCCACGCTATTATTTGGTTAGGTGGGAGCACGCGTTGCATTTATCGCTTTTGCCTGTCGGAGAAATTATAGAAGAATTCAGCGAGCCAATAGAGGCGATGAATGCCTTTTATATTGCTTATAATAAAGTAAATACGCTTGACGATGAAAAAGCTGAGGTGCTCAGACGCTTATCAAAAGAGAAAAAGCAAACCGAAGCTTATCTACAAAATTCGTATCAAAGAATGGAATCGCTTGATTCGGAGGTTAAAAATGAAGAAATTGGGCATATTCTAATGGCCAACTTACACCAAATCGAAGAGCGTGCTGAGCGAGTAGAACTTTTTGACTTTTACCGAAATCAAAATATTGTTATAAAACTCAGAGGAGATTTATCGCCGCAAAAAAACGCCGAAAACTTTTACAGAAAAGCCAAAAATGAGAAAATTGAAATAGAAAAACTCATAGAAAATATAGAAAGTAGAGAGGCTTTGCTCGAAACCATCAATCGTCATATTGAAAATATCGAACAATCGGAAAACCTGAAAAATCTACGAAGCTATCTAAAAGCTAATGGTTTATCGCCCAATAGTAAGTTAAAAATACAGTCGTATCGAGAATTATTTAAGCGTTTTGAGGTAGATGGTTTTGAAATTTTAGTTGGTAAAAACTCAAAAAATAATGATTTACTTACGCAGCAATATGCTTATAAAGAAGACCTTTGGCTACACGCCCGCGATGCCACTGGTTCGCACGTAGTATTAAAATATAGAGCTGGAAAGAAGTTTCCGAATGCTGTAATTGAAAAAGCGGCCTCATTAGCGGCATATTTTTCAAAACGCCGTAATGAAACTTTGGCACCAGTGATTGTTACGCCTAAGAAGTTTGTTCGTAAACCCAAGGGCTTTGCCGAAGGACAGGTATTAGTCGATAAAGAAGAGGTGGTTATGGTAGAGCCTAAATTACCTTGATGGCTTTATACGCTTCAAAAACTGAATTTATTTAGTGATTAAATCATTCAAAATTAATCAAATTGTTTCCAACCTTTTTTTATAAAAACAGTCAATTATGTCGAACAACGATATTTTAAAGAAATTGCGAGTTGCTTTGCAATTACGCGATGACCAAATAGTTGAGATATTGAAACTGGCCAATTTCAATGCCTCAAAAGCCGAAATCGGGGCTTTTTTTAGAGATAAAGAACACCCAAGTTTTAAACCTTGTGGCGACCAGATTCTAAGAAAATTTCTTGATGGACTCATTATACACTTGCGTGGGCCGAAAGAAGATAAAAAGCCGTCGATTGTTAAAGGTAATATTTTGGTACAAGAACCCAAAACGTCTAATAAGTAGTGTTTAGTAGGAAGGTTATGGGTATTTCTCTAAAAGTTGTTTGTATTTCATTCATTCATTTTGGAGTAAAAATCCGATAACTTTCTAAATACTGTGAGATTATTATCACTTAAACTATACGCAGGCATTATTTGCTTGTGTGTTTTGGCCTGTGTAAAGCCCCAACAAAATATTGAGCCAGTGGCCAATGAGGTGCTCGTTCCAAAAACAATTACCTCAATTCCTAAGGATACGGTTTTGGTTCTACCCAAAGATACGCTCATTGCAAAAAATGATACTGTAAAAAAAGTAGCAGTTCAAGATACGGTCAAGAAAAAGCCTGAAGGCGAACAAATCTTCGAGTTTTATAATATTACATCGCCCGATATTTCGATTAGTTTACCTTCGCATAGTATCGTGATGATTCCTGTTACTTATGTTGGCAAAGATATCGGCGTAGCTAATAGTTTTTGCGAATACTGGCTTTATACCAAAGATGGAAAATTGGTCTGCTATTGCAAAAATACGGTGAGTGGTTTACACCCAGTTTATGCCAATAATTTCAATACCAATAATCATTTACCTCAGTTTACAAAAAAGATTGCCTACGGCGAATATCGTTTGGTTTATAAAAATATTTCTAAGGCGGCGGTTAGGCAAGATTTAATGTTTGGTTTGATTATTAATGAAAATAAAGACCAAATCAATGTAAAAGTTGATAGTGGCGAAACACGCGAGTTTTGGATTAATATTTATCCATCGACAAGTGCGTTTAAGATGAATAATAACAATAAGGATAAAATATAGTACCTGCTCATTGAGCATTTACTTCTAAACATTCAAATGACTTTTCGGAACCGCTTGCAGTATTTATTAGTAGTTAGGTTGCAAATCTCCAATAAAGAGGCTTTAGCTTTGATTTTGTCGGGAAAGGTGTTGGTCAATGGAGTTGCGGCGACTACAAATTGCGAGTTAAATCAAACCGATGAGGTGATTTATGAAGGAAAAATACTACAAGAATCTAAGAAAATGATTTATGTGGCCTACTACAAGCCACGTGGAATAGAAACTACTTTAAATACACAAATTGAAGATAATCTGAAGGAAGTTTTGCCTTTTGAAGAAGAGGTATTTCCAGTTGGACGACTTGATAAAGCTTCGGAAGGACTTTTATTATTAACCAATGATGGTAGGGTCTATGATAAAATTTTGCGGAATGAAAATAAAACCGAAAAAGATTATGTCGTAGAGGTAGATAGACCAATTACTGATGAATTTTTGAAGCAAATGGCAAGTGGAATTGTGATTATGGGCAAAAAAACACTTCCCTGTAAAGTCGTAAAATTGGATGACTTTGTTTTTAAAATTACCTTAGTTCAAGGCCTAAATCGACAGATTCGAAGAATGTGCTATAAACTCAACTATGAAGTTTTGAGCTTAAAAAGAGTGCGAATTGAAAATATAGATTTAGGAGATTTGAAAGCAGGAGAATATCGGTTTTTAGACTTTCAAGGTTTCAAAACCTCGAAAGTCTAAAAATAATGTTTATCTATCGCCACGTTTAGGTTTATTCCCAGATTTCTTGATAGGTCGGCCATATTTTGCCCATTTTTCGGCTTTAATATCGCGTCTTACGTTCACTTTTTTATTTTTGGCCAATTTCTCATGAAAAGCTGGACCAACATCTTCTCGTTTTGGGGCCTTTACCAACACATTTTTCATCTTTACCTGTGGCATTTCGGCTTCGGTCAATACATCTGAAATTGTGAGGTTTTCGGGTAATTCAGCTACAGGAATTTCGTAGTTCATCATCTCCTCAATGGCATCAATTTGCTCAATTTCTTTTGGAGTCATGAAAGTGATGGCGATACCTTTTTTATCGACACGCCCCGTACGACCGATGCGGTGAATGTAGTTTTCGGGCACTTCAGGAATATCAAAATTAATAACGTGCGAAACCTCAGCGATATCTATACCACGAGCAATGATATCGGTGGCAATGAGCATTTTACAACTTCCTTCTTGAAAAGCTTTTACGGTGTTGAAACGCGTATTTTGTGCTTTATTTGAGTGAATAACGCCTACTTTTTCGCCGTATTTTCTTTCAATTCGGTTATAAAGTTGGTCGGCCAATTCTTTGGTAGCTGCAAAAATCAATACTTTACTCATGCTGTCGTCGTCCATTAAAAGCAATTCGAGTAAATTTACTTTTGTATTGAAATTTGGTACATGGTAGAGCGTCTGCGAAATATTCTCTAATGGCGAACCCGCTGGTGCAGCTTCTACTCTCATAGGTTCGTTGAAGTATGTTTCAATGATTTGCTCAACTTCTTCGGTAATTGTAGCCGAAAAAAGCAAATTTTGGCGGCGAGTTGGCAATAAATCAAGAATGTTTTTGAGTTGAGGACGAAAACCCAGATTGAGCATTTCATCTACTTCATCAATGATTAGTTTTTTGAGAGATTTGGTTTTAATAAAACCACTCGAAAGCAAATCAATCAAACGGCCAGGTGTTCCTACCAAAATATCTACTCCATTCTGAATGTCTAAAATTTGAGGCTTGATGTTTACCCCACCATACACACCCACGGTTATGACACTCATGTAGGTTGTAAGTTTCTGAATAGATTCTACCACCTGTACTACCAGCTCACGTGTAGGAACAATGATGAGTACTTGTGGCATTTTTTCTTTCGAAAACTGATATTGGCGTAAACTTGGCAATAAATAGGCAAAAGTTTTACCTGTTCCAGTTTGGGCAATTCCGCAAACATCTTTACCCGACATTACCACCGAGAAAACTTTCTGCTGAATGGTTGTTGGCGTTGTATAGCCCAAGTCATCGAGGGCATTGATGAGTTGTTTATTGAGATTTAATTCGTTGAAAGTCATTGTTTTTATTAATAGACCGATTGTATGGGTCAGGGTTGTTAGAGCAGATGGTCGCTAACAAAAAATCCTTATTTACTTCGAAATAATCCACAAAGTTACGGTTATTCTGCGAGTAAATAAGGATTTTAGGCATTTACCTCGAAAAATGCTATAATTCTAAGACTTGTTTTTCGTTTAGAAGAACATTTTTGAGCACTGAATAAGGAATTTTATGCGGAATAGTTTTTGAATCAATGGCCAAAACTGCCGCCGCCGCCGCCGATTGCCCTAAAATCATGAAAACGGGTTCCATGCGAATAGAACCATAGGCAATATGCGAACTTGATAGGCAGACAGGTACTAAAAGATTCGAACATTCGTTTTCTTTAGGCAAGATTGATTCGTAAGCAATAGAATAAGGTTTGTCGGGATGCACGCCAATATCACCTTCATTTTGCACATAACCATCGGCTTTCACAAAACGTTGAGCATTGTGCGAATCTAATGAATACGAACCCATTCCAATTGGATTTTGGACATTGGTTTTACCTAAAGCATCGGCTTCTTTCATTACGTATTTACCAATCATGCGGCGTGCTTCACGAATATAAAGCTGGTGTGGCCAATGTCCATTATCCTTAAATTCGTCTTTAGGTAAGCCCCATTGTTGCATTTTTTCTCTTACATCGTTCGGTACACGTGGGTCATTTTGTAAGAAATACATGAGTCCTTTCTGATAATGTTCGTGTTCTTTGATAATTTCTCTTCGGCGTTCGTAACTAGCTTCAGGGTAATCGTAGTTTTTGCCTATGTAATCAGTACTAAAGGGTCCATGATTATTAGTATCAGTTTTTCGATTAGGAATAGCATCAAACTTATCGAAAGTTTCTCGCCACCCACTGGCAAATACCCTTGCGTAAAGTTCATACCGAGCAGGGTCATAGCCATCAGGTTTAGCAAATGGTATTCTGTTATCGGGGTGATTACTCAAACACATTCTGAAGCAATAGGCTTGAATTTTATTATCTCCCGAACCATATTCTCCGGGTGGTTCGGCTGAAACTTCTGGTAAAAGTCCACTTTTGGGGTCATTTTCAACTACGTAAGGGCTAATTTTAGCTTTGAAATGATGCCCGTGCTGAAATACATTTGTTTGCACGCCATTCCATTTTTCACTATAAACACTATTAGCTTCACGCCCGATGTGGTAGCTTACACCAGCGGCAGCCATGAGGTCACCTTCATAAGTGGCATCAATAAACATTTTGCCTTCATAAGTCTTGCCACTGAGTGTTCGAAAAGAAACGATTCTTTCATTTACTTTTTTTATGCCTTTGGCTGAGCGGTCTAACCATTCATTGCGGTAAATGATTAAGTTATTCTCTCGGGCAAAATCTTCGAATACTTGTTCTGCGGCATGGGGTTCAAAAATCCACATGGTTCGATTTGCTCCATCGAGTGCGGGCGTTCCTTGTCCTTTATTGCCGTATTCTTCTCTTTTTTGCCATTGCCATGATTCGGGTTTCTGATAGTGGCTGTATAACCTTTGGTAGAATTCACGGGAAAGGCCGCCAATTACTTGTTTATTTCCTGTATCCGTAAAGCCTAAACCTCCCGATGATAAACCGCCTAAGTGTTTGTCGGGGGAGACAATAATGACGGTTTTTCCCATCTTTTTTACTTGAACGGCAGCCGTAATTGCCGCAGAAGTGCCGCCATAAATAATTACATCGGCTTTGTTGATTGCTTTTTGTGCGAATAGTCCGTGAAAAATTAGTAAACAGAAAGAGAGGTTTCTGTAAAAGTAGTAGTTCATAAAAAATGAGTTTTGGGTTGGATAGCGTTTTCGATATTAAGTTAGGTAAAAAAGCCTAAAGCAGAAAATAAAAAAGCCAGCGAGATAAAATCTGCTGGCTATTCAAAAAATCAATGAAGCTATCATTCCATTGCTTTCAATTCTTTTAGTAAATTATCTACTTGCTCAGGTGTATTTGAAGGGAAATTCGAAATTCTGATTTGAGTATCTTTATTCGGGCCATAACCACTTCCAATAATCATATTTTTTTCCTTCAATGTTTCGATAATCGCTTTCGAGGGTTTTTTAGTATCGGCCACTATCACCGTTTTCGAGCGGTGCTCTGGATTTTGTACGGCAGCACTACACAAACTGCTGGTTTCTAGGTATTTATAAATTTTCTTTACCTTCTCGTCGGTTTCTTTTCTGATATTCTCAATACCTTTTTTGTTCATATCTTCAGCTACTTTACCGAGTAGATAAATCCCTAAAACATTTGGAGTAGCTGGCGTTTCGTAAGTTTCGTAGTTTTTCCACAAAACTGGTAAATTATGGTGTGCTCCGATGGTAATGTTTTCATATTTGGCCAAACGTTTGGCTTTTTCTAAACATTTTTCATTGGCAATCCATACACCTAAACCTGCGGGTAAACCAAAAGCTTTTTGAACCGAAAAGAAAGCGGTATCAATTAAATCTAAATCTAACTCGGGAATGGGTGCTGATGAAACTATATCTACAGCCATGAGGCGTTTTTGATTACTGCGTTTGAGTTTATGAATATCGGCCTCACGCATTTGTACACCCGTACTGGTTTCATTCTGAGTGACACAAATAAGCTCTGCATATTCGGGAACTTCAATTTCACCGTAGCTAAATCCTTCGCCCAATGGTTTTTCAAATTTATGAGCGAATTTTTGAGCCGAAACGGCATATTTATAGAATTTGTCAGAGAATGAACCATTGACTAAATGAAAACTCTCGTGCTCAACGAGGTTCAATAAGATTCGCTCCCATACTTCCGATGCCGAACCTGTGAAGAATATACCCGACGATGCTGGAATGTTCATTAGTGTACGTAGGTTTTCTACGCAGTGCTGATAAATCTTACGGAATTGTCCGCTACGATGTGAAATCGAACCGATTTGCTCGTCAATTGCTTGACGCATAAATTCTTCGAATTTAGGGTTCAATTCGGCTGGCCCGGCAGTGAAATAGATATTTTTCATGTTTGGTTTTGTTATCGGAGATTCCAAAAATAAAAAAAGTCAAGCAGATAGCTATCCGCTTGAAATAAATGCTTTAAAAAGTATAATTCTTTCTTGAAGTAGCACAATTATTTGACTAGATTTATTCGGGAAGAAACGTCAGATAGCTTAACTGTGTTTCATCGAACATATCTTTTGTAATTTCTTGGAGGTCAGCGGCTTCAATATTTTTTATATCTGCAAAAATACTTTCCAGCGATTCAACCTTTCCGATATCTAAAATACTCTTGGCCATCATGAGCATAAAACTCTGATTGCTTTCCTCTGCCATGGCTAGCTGCCCCATGAGTTGTTCTTTGACTGTATGTAATTGTAGCTTGCCCAATGGTTTGTCTTTCAAGATTTGCATTTCTTTCAAAATCAAGGAATTTGCCTTATCAAGGTTTGATTTATCGGTTGCGAAATAAATGCCAAAAAAGCCTGTATCCGTAAAAGGGGAGTAGGTAGCATCAATGCCATAAACTAAACCATATTTTTCACGAAGGGTCATGTTAAGGCGTGAATTCATGCCAGGGCCACCGAATAGATTGACGAGCATAAAGAACGGTAAGCGATGCTCATCAGACATTGAATAAGAAGGTCGGCCAATGGCACAATGTGCTTGGGTGATTTTCTTAGTTGTGGTGATTCGCTGTGCTTGATAGGCCGTTGGCGGAACACGCACAAGGTCTGATTTCTTGGCAGGAATATCTTTGAGGTATTTTTCTGCGATTTTGATGGCTTTCTGAAATGGAATATTTCCCACAATCGACATCACGATTTTTTCAGTATCCATATTCTCAGCAATGAAATCTTGTAATTCTTTGCGAGTAAAGCCTTTTACACTCTCTTGCGTACCTAAAATATTGGCTCCAAGTTGGTGATTGGCAAAAACAATTTCATCGAAATCATCTTGTAGGGCATCTTCTGGAGAATCTTGATACATCGACATTTCTTCTAAAATCACCCCACGCTCTTTTTCGATTTGATTTTCGGGGAAAACCGAATCGAAGGTAATATCGGCTAAGAGTTCAACCGATTTTTCGAAATGTGCATCAAGCACCGATGCGTAGAAACATATTTTTTCTTTAGTCGTATATGCGTTTAATTCGCCACCTACCGACTCTAATCTATTAATAATATGGTAAGATTTCCGCTTTTTCGTACCTTTGAAGGCCATGTGCTCCCAAAAGTGAGCCAAACCTAATTGATTGGGCTTTTCATCACGACTACCCATGTCGAGCATGAGTCCGCAATGTACAATTTGGGTGTAAGGTACTTGTCGATGAGCAACTCTAATGCCGTTTGGCAATGTATGTATTTGGTATTCGGTCATAAATTGGGCTTTCAGCGATAAGCTAAGGCTTTTAGCTAAAAAATAAGGCTCGAAATAGAAGTTTGATGATATTTCAAGCTAATCGCTAATAGCCTAGGGCTAATAGCAAATAATATAATATTTGACAAATTTAATCAAAAGTTAGTTCAATGCGTATAGGTTTTGATGCAAAAAGGGCTTTTAATAATCATACTGGTTTGGGTAATTATAGTCGATTTATTATTGACTCCCTACTGAAATATGCTCCACAGCACGAATATTTGGCATATACGCCTAAAAAGCCTAAAACAACATTAGCTTTAGCTCCGAAATTACCCACTACGACTTTTGGTGGAGGCTTATGGCGGAGCTGGCTTATTAATAACGATTTGCAAAAGGATAATGTTGATATTTTTCACGGATTAAGTAATGAAATCCCATTTGGTATTAAAAAAACAGGTGTAAAATCGGTCGTAACAATTCATGATTTGATTTTCGTTCGTTATCCTGCATTATATCCTGCCATTGACCGTTTTTTTTACCAACAGAAATTTAAGTACGCTTGCCAAAATGCCGATGCCGTGGTGGCAGTAAGTCAGCAAACCAAAGATGATATTGTAGATTTTTACAATATTGACCCCGATAAAATTTCGGTAATATACCAAGATTGTCAAGCGACATTTTATCAAAATGTTGATGGTCAACTATTAACGAGCATAAAAACGAAATATCATTTACATAAACCATACCTCATTTGTGTATCATCATTCAGTGAGCGAAAAAATCAAAAACGCTTGGTTGACGCTTTTCAAGCATTGAATTTGAAAAACTATGATTTGGTATTAGTTGGTGGAAAATCTAAATATGCCGAAGAAATTTTAAGTAAAAATATTGCTGGAGTTCGAATGCTTTTCAATGTACCATCGAGCGATTTACCAGCTTTATACCAAGGGGCTTCTTTGTGTGTATATCCTTCTTTTTTTGAGGGCTTTGGTATTCCAATTGTCGAGGCTTTACATTCGGGTATTCCAGTGGTGGCTGCTACGGGTTCTTGTTTAGAAGAGGCTGGTGGTGAAGGTGCTTTGTATGCTAATCCTTTAGATGTAAATGATTTATCAGGAAAAATACACGAAGTATTAAGTTCTGAAAGCTTACAAAAAGCGTTGGTACAAAAAGGTCAGGAACATATTCAACAATTTTCTTCCGAAAACATTGCTAAGCAATTGGTAGAACTCTATCAAAAATTATAAAATAAGGTGTTGATTATCATATTTTTACGCAAAAATATGTGCTTATTTTGTCAAAAATAAAAGTATTCACACTGAAAAATAGCCTGATAGTGAAAAGTATCATTAAAAGATTCGTATTATTTGGATTATCACTCAATTTGCTTGCGTGCAGTATCGACAAGGAAGCCCCTATTTTGCCCAGATTTGATGCTGTAACTATCAGCGAAACAACAATAGCTTCTGCAAGTTTATCCGTTTCATTCTTGGAAGTTGGTAATCAATCTATAACTGATTATGGGATTGTTTATTCAGAAACAAATCTTTCTCCTACACTAACAGATAGTAAAGTTAGTAATGGAGCTCTCACTCAAACAACTTCACCTTATACTTACCTTGTTAAGATAAGTAATTTGAAGGCGAACACCGTCTATTATGCAAGGGCTTATGTAATTACTGAAAGTGGAACTATTTACAGCAATGTAATTTCGGTTAAAACATTGGCCATTGTTTCTCCTAGTATAAAAACTACAGAAGCTAGCACTTATACCATTTATTCGGCAAAAGTGGGAGGGAGTATTGAAACCAAGGGTTCGTATGATATTAGCGAGTATGGAATTTGTTGGTCTCAAAGATTTGCAGTTCCAACCATTGAACATTCTAAAGAAAAAATCACTGGCGATGTAAGCACTTTCCCGAAAGCATATTCACTCATTATTTATAACTTACCAGAAAAAGGCACAATCTATTATCGGGCTTATGTGATTTCAAATGGAAACGTTATTTATGGAGATGTTTTAACTTATACTTTAGAAGTTGAGGGTTATCCAAAAGTTTCAACTGATGGTGCGGTATATGTAGCTGATAGTGTGATGAAATTGAATGGAACTATCGTAAACAAGGGGAAATATGAAGTTACAGAATATGGAATGTGTTGGGGTTTCAATGATTCATTTATAAACCCAACCGTTTGTGAAAATAAAGGAAGCTTGACGGTCATGCCTAATTCCTTACCAGCACCGTATTCAATAGAGGCTAAAAAACTGAAAACAGGGGTTGTATATTTTTATCGGTCTTATCTAACCTCGAATGGAATTACAACTTTTGGTACTCAAAAATCATTTATCATTGAATCGAAATAAGGAAAAACTTGAGTTTGCTCGATAATAAATTTGACTTTAGTCAAAGAAAATGTTTAGACTAAAGTCAAATTTGTTTTTATTCAGGATTGCTACAGTTAAAACTGACTGCAATGAGTAACAATTCTTTAAAATTCGAGATAAGCCAAGTTTCTTAACTTATTTTTTATAAACAACGCCATCTTTCATTACAAAAGAGAGTTTCTTTTCGATTACAGTAATATCTTGCTCAGGATTACCATCAACGGCGATAATATCGGCAAATTTACCTACTGAAATCGAACCAATTTTATCTTTTACTCCAATCAAATCTGCTGCATTGATAGTTGCTGATTGAATGGCCTGTACGGGAGTCAGGCCATATTTTACCATATAGAAAAACTGCTTAGCGTTATCGCCGTGAGGATACACACCCGCATCGGTTCCAAAAGCTATTTTTACACCCGCTTTAACTGCTTTTTGAAAGTTTTCTCTTTGTGTACGACCTACCATACGTTCTTTTTCAATGATTTTTTGTGGGAAACCCAATTTAGCATATTCAGCTAAAATAAAGTCATCATTATAAATATCAGCTACCAAATACGTTCCTTTTTGTTTCATTAATTCTATTCCTTCTTCATCGATAAAGCTTCCATGTTCGATAGAGGCTACGCCCGCTTTTACAGCTCTTTTTATTCCCTCAGTTCCATGTGCGTGTGCGGCTACTTTTTTGCCCCACATTTTGGCTTCTTCAACCATTACGTTCATTTCTTCTTGCGAATACTGCGGAGCTCCTACCGATTCTTCTTCAGTAAGTACGCCTGCAGTTGCACCAAATTTGATTAAATCTGCTCCGTATTTGATATTGGTTCGAACTTGCTTTCTGATTTCATCAACACCGTCGGCCACTGAACCAATTTGGTGGATTTTTACATAAGGTGAAAAGCCATTCATATCGCCATGGCTGCCCGTTGCACCAATGTAAGGGCCTGCAACATAGAGGCGAGGCCCTGCAACCTTACCTGCATTGATAGCATTACGGAGAGCAATATCTACATACTCAAGGGCACCTACATCGCGGCAAGTAGTGAAGCCAGCTTCGAGCGTTCGTTTAGCATAAATATGAGCTGTAACTGCCACGTCAATTGGTGATTTACGGAAGAGGTCTTCCATGTAGTTTTCGGGTTGACCCGTGATGTGCGTGTGGCAGTCGATGAGCCCAGGTAAAATGGTTTGTTTACTTAAATCAATAATGCTAGCATTAGCTGGAATTTTCAGGTTTGAGCCAATTTCTGAAATTAGATTGTTTTTTACGATAATTGTTTGATTATCAATAAATACACCTCGTTCGCTATCAAACAATCGGCCTGCTTTGATGGCAATAATGGTTTCGGTTTGTGCGAAACCAATGAAGCTAGTCAAGAATAAAAAAATGATTTTTTTCATTTTGTTTTTGAAGTAAATGTAATCGAATAGATTATTTTTTTAAGGCAATTTGTAGGCCCAAGCCTACCAGAACAGCCCCCGAAATTTTGTTTTGTATTTGCCAAAATCTTTGAAAGTTTTTCAATTTGGCAATCACCTTACTGAAAAGTATGGCAATGAGTATATTGACAACTGTTCCCGAAAAATTAAACCAAAGTCCTAAAAGTAGAATTTGTGTAGATACATTTTCGACTTGTGGATTGATAAATTGTGGTAAGAATGCCAAGAAAAATAATGAAACTTTGGGGTTTAAGACATTGGTAATTGTTCCTTGACGAAGAATTTTTAGATTGGTATTTTTATTATTGTCGCTTTGACTAAATACCATTGCCGTAGGTTTTTCCATGAAACTTTTGATTCCGATGTAAATCAAATATCCTGCACCTGCGTATCGAATAATATTAAACAAGACCTCCGATTGCTGAATAATTACCGAAAGCCCCGCCGCTGCTGCAAAAGTATGTACGAAACAACCCAATGCAATGCCTAAAGCTGCATAAACGCCTGCACGTGTGCCATAGCTGAGGCTGCGAGAAATGACAAAAATCATATCATTACCAGGGGTAATATTGAGCATTAGAGCAGCTAAGACAAACAAAATAAAATGTTGGAGGTCGAGCATGGTATTATTGTTTATTTCACTCTTACATATTTCTCAATATTCAACCTTTCGATTCCTGCTTTTTCTACCTTTTCAATTCCCTTCTGAATCAGTGTGTCATTCTTGATAGTTACAGTAAACTCAAATTTATTATTTTCCCATTCCTTTAACTTATAATATTCTAAATGCTCAGTGTAAGTACTATCTTTTAGGGTGTAACTTCCACCACCAGCATCAAAAGTAGCGGTTGAGTCGGTATTATTTGGGAGTGGGTGCTTCAAGAACGCAAAATGTGTTCCGTTGATAATTTTAATAAAAGATACGTTTTCGGTATAAGAAGTAATCGTTGTATCACCTTTTTCGATGATAGTACCTGTTAGAAGTTTCCACGTTCCTTCAATTGGAAGTTTTGATTCTTGGGTAGTGGTTTTACTTTGACAAGCATTTAATAATAAAATGCTTAAGCCTAAGAATAAGGTTGAATAGCGTTTCATCTTTTGTTTTTATATATCAGCTACTTTAAATGGCATCACTTCTACAAATTTCCAAACGCCCTGTTGGATATATGGCTCGTTGTCATACCATTCTTTCATTTTTTCATCGTTCTCAAATTGTACAATCATTACTGAGCCAATCATTTTCCCATCGTCATTGAGCATAGCTCCGCCAACAATAAAATTATTATTTGCCTTTAGTGCTTTTGCACCAGCAAGGTGTTCGGGGCGTGCTGCCATGCGGCGGTCTAATGCTTCTGTATCACGGCCATCTTGTGCTACTACTACGTATTGTTTCATAAGAGTTCATTTTTAGTTCTACTACAAAGAAAACGCTTTTAGTTGACGAATAAAAAAAGCGTTGCCAAAATTTTGGCAACGCTTTCTGAGCATTTAAACGTGTTACTAACCTTTTTCTATTGTTCTATGAAAAATTGAAAAATTCAACTGTTAAATCAGAGGAATACACTCTTACTTCTTTCCTTTACCACCTTTTCCTCTCGTTCTTTCTTTTTCTACAGTTACACCATTAGTTGTTTCTGTATATTTTAAATCACAAGTGCCATCACCATAATCAACTATTTTCTTCGTGCCATCTGCCGCTACAATTTCTTCGGTTCCACTTACAGGGAAGCCCTTAGCATCTGAGCAAGAGTTTTTAGTAATAAGTGCTTTAGTAATATTACTTGAGAATGTAGTTCCATCGCTTGAGCTACCATTGGTTGAGCCAGTTACTGAGTATTCATCATCGTTGCGGCTTAAAGTACCTTTATTATCTACTACTCTTGAACGTGTACTTGTATAAGTGATAGTTTTACCAGATTTTGAGTTCAAGATACTCATTTTAGCTAATTTTTCACTAGAAGTAGCCTTGCCATTAGCTAAAGTTGTTGTAATGGTATGTGTACCGTTTATAGTAAGCGAATCACGCTTTAAGTTATCATAAGTAACCGTACGAACTAATGTTCCTGAGAAAGTTGAATCTGGTTTGACTGGCATTGAGATAGTCATTTTACCACCCACAGGAGTTTCACCACATACCCCACCAGCTACCGCTGTAAAATCATATACAATTGTGATAACGTTATTTGTTACAGTCTTTGTAACTGTTGCACAATTGGCATCTTTCCCTTTCCACGGACGATTCCAACCCATTCCTAACATCGGAAAGAAACCGTTACCACCACCAGTAATATCAGCCGTTTCACGGAAATTTCTACCCCCAAATGGTAAGAATGTGGCGTCATCAACTAATTCATAAGCGGATTCAGATTGTTCGTTAGCCGTTTGATTGTCAATTACGGCATTGGCTAGTTGGTCGCTTGATGTGATTGTACTATTTGTTTTATCACAGGCGATTAAAGCCACTCCTAAAGCAATACTAAGAGCTGTAATCTTGAGAAGATTGGTTTTCATTTTGATTTGGTTAATTTAAGATAGTAATACATTGAAAATTTATTTTGTATATATCTTTCCATAAAAATTGTTGTGAAATCTAATTTGAAATTCAGAGCTCTGTTGTGTTAGACGTATATTTTGACTGTAAGCGTTGCGTAAGGTTTAAAAAAAATATGTTTTTTTTAGAAATGATAAAATAAATCATGAATGAGATTGATATAAAAATACCTTTATTGTTTGATAAATAGACCGTATTTTTGCGAAAAGATTCTTCAAAAAGGTCAGAATGCCTATTTATTTTTGAAAACTTGGTGGGGCTTTAAAGGCTTTTGATTTTTATGAAACAACAATCTGAAAGTATATTTTCGCTACAATTTTGGCTACTCTGCATTAGTTCGTTGGTTTTTTTTACAAGTTTTAATATGCTTGTGCCCGAACTTCCTGACTATCTGACGAGTTTGGGTGGTGCAGATTATAAAGGACTTATCATTAGTTTATTTACTGTCACAGCAGGGTTATCAAGGCCGTTTAGTGGGCGTCTTACTGACCGCATTGGTCGAGTACCTGTGATGGCTTTTGGTTCGTTGGTTTGCTTTGTTTGTGGATTTTTCTATCCCTTGGTTACGGCAGTTTACCCTTTTCTTTTTTTGCGTTTAGTGCATGGATTTTCAACAGGTTTTAAACCTACTGGAACGGCAGCCTACATTGCTGATATTGTACCAGCTCACCGTCGGGGCGAAGCCATGGGGATGCACGGCCTCATGGGAAGTCTAGGAATGGCATTTGGACCAGCCTTAGGAAGTTGGATTGCTGCTACATTTTCACTCAATATTTTGTTCTATACTTCATCAATGTTTGCTTTAATTTCGATAGCGATTCTTTATAATATGAAAGAAACGCTTCCTAAAGAACAGCAAGAGAAATTTACGCTTAATTCGCTTAAAATCACGAAGGCTGATGTTTTCGACTCAAGTGTTTTACCAGCCGCTGTGGTAATCTTTCTAACATATTTTAGCTATGGGGCTATCGTTACATTGGCTCCCGATTTGACCAAATTTGTGGGGCTGAAAAACAAAGGAATATTTTTTATGATATACACTTTATCGTCGTTGTTTATAAGAGTTGTGGCGGGGAAATTCTCCGACCGAAATGGTCGAGTTTCGGTACTTCGATGGGCTTGTATGGTTTTAATTATAGGCATGATGTTGCCTGCCATTGCAAATAATGTTTATACTTTTGTTGGTTCGGCTATACTTTTTGGCTTGGCTTTAGGTGTTATTTCGCCAATTACCCAAGCTTGGACGATAGATTTATGCGAAGAAGAAAATCGAGGACGTGCATTAGCAACGATGTATATTTCGCTCGAAGCAGGTATTGGTTTAGGGGCATTTTTATCAGCAATGATTTATCGAAATGATGCGAGTCGTTTCCCGATAGCGTTTGCAGCAATGGGTAGTTTTGCTATCATTGCCTTGATATACCTCTACACACCGAAAGTTCGACGGTTAAAAGCTAATCAATAATCTTAGAACCACTGTTGGTTGATTTTACCTACATATTTATTAGTTAATTGATTATTCAGGTATTCTATTATTTGTTGACTTAAATTTGGGTAAAGGTTTATTTGTTGAAGTTTATCAATATCTATCCATTGAACGCTTTGTGCTGAGGTTTCTTGCGGGTTTATGCTTGGAATACCATCAATGATTTGTCCCTCAAATAGTAAGTGAAGTGTATGTTTTTTTCGCTCTTCGAAATAAACTTCCCCTACTAAAACTAATTGACCAACTTTAATTTCAAGTCCTAATTCTTCTTTTAATTCACGAGCAAGTGCATCACTTAGGTGTTCGCCTAATTCTAAATTTCCCCCTGGTAAATTATACACATCTTGCCCACTATAGTTATACTGCATAGTAAGAAGTTGTTGATTTTCGATAATTAAAATTGCTGGTCGAATATTAATTGACTTCATGAATTAACAAGCTGAAAAATCTTTTTAAAATCTATAAAACATTCCCCAATATCAATAATAAAAAGCGTTATCAAAATACAAATGTTCAAATTTTTAGACACGCAGAAAAATTACTTCCTCAAATCTTACCTTGGGGCGTTCTTCTGGGCTTCTAACTTGCTTAATTTCCACAACCTTTTATTTCTGCTTTAAAAATAGAGTTATTTATCTCAAAGCCAGCGTTGAGCTCGATGGCTTTGCCTGCTTGATAGTTTGCATTCGTCGATGAGTTTATCTTGTTTGTAGCATTAATAATTCCCCCAACCTTTATCTGGGTACTGGTGTTGTTGATATCATTGGCTGGGCTACTTAGTGTAACTCGATATTTGTTTATACTAATCGAAGAGGTGCTTGCTATACTCTCCAAAGTCTGATTTGTAGAAACAATTCTAATCTTATAATCGGTTCCTTCTGTCAAACCAATGGGTAAGCTACAATTAATGCTTCCTATACTTGCACTACTACCAATAATCAATGGGTTATCGAATATACCATTTATATCGGATAATTGTGCCTCAAATTGATTAGAAGCATCGAAACTTCCTGTAGCATTAAAATTTAAACTAAAGTTCGAACCTGCACACAGGGTGGTGCTTGCTAATATCGGAGCACTGATGGTGGCTGAATTTTGTACAATTGTAAAATGTATTACTACGGGCCCGTATAGGATATTTCCAGTAGCATTATCTTGACTATATCCAGTGGCTGTAAGGGTATAGCTTCCTACTGGGAGTATCCTTCCAAGAACGTTTACACCAGTATTATTGAATAATGAATAGTAAAAAATATTTTCAACGGTTTGGTATGACTCGAAAGGAGGAGGACCTGTAAGTTGTAGTTTAAAACTTTCAATATTCGTAGCTTCGCATGAAGGTTTTACAAGAATAGACGTTTGTTCTTCAGATGCAGCAATCACTATATTATCCTTTAAAGGGAATTTGAAAGTAAATGGGTTACCAGCTTTTACATAATCAAAATTAACTTTAAAATTACAAGGAGTAATATTTAACGTTACTGCTTTTCTCACACTTGTCGGACATGGAATCGTACTTTGTGGGCATGCAGCTTCTACATAGTATGTATAATTTCCGGGTAAACTTACTTCGGGTATAAGTTCATTCCCTCTGGTTAATAGAAGGCCACCACTTGGAGAATCCCACCATGTAATTGTACTCGAAGAACCACTCGCATCTGTAAATACAGTTACGGAAAATGATTCTACACAAAGAGGGTCTAAAGTACCGTTATCGTTGGCCAGTAGTGTCCAAATTCCGTTAGGGTCTTTGCCGTTTAAATTTGAAAGCCGTTGAACTGGTTTAAAAGTTCCTGAGTTGGGTATTGTGCCAACTGTAATTCCTCCATCATCGAAAACGGTAGTCACAAGTCCACTTGAAGTTCGACCAACTGCGTAAGTGTCAGGGTTTAATAAACTTATAATAGTATTGTCAGGCCCTTTGATTTTAAATGAGACTTCATTGTTGTAGGGGTAACTCGCTCCACCTGTTGTTCCACAATCATTGATTGTGCCGCCATTACGCTTTTGCCAAGTAATAGAGATGCGTACATACTTAATTTTTCCGTTAATTCCATTGATGGAAGCAGTGGGGTCGGGGCCACTCTTTCTATTACCATCATAGCCAATACTTGGGCCTGCGTAAGTGGCTGTTTGTTCGGTAGGACAAAAAGCGGTAGCCTGTAAGCCATTTCCGTTTGTGAGTAGTGTACCCACTTCAATCGTTCGATTAATTGTGATGGGAGGGGCAACTGCAAAAAGTGCAGTTATATCAATATTTCGAGAAGGCAAGGTACAATCTAAATTAGTAATATTTACAGAATATTGCCCCGTACTTTTAACGACTAATTGTGCTTGATTTGCTCCTGAAATATCAATACCATTCTTTTGCCATTGAAAAATATAACCATTAGCCATATTTGCATTAAGAATCACTGAATCTCCTTCACAGAAAGTTGTGGAACGTGTGATTGTAATACTTGTTGATGGACAATTAGGGTTTAGTGTTGAAAGAACTGCCTCATCTGCTTTGATTAAGCCTGCTCCAGTTGCATAGTCGAAGCCAGTATCAAAATCAGAAGTGTTGGGGTCGTCCATATCTACGCATGATTTAATGAGGTATTGTCTAATGGTAGTTGATGTAAGCGAGGGGTTTCCTTGAAGCATCAATCCCGCAACTGCTGCTGCATGAGGTGCCGCTGCTGAAGTTCCTGCAAAATTCGGAAAGCCATCGCCCTCGTAATCGTATCCAGGAATAAAAAACGAAGTATTAGCTCTATCGGGTGCAACAATTTCTGGTTTTCGACGGTCGACTGGACTTGCCAATCTATTTCCAGAAGCATTAAATAAAACGGATGTTCCTCCTCTAGACGAGAAATATTCTATTTGTGGAGGATTAACCCCAAAGGCAGGGGTTTTATCATAACTAGCGGCTCCAACAGCAATGGCTCCTTCGGCATTTGCGTGTCCAGTAGTAGTACCCGATTTTATGCCCTCAATGGTTGATGGGGTGGCATCCCAAGACAAGCGAGCATAGTCGATAAATTTAATTCTAGTAGGAGCAGGACCAGCATATTTTGTGATTAATATATAAAAAGTGCCAGTTCTACTAAACTCAAAGATTTCAAAAGGGTCGGCCCCGATGTTGTTATCAAAGGAAGCAGCTTCAACTGTATAGGTGATATTATCAGTAGTTGAAAGAACAAAAATATCCAAATCAGAAGCCGAACCCGCCGAGCCATTACCTGCTGATAAATAAGGTTCATCCCATTGAAAGGCTGTTAGTAATCCTCTACTACCGACAGTTATCGGTAAAAAGTACACTGGATTTTCTGCTGAACCAAAATTGTGAGCAATGGCATCATCATTGAAAGGATGATAAGTTGAGGCCTTGAAAGGGGCTTCATAGGATAAATTCGACTGATTACCTGCTGAAGAAAAATAAGTAGCACCTTTCACATTTACAGCATAGTCAACGGCTTGGGCTATAATTCCATCTTGGAAATAGGGTTCATCGAAGTAAATTACGTCATCAACTATTACTTTACAGCCTGCGTCAGCTAGAGCTCTAATTCCATTCGCAAAATCGGTTTCCGACTGAAATGCCGTGTAAAAATATAATTCTGCGGCAGGAGCAATATCATGAATAATTTCGAGCATAGCTCTGCCTTCATCACTTCCTGAATTATCATTCAAATCATTTAAAACTGTTACGGGCGTTGTATAACCAAGTGGATTGCCAGTACCGGGCAATTCACCACTATTTACACCATTGGCTGCCCCACCCAAATTATTATAACTATCTGATAAAACGCCAATTTTTACACCTGTGCCATTTAAACCAGTTAGCTGGCGGGCAATATCTGAGCGTTGTGCCGCATCACCTTGCGTACGAACGGGGGGATTAATTGAGGCAGCATTATGAATGGGTTTTAGTACAGGCTGAATCCAACTAATGGCTGTATTTTTCGAAATATCATTAATTTTACTTACTTCTAACCAACAAGTGATTCTATTATTGAAACTTGATACCAACTCCGCACCATTATTGATGAGTGTCTTTTTTAGACTATTATCATTAGAAATAATATCTACTAATATTTTCTTTTCCGTTTCTCCTTTGAACGAAAACAAGTTATAATTCGCTATATTTCTTGGTGTGGCACCAGCGGGCATATTGGCAATAGTAGATAAGCCTAATTTAAGTTTGGGGTCTTTAGGTGAATTAATCTTATTGATAATTTGAGCATTCGTTTTTGAAAAACTCAAACAAATAAACATTATAAAAATCGAATATATATTTTTGTTCATAGTATAGAGATTCATAAGTCTTTAAAAAACTAAAGAGATATGAATGGGTTAATTAAAAATTGTTATCATTTGTTTGTCAAAACTATTTATAAGCAAAAATTGGACTAATTTATCAGGTATTAGTAACATTATTTCTTTTTTGTAGGTTTAATTCCAAAATTTATTTCTGGATGGTAGATTCACTATGAGATATAAATGTTTGAAAAAATTATTTTAAATACTTGATTTTAAGTGTTTTATCCTTTTAAAAAGATGTATTGAGTAAGATAAATTCACGAAACATCAATTCTTAAATCGAATTGTTTTGAGTTTCGGGGCGTATGTACTAATTTTACGCTCGCAAAATGCAAAATTCTAAGCGAAAAAATGAGAGAAATACAATTTAGAGAAGCCCTCCGTGAAGCCCTATCAGAAGAAATGCGTCGTGATGAGAACGTATTTTTGATGGGCGAGGAAGTAGCCGAATACAACGGTGCCTATAAAGTAAGTCAGGGAATGTTAGATGAATTCGGTGCAAAACGAGTAATCGATACCCCAATTGCTGAATTAGGCTTTGCAGGAATCGGTGTTGGAGCAGCCGTAAACGGTTTGCGTCCAGTTGTCGAGTTCATGACATTTAACTTTTCATTGGTTGCTATCGACCAAGTTATTAACTCTGCTGCCAAATTTATGGCAATGTCGGCAGGTCAATATTCTTGTCCGATTGTATTTCGTGGCCCAACCGGAAACGCTGGTCAGTTAGGTGCTCAACACTCACAAAACTTCGAAAACTGGTTTGCTAATACACCAGGCTTAAAAGTAGTAGTACCAAGCAACCCTTATGATGCCAAAGGCTTATTGAAAGCCTCAATTCGTGACAATGACCCGACTATCTTCATGGAATCGGAGCAAATGTATGGCGATAAAGGCGAAGTGCCAGAAGGCGAATATATTCTTCCACTTGGTAAAGCCAATGTAGTAAAAGAAGGCTCTGATGTAACAATCGTTTCATTCGGAAAAATGATTCCAAGAGTTGTTCTTCCTGCTATTGCTGAGTTAGAGAAAGATGGTATCAAAGTAGAATTAATCGACTTACGCACAGTTCGTCCGATTGATTATGCAACTGTTATCAATTCAGTAAAGAAAACAAACCGTTGTGTGGTAGTTGAAGAAGCTTGGCCTTTGGCCGCGATTTCATCAGAAATTACTTATCATTTACAACGTTATGCGTTTGATTATTTAGATGCACCAGTGATTCGTGTAAATAACATGGATATTCCACTTCACTATGCTCCAACGCTTATCGAGGCAACATTACCAAACGTGAAACGTACGGTAGATGCCGTGAAAAAAGTAATGTATAAATAATTTATATATTGATATTGAAAAGGCATTGTTCGATTATCGAGCAATGCCTTTTATTTTACCTTCAGCTGACGGTTTCGTAGTCTACTCAAAAACTCTGGTGTTATACCCAAATAAGAAGCAATATAATGCTGTGGTACTCGTTGCGAAAGCGATGGATAACGTTTCGTGAATTCTTCCAATTTATCCATGGCAGTATAAGAAACAGTTCGAAATAAACGTTTTTGCAGTACACTTAAATGCCGTTGAATCATTAGGCGAAACATGCGTTCTAATTTCGGTACGCGTGCCAATAATTCATCCTTCGATTCTCTCGAAAGCACTAATAATTGACAGTCTTCCAAGGTTTCAATATACATCGTACTGGGAAGCTGATTCTCAAAACTGGTAATATCGCTTACCCACCAATCTTCTACCGCAAATTCGAGTGTAAGTTCTTGCCCACGATGGTCGATAAAGTATTCTCTGATACAACCTTTGAGTACGTAAGCTTCAAAATTACAAATATCGCCTGCATTCAGTAGCAGAATTTTTTTTGGTATTTCCCGAAATTTCATGCACGATTCTACCACCGATAATTCTTCTGAACTAAGGCTTACAAACTTTGAAATATAGTTTATGATGCTTTCGTGCATATTTGTAAGGAAATTGACTTAAGGCTAAAATTTAAATTTGTAAAACTTTTCTTGTCCCAGTTCAATGCTTTTTCTGAAAAGAACCACCAACTTTGCAAATCAATTACAAATCTATGTTGGTATTTTGATTTTAGAAAACGTTTAATTTACACAAAACCTATAAATTACTATGAATTATACAGCATCGCCGCAACGATACCAAGAAATGGAGTATCGACGTTGTGGAAAAAGTGGTTTAAAATTACCTGCTCTTTCATTGGGCCTTTGGCATAATTTCGGTGGAATTGACAATTTCGAAAATGCTAGAAATATCCTCAAGTTGGCATTTGATAAAGGTGTTACACACATCGACTTAGCTAATAACTATGGTCCACCCGCGGGTTCGGCTGAAGAAACCTTCGGTCAAGTATTAAAAAAAGACCTTAAACCTTATCGTGATGAATTAGTTATTACAACTAAGGCAGGTTTTTATATGTGGGAAGGGCCATACGGTGAATGGGGTTCGAAGAAATATTTAGTTTCGAGTTTAGACCAAAGCCTAAAGCGTATGGGTTTAGATTATGTAGATATTTTTTATCACCACCGCCCAGACCCAGAAACACCTTTAGAGGAAACAATGGCTGTCTTAGACCTAATCGTGCGTCAAGGAAAAGCACTTTATGTGGGTATTTCAAATTATAGTGCAACTGATACCGAAAAGGCAATAAAGATTTTAAACGATTTGGGTACGCCATGCCTCATTCATCAAGCGAAATATTCAATGTTTGACCGTTGGGTTGAAGGTGGGCTATTAGATGTTTTAGAAACAAATGGTACTGGTTGCGTTGCCTTTTCACCATTGGCTCAAGGCTTATTATCGAACAAATATATCAAAGGTATTCCTGCCGATTCTAGAGCAGCATCGGGCCGAGGAAATGGAGCTTTGGAGCAAAATCGCATCACGGAAGAAAACGTAAATAAAGTAATTAAACTCAACGATTTAGCCGCTCAACGTGGTCAAAATTTGGCACAAATGGCTTTATCATGGATATTAAAAGACCCTCGTATTACTTCAGTAATTTTGGGTGTAAGTAAACCTGAACAACTTACTGACTCACTTGAATGTCTAAAAAATACTTCGTTTAGCGAATCAGAGTTACATGAAATAAATAGTATTTTGGCTTAAATTTTTATAAACCTTTAGTAAAATGCAAAAGAATATCATTTTATCGTTGGCTTTTAGTGCTGTAGCTTATGCATCGTGTGCACAAAATGCCAATAATTCGGTAGAAACAAAAGCTCCTAATTCAGATTATAAACCTGCGTTTGCTGGACAAACCAGAATAGGTGCTGTAAAAACCACCACACCTTACGCAGCAAAAGTTTTGACAGAATCGCTTACCTCTCCGTGGGGTGTGAAAAGTTTGCCAGATGGCCGATTGATTATTACTGAGAAAAGCGGAGTCATGAGAATTGCTAAAGTTACTGGCGAATTAAGTCCTGCAATTACTGGTATTCCTGCCGTAAATTCTGATGGTCAAGGTGGGCTTTTAGGACTTGCTTTAGACCCAGAATTTGAAAAAAATCGTATGATTTATTGGGCATTTTCTGAAAATGTTGAGGGTGGTACACTCACTTCATTAGCAAAGGGTAAGCTTTCGAAAGATGAAACTAAAATCGAAGGTGCTACGGTGATTTATCGTGCTACACCTGCTCACAAAGGTACACTTCACTATGGTGGAAGAGTAGTTTTTGATAAAAAAGGTAATATTTTCTTGAGTACAGGTGAGCGTTCTGACCTGGTTACACGCCCGCAAGCTCAACAACTTAATTCGGGCTTAGGAAAAGTTATTCACATTACAAAAGAAGGAAAGCCAGTGGCTGGAAATCCGTTTGAAGGCAAAGAAGGAGCAAGACCTGAACTTTATTCTTACGGACACCGTAATGTACAAGGTTTAGCTTTCCACCCTGTAACTGGCGAATTATTTTCGAATGAATTTGGCCCAAGAGGTGGCGATGAGTTAAACCATGTGGAAGCTGGTAAAAACTACGGTTGGCCAACAATTACTTATGGTATTGAGTATAGCGGTAAGAAAATTGGTAATCCAACCATTCAACAAAAAGAAGGTATGGAACAACCCGTTTATTACTGGGATCCATCGGTATCTCCGAGTGGTATGACTTTCTACAGCGGAAACATGATTCCTGAATGGAAAAACAACTTATTTATTGGTTGTTTGAGTGGAATGCACATTGCTCGCTTAGTTATTGAAAATAATAAAGTGGTTGGTGAAGAAAGATTACTTACAGAAGAATATCAACGTTTCCGTGATGTAACACAAGGGAAAGATGGAGCTTTGTATGCTGTAACAGACCAAGGTCGCCTTTACAGAATCGCTAAGAAATAAGAGTAAAAATGATTAGTGGATGATAGCCCACAGATTATGAATAAAAAAGTGTCTCGACCTTCGACAGGTACCGAGGCACTTTTTTTATGTCAAATGGTTATGGTAAACAACCAATCGTCATTCGTAATTTTGAATCTATTTCCCTTTGAGTGTTTTATCAATCACTTCGAGTAGGCCGTTTTGTGGTTTATCTTCTCTTAATTGCCAAAACATAATGCCATTAAGCTTATTCTTGATTACGTACTCGGTTTTGAGCTTCATTGATTCAGGGTCATCGTAAGAGAAAAATAGCTTTTCTTCTTCCGAAAACAGATAAGGAGCTTGAGCTGTTGAATCCCAGAATTTTTTGTAGGTTTTGTGTTCGGCTAAATATTTCTCTAGGCTATTATACGAAACCCCTCGTTCGAATTTACAAGGTTGGTAAAGTCCGTTATTTTCGGTGGCACTTAGCTTAAAAACTCGACCATACATGGCTGCTCCAATGGCAATTTTATCAGCAGGAACACCCTTCGCAAGGAGCATTTTTACACCATTATCAATAGATTCTTTTAATTGAGGCGTAGAATACAGGCCTGTGTGATGACCACTTACTTCGCTGTATCCATGTACTAAATCATAGCTCATCAGATTAATTCGGTCGAGTAGGGGAGTTACTTTCTCCCATTCAACAGATTCTTCTATGTATTTGGTAAATCCACCTGCTGCAAAGCTAAGTTCATATTTATTGCCAAAAGTGGTTCGAAGAATTTTCACTAAATCGGTGAAATTTTGCTTGTCTTCAGGCATAAATGGGTGTCCCGGAGGCCCTGCAATGGCAGGATATTCCCAATCTAAATCAAGGCCATCGGTATTAAACGAGACCAAGAGTTTTTTTACAGAAGCTGCAAACTCTTCTCTACCTTTTAGAGTAGCAAAAACTCCCGAGCAAGTGTAGCAACCTTCCCAGCCTCCTAAAGATAAAATAACTTTTAGTTTTGGATTTGTTTTTTTTAGTTCAACCAAACGTTTAATTGTTAGACTATCTTTGGCATTATCAATCCTCAATTCATTACCTTTAAGGTGCAAAAATGAGAAAATAATGTGCGTAAGTTTATCAACTGGGTATTGGTTGATGTCGGTACTATTACCTGCGTAATAGCCAATTACGGCAATTTCTTTTTGTTTTTTAGGTTGGGCGAATGTGTGGAACACCAAAATAATGCAACAAAAACAAGTAAGTACGAGGGCTTTAGTGTGTATTTTCATGAAGATTGCTTAGAAAAATTTAAAATGGATTTTTTTTTAAAAGATTTTTCAAAGATACTATTGAAATTTCTTTTTCTTCTTCCAAATCTCAAGCCAACAGCCATAATATTCTGAGTGTTCGAACTTCATTCTAATTTCTTTCCATTATTTCCGAGTCATCTACGTGCTTTTGGGAGACTCTGAGGGAATGAAAATTTGATAAAATGTGCCGTTAGGCACTAAATATTGGTAGAAATCTTAATATGGATGTTTCGTCTGTTTTCACCTCCCAAATCGCAGCCCGATGGTTGTGATATTTTGGGTTGCAGAAGAGCGGTCGAAACTATTGATAAAAACGCTCTTCACATCGGCTTCCATGAATACATTTACAATGCCATACCCGACGTTTAGAATGATTCCGTAGCGGTAAGGATTTTCTTTATTTTTAATACTAATTTTGGTTTCTTGCCTGTTGAGTGATTTTATTTCTTTGTAGTTCCTACTTCCTTGCAATAACATACCGATATATGCTCCAATGCCAAAATGAAATGTCTTTTCGTTGTTTTGACCATAAAAATTAATGGTTGGGACAATCTTAAAATCGGTATATAATAAGGTCTGATTTGCTGTGTAAGGAGCAAAACCAGCTTGTTCGAGTTGGGGATTATTAATACTTGAACCCGATTTTAGATTTTCTACGGTATAATAATTATCTCCACTCTTGGCTGGACGATAGACAGCTACTGTATCGTATTTGGTATTATCAAGACTATTAAGGCGAAGTAAATAAGAGTTTCGTTTGGTACTCATGCTATGTAAGCGATACCAACTAACATCAAACCCATAGCGTAAAACAATTTCTTTATGTCCTGTTCGTGTAAAGCTTTCTTGACGCATCAAAGCAATACTAATGCTGGGTGATGTGAGAAAATTCTGACGAAAGAGCTGTTCCGTCATTTTAAAAGGGTTATAGGTAATAGTGTTGACTGTCAGATAATTAGCAGAATTTAAACCTACAGAAAAATTCAAATAAGTATTACGCTTGAGGCGTTGCCAAGAGGTCATGGCTTCAAGTTGGCGTTGCAGGGATGTTTCTTTAGTATAGCTATTGCCTTCATAATCTTGTCGGAAACTTCTACGCACATTACTGGGCATTTCGTCTAAATCTTGGTTCATCTGCACCACAATTCTATTGAGGTCATATTTCTCCAAAGCTCTTAAGTCATCTTTTGTTTCTCCCCAAAGCACAATTCGTTTGCGTTTTCCAATATTCACCACAATTGAGTCAACATCGGTACTTTCTGCGTATGAAAGTTGTGCAATAAGCAGTAGTATTAAAACAAAAAATTTATTCATCGAGCAGTGGGAGAGATGATTGAGAGAAGAGTTTAGTAAGTCTTTTGAAGAGCGAACACGCCGTTCGCCCCTTTTATCGTCCAGTTGTATCAACGGCCATCGTTTCGTTTTTAAGACTTTCTTTTACGAAAGCCCAAACTTTATTTGGTCGACCGCCAACTGAAGGTAATTCTTCGTCTATTTCTGTTGATTTTTTATTGATTTTTCTTGTGAAACGAGTCAATAATCCACCCCTTTTCTCTCGTCTTTGATTTTGGTTGTACTCTTCCTCATCATCAGGAATTTCGAGAATGGCTACTCTTTCACGCTTCGGTGGAGCAGCTCTACGCTCAGCAAAACTTTGAAAAGGAATAAACCTAAAACCTTGTTCTGAAGTGGTAGTTTCAACCTTTGGCATTTCTGTTGTTGCTCCTGTTGGCTCAATAGCAGCAACTTCATTCTTTACTTCTTCAGGTCTTATTGATTCGGTTACCACCATTATTTCATCTGTCGTTGTCAGGTTGTTTAATTGGCTTGTTTGCTTTTGAATACTTCTCTGAACGGCATGAGAAATTTCAAGATTATTTTTAGTTAAAAACTGTGTAGATTTAGTAGTTTGCGTAACATTAGGTTGTGTCGATAAAATAGTATCATTACTAGCCTGATTAACAGGTTTTTCGGTATTCGTATAAAAATAGATGCCCATTCCGCCCAACAATACAATGCTGGCTGCGGCTGCTTTCCACCACATAAAAGGCTGTTTTCTTTTGCTTTGTTTTTGCTCAATGCGTTGCCACACGTCATGCCTATCCCATGCAGGAAACGCCGCTTCCTCCAAATCAGCTTCGCTGACTTTTTGTTGGATATTCCTATAAAATTCTTCTGCTTGCATGATTTTCGCTCCTTAATAAAATCTTTTTTTGTAATAATTTTCGGGCGTGATTTAGCTGTGATTTAGATGTTCCTTCATTGATGCCGAGTTGTTCGGCAATTTCTTTGTGTGAAAATCCTTCAATAGCAAAAAGGTTGAATATGGTTCGGTAGCCATCTGGTAGTTCGGCAATTAATTGATAAATTTCATCACTTGAAATATTATCTAAAACATTATCGTCAACTCCAATTTCAATTGCTTCACTTTCGGGCATTAGTTGAAAACTCGCTTGCTTCCGTAAAAGCATGAGAGCTTCGTTAACAACAATCTTTTTCATCCAAGCCTCAAATGAGCGTAAATTATCAAAACGCAAATTATGGGCACCTTCGAAAATCTTTAAAAATGCATCTACTACTAAATCTTCGGCCGTCATGCGGTCTCGTACATAACGGTAAGCAACTCTATACAAAAAGCTGCCATATTGCTCAAAAACTTTTTTCTGAGCAGCAGGGTCTTTGCTTCGTAAGCTTTCTATGGTAGAGTTTGCAATCAAGCGTTTAGTAACAGAGGTTTCTATGATGTAAATGCAAAATGTCTGCGGAAAGTTGTATGAGAATAGAATATTTTTTTCGAACCTAAAACCTTGATTATAAATATTTGATGTTTTTTCGGAAAAGAAATGGCGAAATGGTTTAAAAAACTAAAAATATCTGAAAAAAAACGCTAAAAATTTGTATAGCTTTTGCTTTTTTCAGATTGAATTTCTAATTTTGCAGTCCGTTTTAGAAAAGTAATAGAAATTTCAATAAATAAGGTAATGAAAAAAGATATTCATCCAAATTATAGACCAGTTGTTTTCTGGGATTTGTCAACTAACTTCAAGTTTATCACGAAATCGTGTGCAAATACGAAAGAAACAATCGTTTGGGAAGATGGCAACGAATACCCAGTTTACAAAGTAGAGGTTAGTTCTGACTCACATCCATTCTACACTGGCAAAAACGTATTGCTCGATACTACAGGACGTGTTGATAAATTCAACAAACGTTACGGTAAAAAATAATATTTTTGCGGTTATTATCAATGAAGCCTTTCTGAGAAATCGGAAAGGCTTTTTGGTTTTGAGTATATGCGAAGTATTTTGACTATTTCTTCTTTAAAAATGGGTGTAATACCACCGAGAGTAGAATCAGTATCCCACCAATGTAAAACCCTGAGGTCATCTTTTCGCTTTCGCCGAAGATAAAGTAGGCCATAATGATTCCGTAGATAGGCTCCATATTAATGGCTAAATTGAGGGTAAAGGCTGAGATTTTCTTCAGCAAGTGCATCATTTCGTTGTAAGGATAAACCGTACAAACCAAACCTAAAATACCAATCCAAAGCCAGTCATAATTAGTCGGAATAAGTTGAAAATGCTCATTGGGTAAAGCAAAAATAATGATTGGTATATAAATCCACATTGCCCCAAATGCTCCCACCATTTCGTAGAAAGTAACTGTTTGAGCATCATATTTTTGAGCAAATTGCCCATTTATGACCGAAAATACGGTAGAGAGTAAAGCTCCAACCAAGCCAATTAGAATGCCCACAATGTATTTCCCTTCAAAAGTAAATACAAAATACATGCCCATCACTACTAAAACTCCTAATATAACTTCTACCCAGCTAATTTTGGTTTTACGCACAAAAGGCTCAATGATACTCGTAAAAAACGAAGTTGTTGAAAAAGTAACTAAACTCACCGCTACTGTCGAAGCACGTGCCGAACCAAAGAAGCAAATCCAGTGAAACGACATGATTGCCCCCACACCAAGCAAAGGCCAAGCTTGAGCAAGTGAAATTTTTAGGCTTTTTTTCTGAAATTGAGCAACTGCCCACATTCCTGTGGCCGCTAAAAAGGTGCGAAAAAATACAACACCCAAAGTAGAAACTTCGGTTAGGCGACCCAAAATGGCTGTAAAACCTAATATAACAACAATGAGGTGGAGTTTTAGGTAGTCTTTAGGTAAGGGTTTGGTATTCATGAAGTGGTTTTTTCTGCAAATATAGTACGATTACGCGATATAAAATGCTTTAAAACAAAACGTGCTACACTTCAAAGTGTAGCACGTTTTATGATTTTTATTCCATCCTGCCCTTGATTGTATTAATTACGCCATCAATTCCACTTCCTCTAATTTTTTTTTTCGACGTTCTTCGCGTCGTAATAATATTCTTTGCTTGAATCTCATCCAACGCTCATATAATGGTGATTCTGTTAAGAAATCCCAATCGTCTTCTTTCTTACCAGCTTCTTCTTTCTTCTTTGCTTCAACGGGGTCAAACAACATTCCTGTACATAAGCAGTGCTTACGATTGGTACGCGATAAAACATCATAGTTTACACAACTCGAGCAACCTTTCCAGAAGGCATCATCGGCAGGGAGCTCGCTGAAAGTAGTTGGTTCATAGCCTAAATCTGAATTGATTTTCATTACGGCCAAACTGGTTGTTAAACCGATGATTTTTGCATCAGGATATTTCTTGCGTGAGAGCTCAAATGCTTTTTGCTTAATGCGAGTAGCTATCCCACTCTTGCGGTGTTCTGGATGCACAATTAGACCTGAGTTTGCTACAAATTTACCATGGTCCCAAGTTTCGATATAACAAAAACCAACCCATTCGCCTTTATCAGTGAGGGCGATGATGGCTTTACCTTCACGCATCTTCTCGATTAGATAATCGGGCGAACGTTTGGCAATACCAGTACCACGAGCTTTGGCACTCTCGGCCATTTCATCACAAATGGTTTGTGCTAAATGAAAGTGGCTTTCGTTTGCAACTTGAACAATATATGTAACTTCGGAAGTGATTGCTGAATTATTCATCGTCATTTATTGGGCTTTCCCTCAAACGGAGACGCTGTATCCTAAAATGTTTAAATTGAAAAAATAAGAAAACTTTGCTGAAGCCAGAAGGCAAAAAAATTACTGCCTGATATTAATATATCGGAATCGTCGAACAGGCGTTATGGGGAGACGAATATGCATTTTCTTAAAATAGGATGCAAAGATGTTAGGTTTCAGATTAATATCCAATAGTTTAGACCTAATATTTTTGTTTGCAAGAAAATAACGAAGATGTTTGGGTTTTAGTTCGGTTAATTTTAAAAACTTTTACGATGAACTTCGTTTTGTGCACCGCTTGTATTTTAATAACTTTGGCAAAAAATAGATTACCCATTGAATACTCGTTTAGCAAATTTTTTATCAATGTTGTTGCATCCATTGTTGATGCCAACATTCTTATTTCTGATACTTCTTTTCTTATCGCCTGCACCATTGGGAGCTGAGCCGCTTGAGCCTTTAATGAAATTGGCTGTAGTTGGTTTTGTATTTATTTATACTTTTCTTTTACCTGCTTATTTTGTTTACTTACTCAAAAGATGGGGTATAATTGGTAGCCTAAAACTTGAAAACCTAAAAGACCGCCGAATTCCATATTTTGTAACGGCCATTATCTATACGGCTTTAGGTTATTTTTTATATTCAAAAAACTCCATGCTGTATCCTTGCGGCTTTGTATTATGGAGCATTGCTGCCGTAATACTTTGTGTAGGAATTATTAGCCTATGGTGGCAAATTTCGGCACACGCTGCTGGCGTTGGAGGAATGTTGGGGGCCTTAGCAGGTATTTTAGTACAATTTGGCGAGCATAATTTATTTATGCCAATGCTTTTTCTTACGATTTTAGGGGGCTATGTTATTTCGGCACGATTAGCCCTTAATGCACACACACCTGCACAAGTAGTGGCTGGTTTCTTCTTAGGTTTGGGTTTAAGTTTATCGGCTATTCAGTTTTTATTTTGATATAATTTGTTGATAATTAATGATTTGTAAACAATTTTTAAAATTGTTTTGCGTTTCATGCAACATTTTATTTTTCAGATTGTCATTTAGTCGAATCTTTAAACACTAAACTTTTCTGACAAACACTATTTTCATCAATAAGCATTACGACTTGGTCGAGCGATGCAAGCGTGGCGAAAGTAAGGCTCAATACGAATTGTATAAGCATTACTCAAAGGCTATGTTTAGTATTTGTATGCGGATACTGAACCATGTAGGCGAGGCTGAAGATGTCTTGCAGGAGTCGTTTATTGATGCCTTTGCCAAAATTGGAGATTTTCGACAGGAATCTACTTTTGGCATTTGGTTGAAGCAAATTGTGGTCAATAAAGCTATTAACCAGCTTAGAGCCAGAAAAGTGCAGTTTGTTGATATTGAAGAGTTTGGTGGAGATGAATATGACATAGCCGATGCTCAGACGGGTTATGTTGATGAAGAAGATACAAAATTTGAGGTTGAGCGAATCAAGCGAAGCATGGAGCATTTACCCGAAGGTTTTAGAGTAGTGTTATCATTATATTTGTTTGAAGGCTACGACCACGAAGAGATTGGTAAAATTTTAGGCATTACCGAATCTACTTCTCGCACACAATACATGCGGGCAAAGAAGCGGTTATTGGATTTCATGAGTGCCAATTTCTGAAAAAATAAAAACTTATACATGAACATTTTATGTATAGGTGATTAACTAATATTTTAAATCAAAGTTTCGCTTAAAATGCGAGGCGGCAGTATAGTATGAATAATCAATTAGAAAGATTTGTTCGAGACAACCGTGAGTCGTTTGATGATTACGAACCATCGGTCGATTTATGGAAGAAAATAGAAGCAAAAACTAATCCTACCAAACCCAAAGGTAAGATGGTGGGCTTCCAAAACTGGATTGGCAGTAAACCTAAATTTGCCTTAGGGATGGTTGCGGGTTTTGCAGTGTTTTTATTGATTAGTTACTTAGGCTACCAATACGCCAAACCTGCTGCACAAAATCCAGATATTATGGCCTTGAGTCCATCTTATGCTAAGGAACTTACACATTTTACATCGTTGGTTGAGGAGAAACGTGGAGAATTAAAGGCATTAGAGAAAGAAGACCCAGAGTTGTATCATCAATTTGATACTGAACTGACAGTGCTCGACTACAATTACCAGAATCTTCGTAAGGAATTACCGAAGAATCCAAATCAAGAGGAATTACTGAAAGCAATGATAGATAATCTTAGCATGCAGATTGATTTATTGAATCAGCAATTACAAATAATTCAGAAAATTAAAGAAGCAAAAAATGGAAAGACTAACACGATGGTTTGATTTGGCTTCTCCTAATACTCGATTGAAAGAGAAGCTGACGATATTATTTTCGCTGATAACGATTATATCTTTCGCCAATAATGGAGAAGACCCCGGCAAAGAGTGTAAACCTATCGAATGGATAGAACGCCACAAAAGTATCACGTTTGCGTATCCACTTTCGGGAAGCGATAAAGTTTCACTTGATAATCAGTTTGGTGATGTAAAGGTGAGTTTTTGGGAAAAGAATGAAGTTAAAGTAGAGGTAATGATTTTGGCCAACGCAAGTTCTGAAGAGCGTGCAGAAGATTACATCAGAAATGTGGATGTGGTGGGCAAAAAATCTGATGGTATGGTGAGTATAAAAACCACTATTGACCGTGAAGATAGCCGATACAGCAATAACACTTGGAATAAGTCGGGTAATGGTGAGAAAAATTCACTCCGCATTGATTATAAGGTATTTATGCCTAAATCAACAGTTCTGAAGGTGAAAAACTCTTTCGGTAATACTTATTTGCCAATTTTTACGGCATCGTTGGTGGTGAATCAGAGTTACGGAAAATTGATTGCCGAGGAAATTTCGAATCCAAATTCTGAGGTAAATTTAGAATTTTGTAAAGGTTCAAGCATCAAATCTATGGCGGGTGGAAAGTTAAGAGCCTCTTATTCGAGCATCAAAATGGAGCGTGCCGATGATGTAATTTTTAATAATAGTTTCGGTGAAATTGATATTAAAGAGGTTGGAAAGTTGAATGCAAAGATTTCGTATTCAAGTGGAATTATTGGCACAATCAATGAATCTTCAAATTTGAAACTAGAGTTTTCGGGTGGTTTTAAATTAGGGGAATTGGGTAAAAACGTCAAAGAATTGAATATCAACGCCAATTATTCTCCAATTAATCTGACTTTGAACGATGCCGCAGCTTATGATTTTGAAGTGAAGGCTAATTACGGAAATTTTAGTTATCCAAACGATAAAGGAGTTTCGTTTTCAAGAAATACCGAAACAGAGTCGAAAAAACAAGAGCATTATTCTTTTAACCCTACAAAATGCTACTCAGGAAAAATTGGAAAGGGTTCGCCTGAGTGTAAAATTGTTGTGAATGGGAATTTCAGTAATGTGAGGTTTAAGTAAGCAAAATTATTGATTTGAGTTTGAAAGTATAGTAGAACGCAGCTTAATTGGATGAAATGATATTTAGATGAAAATCATCTTTAACTATCACAGAATCAACATTAGCTACGTTCTATTTTTATATTATTTATAGGCTACCAAAGGAGGCGTTTCTACAAGTGATTTTTTCAATACATATTTTGCCATTACAGGAAAATGGTCAGAAAATTTTACGCTTGAAATGGTTTTACATGATGTTACGTGCCAATCTTCGCTCACAAATTGCTGGTCGATTCGAGCAAAATATGGCTGGCGATTGAGTGTAAAACCAAGTCCTTGTCCAGCTTCTTCAAAAGCATTTTGGAAGCTTAGTTTAAGCTTTCCGTAAGAATATCCAAATGGAGTTTCGTTAAAATCGCCACAAATAATAACAGGAAATTTGCTTCCTGAAACATACGATTCCACTTCACGCATTTGTTCATCTCTTTTTTCGAATCCTACTTTTAGGCGAGTAAAACTATCGGATAATTCATTAAAAAACGTCTTTACTTGTCCTTTTTTCAAAGCTTCAAGGGCTAAATTTGTGCGAATACCCATCGACCAAAGATGCACGTTAACAACCCGAACCGTATCTTGTCCGTAGGCGATATCGGCACATAAAAAACCATTGATATTGGGTTGATTACCACGGTCCCAAATTCTGCTATATTGGTTAAGAATTGGATATTGAGAAAAAAGGGCTAGACCAATTTGTTTTTGCTCTTCAAATGTGGTTAGCTTCGTAATGCCATTAGCATATTGTGCTTCGATAGCTTGATTGGGTGAGTATTCTTGAAAACAAGCAATATCAGCTTTTAGTTTTTGCCAGTGTTGGTCGGTTTTATGTGCTGGGTCGAAACATTCTCCATTAAAACTTAGCACTTTCAATGCCGAAACATCTTCAAATTTTATTTTACCATCGTTGATACCTACCATTCTTTTAATGAGTGGAAAAGTAAAGAGTATCCAGATAAAACCTGCCGTAGCAACGATTTTCTGTTGTTTGATTAATAAGTAGCAAGCTGCCACTAAACCAGTAAGAATAGCGATTGGGAGGCTCATCATGATAAAACCAGCTATCCAATGGTCGAAAATGGGATAGTAGCAAAACGCCATTGTTATGAATAAATAAGCAATAGCTGAATAAGAAATAGGATGTTGGCGGAAAATGTTAAAAAGGCTTACAGCCAATTTATGTAAGATTCCGAAGGCAACCATGGTAATGGCCGAAATAAATATTTTAAGATTAGAAAGTTTCATCATAGTATTATAGAGGTTAGGTAGGCACGGATGGGGAGGTATGAAAATTACAAAGACGGAATATGTTCATGTGGACATAGACCGTCTTTTGCAATATTAAATTGAAATGGGACTTCTTATTTTACTTCAAAACCTCCCTTACCAATTTTAAAGCCTTCAGAGTAAAGCTCTACTGTGTATTTTCCTTTGGTGAAGTTGGCTACTTTGCCAGAAACTAATTCAACTCTTTGGTCATTGTTTTCGAATGGTACACTGTTTTTGAATGTATAACCAATTTCCTTTCCATCGATTTGAGTTACACCACCGTTACCATTTTCAACCACAGCTCCGTTTGCATCAAGCACACGAACGAAAATATCTTTGTTGTTTTGTGCCGCAATCGGATTTGAAGGCATGATGAATGAAACCTTAATTTGGTCGATTCTTCTGGCTTTATATTCGCCACCATCACGCTCTTTTCCTTTTGAAGAGAGTGCAGCTACTTGTACGTTTACCGCTTTCATTGCCGAAGCTAAAGTTACTTGACGAGAAAGGTCTGTATTTTTAGTATTTACGTCGGCCAATGTAGTTGTAAGGGCTTCTTTTTCAGTTTTTAAGCTAGTATTTTCAACAATAACTTGTTGTTTTTCTGTCTCAAGTGTTTGGTTTTTAGCTACTAAAACACCATTCTCTTCTTTCAATTTACGAATATCATCATCTTTGGCGACTAAGAAGTTTTCGTAATCTTTGATTTTGGCTTCGTATTTCTGAACTGAGAAGTTGAGGTCCGACTTCAATTTCTTTTTATCGTTTTCGAGTTGAGCTTTTACTGCTTCCAACTCAGCTACGCTTCCGCCTAAACTTTGTACTTCAAGAATTTTTTGGTCTAATGATTTAGAAATTGAATCAAGTTTGATTTGTGTAGAAGAAAGTTGTTCAACTTTCGAAGTTAATGATTTTTGAAGTTCGATGGTTTCATTTCTTGCACCCATGAACAAATATCCTAAAAGAGCTAATACACCAGCCATTACACCGATGATAACTTTCAAAAGGCCATTGTTGTTAGATTGTGTTGTTTCCATTTGCTTAATAATTATGATATTAAAGTTTATGGTTACAAAGCAACAATGTCAAGGTTAAAGACGAATTAAATCGACTTTAAATTTACCTTAAAAAATGAATTGAATATTTTTATCGCTCAAATCTTAAGGTAAAGGTTGTGCCTTCTTGGTTTGAAATTACATCTACGGAGCCGTTGTGAAGTTTGGTTATTTGGGCAACAATAGCTAATCCAACTCCGTGTCCTTTTACGGAATTGGCGGTGGCATTGCTTCTATAAAATGGGCGAAAAATATAGGGTAAATCAGCGGCTGGAATAACAGGGCCTTGATTGAAAAATGAAATCATAATTCTTTGCGTATTGGCCGAGAAACTAACAAAAACACTATGGTTTTCGGAGAATTTGCAGGCATTATCCATTAAATTCATGAAAGCTACTTTGAGAGAAGCTTCATTGCCGTTGAACATGAGCGATTCTTCTTCTTCGGGAAAATCGCTAAAATCAATGTTTATTTGATAATCTTCGTGCCATTTTTTTAGCTGACTTTTAGCATCCCAAAGGAGTTCATCCATTCGAATAGGCGTGCGTTGAATGGCTTCAGCATTGACTACTGTACTAGCTAAATTCAGTAGGGTATTGGTTAGTTGTGTGAGCGTTCGTGTATCTTCTTGTAGCGATTTTAAGCTTTCTTCATAAATTTCTGGTGTACGTTTCTGCAATAAGGTGATATCAATTTGTGAATAGATTTTAGTAAGTGGGTTTTTTAATTCGTGTGAAACATTGGCAATAAACATCTTTTGCATCGTGAGGGCTTCTTCGATGCGGTCAAGCAATTGATTGAAAGTGGCAACTAATCGCCCAATTTCATCAGATTTATTGGGGTGCTCGACTCTTTTCTCGGTATTGGCAGGAAAGATTTCATTTACTTGGGCAATAATTCCTGACATCGGAGAAAGTGCCTTGTCAGAAAAGAACCAACCTGATAACCCCGAAAGAAGCAAACCAACTAAAATCATTACGGTTAAGATTTTTCTTAAATCTTCAAGGGCATCTTTACCGTTTTGGTCGATGGCACTTACAATAACCCAATAGCTTGCAGTGCCTTTTTTGAGCTGAATACCAAGGGTTTGGTAATACCCTGCATAATGGTAAGTAGCATTTTTTTGTTTTTGAATATTTGGAATAAGTTCTTCAAATAACCCTTTATATGGCTCTTGACTTGCAAAAACTAGCTTTTTTAGATTTTCATCATAGACATAAATACTCTCATCGCTTAGGAGTTCTTTATCTGCTGTGTTTACTAATTTCAAAACAGTCGTATCGGCAGTTTGAAGGTCAAAGAGTAGTGTTGTGGTTGTGATGGCACGATCTTGAAGGCGTTTGAAAAAGCGTTTTTCGAGATAAAGCTTACTAAAAAAGTACACACCCACCGAAAAAAACAATAAAATGGCTGTTACAATTGCCATAAATTGATAGGTGAGTCGAGAGCGAATATTTATCATCGAGAAAATGCTATTTTAGAAATAGTTTATATCTAGTTTCATGGTTTCTTCAATACATAACCCATACCTATGTGCGTGTGAAGAAGTTTTGGTTCGAAATCTTTGTCGATTTTCTTGCGAAGAAAATTCACATAAACTTCAATCACATTGGTGCCTGTATCGAAGGTTACATCCCAGATTTTTTCAGCTAATTCTACTTTCGAAATCACTCTTCCTTGGTGCTTGATGAAGTATTCAAGTAAAGCAAACTCTTTGGCCGTAAGTACAATTGGCTTGTCGCTGCGACTTACAGTTTTAGAATCTAAGTCCATTTCGAGGTCGGCAAATTTTAAAAGATTGGCAGTTTGAACGCTTCCAGTATTACGGCGAGTTAAGGCACGAATTCGTGCAAGTAACTCCCTAAATTCGAAAGGTTTAACCAAATAATCATCAGCACCAGCATCGAGGCCAACAATTTTATCATCTGTTGTACCTAGTGCAGTTAACAGTAAAATAGGTGATGCAACGCCTTTGGTGCGAAGTTGCTTACAAAGTTCAAGACCACTGATACCGGGCAAGATAATATCTGAAATGATAATGGTGTAATTTGTGCGAGTTGCGAGTTGTAGACCAATCAATCCATCGTATGCCACATCAACTTCCCATTGTTGCTCTTCAAGACCTTGTTTGATTAATTGCAAGGTCTTGGCTTCGTCTTCTATTACTAATATTTTCATACCGATACCGATTGGATTTACGCCAAAATTAGAAAAATTTAGAGATAAACGAAGAAAATGAAGGTATAATTGTAAATACCTACGTAAATGATAGAACAGCAATTTTAAAAATAATGATTATTTCTTCTCAACGGCTATTAGCGTTACTTTATCGAGTAGGCCAGAATCACGTGGTTGCCAATTGAGTGTAGTGAAATAACCGTTTTTACCTAAATTTGGACGTAACCTCGCCGAAATATTGATATTATAAAACTTTTGCCATACTTGTCCTTCTTTTTCAATAGCAATTACACGATTAGCCATTGAATTTGAAACTTGTACCGTTAATGTATTTTGTTCTTTAAAAAGAGTTTTCGGTACAAAAACTTTATAGCTTGGCCCAATTAAAGTACCTAAATTTTGCCCATTTAATATTACACTTGCACTTTCGGCTACTTTACCTAAATCAAGCCAATAACCAGCGGTTATATTTGTACTACTTGGTTTGGAGAAATCAAGTGTATAAGCAGCAGTGCCTGAAAAGTTTTTGTAAGCGTCTCCATCTAACTTTGTCCAAGAACCAAGCGATTGTATTTCGATAGTTTTGGGTAATGTTGGCCCTCCCTCCAAGAAACTAAGCTTCCAAGTACCTTTGAGTTCTTGTGGTTCAGCCGCCGACTTGTAATAAGCAAAATTGCTGCTTTGAACAGGCGTATTGTAGGTTTCGATAATGCAGGATTCTCCCGCCGCTAATTGCAGGTAAATTTCATTGGTTGTTGCATTGTATTTTGCCATGCCCAAGGCCCCCGTCATCGGATTATATAAAGCTGCCGATTTTGCAGAAACAGTTAGTTTTACCCAACCATCAAATGCTTTGTTGGTTTTGTTGTTGATAAAATAATAATATCCTTTATCATAGGTTTTTCTGACAAACTGAAGTCCTTCATCAATCATGGTTTCACGCCAAATTTTGGCGGTATTCATCATGGCATCTAAGTTTTCGCCTACCAAAATTGTTCCTTTGCCAACAGATGCTTGCTTGAAATTTGCCGAATTTTCTACAAAGTTCATTTCAGAAAGCAAGGCTTTGAATTTGGTTTGACGCTGAGCAAGATTACCTAAACCTGGCACATCGACAGGTAATTTTTTGTGAAAAATGATGGTAGCTCCTTCTTTAGCCAACGAAACTAACTTTTCAAATGTTTCAAGGGGGATTTGCTCACTTTCAGCCATTAAAATGGTTTTGTATTTAATTCCTCCCGTGAGAATTTGTTGATTTTGTGCTTGTAGATTTAAAATCTGACGGTCAGAAATAAAGTCAAATCCATATCCACGGTCAAGTAGTTTTTGCCCTACTTCTTTAAAATCAGTTCCATTAAATTCTGGCGTAACGCCATCAAAGTGTTCTAAAAGACCTTTAGGTGAATGTTCTGTCAGGCGGTCAGTAATTGGGAAATAGAATAATATATCATTATTACCTTTACTATTTTGTAAGAAGCTTTGGCAGCGAGCTACATAATTATTGAGCGTACCAAAATCTTTCCAGAAAGGGTTATTAGGCATGAAGTGCACGGCAGCATAAAACAACCACCCTGGATATTGAGCATCTTTTGGCGAATAACTAGTGCCGTGGTAAAAAATATGATTAATTCCACCCACCATAAATAAATCTAAAGCACGCTTTACATCGGCTAGATTCGATAAGAAATGTTCATTTTCCCAAGTGGCAGATTCAGAAGATGCCAATTTTTTACCCATCACGTTGGCAGCTGATGATGCAAATTTTATGCGGAGCAGGTCAGTACCTTCAATTTCGGGAATATCAACGACACTATATAAATCTAAGGTATTTGCTGGTGAGCCATGTGCTTGATTTCGCACGATTTTTCCCCGAGCATGTGCCCATTTTGCCCATTCAGAAGTATATTTTTCTAGAATTAAATCACCTATTGTCGTGCGATAATCGAATAAAACTCTGCGATTTAGGTCGGTATTTTCTTTGCTGAAAAGATTGGGTAAATAATTTCGTAATTCATAACCTCGACGAGTTTTAAATTCATTGAAAAGATTATCTGTCCAGTCAGATTGCCCCCGTGCATCATCAACTTCATAAGAGTCATTAAAAAAAGCACGCATACCTGAAACATCAGCTTTGGCAAATGCTTTATCAAATGCTGAAAGATAATTTTTGATGGCTTTATCAGAGAAGTGATCAATGACATCACCTTCGCCACCGGGGCCAGCACGTTCAACCATTTTTCCATGAAAACCCTGAAAAACAGCATAAAGTGTCCAATTTCCAGCAGGGGCCTGCCAGCTTAGTTTTCCTTCTTTATTCACTTTATCGGTTAGATTCAATGCTTCTCCTTTATCTGAGTAAGCCATAAGTGTTTGTAAAGGAATAGGTCGTTCGAAACGTACTTGGTCAATGGCCAATTCTTGCAAATTATCATTTTTCGAAATAGGATATTTTAAAGCACTGATTTCGGTTGATTTCGGTAAAACATAGCGTAAAAGTGGAGGTTGAACGAAATTGATATTTTCATTTAAGGTTTCTCCTTCTTTTAAGCTATAAGTTTTATGAAAAACAGCCTTGCAAGCATCTTCTGGCGTAACCCAACGACCCCCAAACGGCCAACCAGAAGCATTGGCTAAGTCGATACCTAAACCTAATCGACTGCCTTCTTTTAGGGTATGTTTAAACATATCGACCCATTTCGGAGAAAGAAAGTCAATGAATTGTGCTTCTGCACCTTTTACGCCATAAATAGGTGTAATTTCTAGTCCACCCAAGCCTACTTTTTGGTAAGCTTCCATATTGTAGGTGAGGTCTTTAGGGTTTACGGCATTACCTTCCCACCACCAACGTGTCCAAGGTTTGGTTTGTTGGGTAATTGGTTTCCATTTAGGTTGTGCCATGGCAAACGTACTTCCGAGAAGGATGATTGCCGATGTTTTGAATAGGGTTTTGTTGAGCATTTTTCTGTATTTTACTCTTTCATTGATTAATATTATTAGTTAGCGAATAAATTCGCTGTCTAATGGAATAAGGGAATGAATTCGTTTATTTCCCGACTTGAAGTCGGAAAACGCTATGAGAATTTTATCTTTTGTTTCCCCTGTTACGCATTTCAATGGGTAATTTACTGTCTTTATTTCATTTTATAAACCTCAGTGCCTGCCAATAAGAAACAACCGACACCAAAATCGGTAAAATTGGGCACTTTATCATAAGAAAGCGGTTGTCCATCTTTAGGTTCTTTGCCTGTTCCTTGTACATAACCCAAGAATCCATTGGTATGCACACAATCTTTTATCATGGCATTCATGGCTTTAGCAATGATTGGTGTATATTTTTTTTTGTTTAATAAACCTTTATTAACCCCCCAAGCCATTCCGTAGGTAAAAAGAGCCGTACCTGTGAGTTCTTTGCCCCCAAAATCGGTTTCGTCCATGAGGCTTACATTCCAAAGGCCATCCTTACGTTGAAGAGGAGGCAGTGCCTGCATCATTTCTAGAAAAGTTTTTTCGTATTCTGCACGGTGGGGTGCATTTCTAGGCATTATATCAAGTACACGCACTAAGGCAGCTATCACCCAACCATCTCCACGCGACCAATAGCAACTTTTACCCGCAGGTGTGGTATAAGGAGGGTCGAAATCTTTATCACGATACCAAAGTTTTTCGGTAGGATTATATAGGCCATTAGCACCTTCAACTGTTTTGGTGTGCATATACATTTCATACATTTTCTCAAAATAGCGGTCATCTTTATACAAAACACCCAATTGTGCGAAAACAGGCATAGCCATTTGAAGGGCATCAATCCAAGTCCAGTCATCTTTTTTTGAGCTATCGACCATATTATCAATACACGCTTTTATATCTTTTATTCGCTCAGGCTTTGGGTCGATTAAATATAAATCAATGTAAGTTTGTCCGCAGCATTGGTCATCTCCATTGCGAGTTTTCGTGCCATTCCTCAAACCCCATTTATGGGCTTCTCCCCACGAAACAGCGTAATTATAATAAGTTTCTTGTTTATCAATTTTATAAAGAGCCATAAGTCCTTCGTAATAAACGCCACGTGTCCAGATATTACTTGGGCGAGTTTTGTCAGGAGCCCAAATAGGTTTGCTCACATCAGGCCATTCGTTCATGAAATAAGCATTGGCCGATCTTAAAGTCTGTAATAATTCTTTTTTTGGAGGTAGACTTTGAGCCTTTGATTGATTGAAAATAAAGCAAAAAACGAGTAGCGATGAGCAAATGAAACGTCGCATATTGGAAATGTAAGATGAGAGATGTAAGTCTGTGCACAATATTAATTATGCCATCATTAATATGACAAATGTAAGACTTCAGTAGGCTTTTTACTCTCCTGTGCTCTCACGGAAAATAGATGTGTGAAGTCGATAAATATGGCTTGGTGGTCGAAGATTTGAGGCTTATTAAAAAAATTTAAAATAAAATTCTTAAAATCGTGGAAGAAAGCCTTTTCTGTACTAAATTCAACTCGACAAAACAATCACAAGCAATACTAAATATTGCCTAAACATTCAATCCTAAACATATCATGCAATCAACACGTAGAAAATTTATCAAGAGCGTCGGAATGGCTTCTGCTTTATTCGCTACCGATTCTTTTGCGAAGCCTTTCAACATCATCAAAGACCTAAAAAAAGTTAGCCCGAATGACAAACTGCGTTTTGCAACCATCGGATTTGGTATTCAAGGCCATGGAGATACTCGTGCTGCTTTGAGAAACCCTGATGTAGAGTTTGTGGCGGTCGCCGATTTATACGATGGTCGATTGACACATGCAAAAGAGGCATTCAATAAAGACCTTTTCACTACGCGTGATTACCGTGAAATTTTAGATAGAAAAGATATTGATGCTGTAATTGTGGCTACACCAGACCACTGGCACGACCACATTAGTATTGCAGCCATGAAGGCAGGTAAGAATGTTTATTGCCAAAAGCCAATGGTTCAACACATTGATGAAGGCCATGCAATGATTGATACTTGGCGTAAAACAGGTAAAACTGTACAAGTAGGAAGTCAGCCAAGTAGTGGAGCGGCTTACGCTGAGGCTCGCAGATTGATGAAAACTGGAGCGATTGGTGAACTGAACTTTATTGAAGCTACTTATGACCGCTATAGTGCATTAGGTGCTTGGACTTATTCGATTCCACCAGATGCTTCGCCAAAAACGATTGATTGGGATACTTTTTTAGGAGATGCTCCAAAACGTCCATTTGATGCAACTCGCTTCTTCCGTTGGAGAAATTATCGTGATTATGGTACTGGGGTAGCAGGCGATTTATTCGTGCATCTTATTACGGGTATGCACTTTGCAACTGGAGCCATTGGTCCAGAAAGAATATTTGCTTCAGGAGAATTGAGCTACTGGAAAGATGGTCGTGATGTGCCAGATGTAATGGTAACGGTATTAGATTATCCACAGACTGAAAAACACACCAAATTCCAAGCTGTATTGCGTGTAAACTTTGCCAATGCAGGTTCTATTAAAAACGTGACGCGTATTGTAGGAACTGAGGGTGAAATTTTATGGAATGCTCAAGGGCTTACACTTACAAAGCGTAAACTTCCAAAAGCTCCGGGTTATGGTTCTGGCGAAAGTTATGCTACTTTCTCGAATGAAATGCAAGCAGAATATAAGAAAGAATACGATGCAAAATATGCCGAGTCTGACCGTGTAGCACCACCAGTTGAAGAAATTAAATACGAAACCCCAAAAGAAGATGACCCACACGCACAACATTTCAGAAATTTCTTTGATAATGTGCGTAAAGGAAGTCAAGAAACAGCCCAAGACCCTGTATTTGGTTTCCGTGCAGCGGCTCCAGCTTTAGCTTGTAATTTGAGCTATTTCGAAAATAAAATTGTGCACTGGGATCCAGTTGCGATGAAAGTATTGAAGAAAAAATAAACCTTCCCCTTATATTGCTAACCACGGGTTTCACCATTATTTGGCGAGTAATAGTATAAATTTTATCTAAACTTTGTACTACAGTTGTCAAAATCTCGGTGAAAGTCCGTGGTTTATTCTTTAATTTGCACCTAATTTTAAACAAACCATTAAAAAAATGATTAAAAAAGTATCTATACTAATTCTGTTGTTTACGTTTTCTCTACAAACTTTTGCTTGGGGGCCAACGGGGCATCGAGTAGTAGGACAAATAGCTAATTCTTATCTTTCTGGTAAGGCCAAACGTAATATTCGTAAAATATTAGGTACTGAATCAGTTGCCATTTCGAGCAATTGGGCTGATTTTATCAAGTCAGATACTTCCTATAAATATTTAGATTCTTGGCATTATATTAACATCAAAGCAGGTTTAAATAATACCGAGTTTACAAATTATTTGAATAACGATAAAGGCATAGATGCTTACACAAAACTTAATTTTTTGATTGGAGAATTAAAGAAAAAAGAACTATCAATTGAGCAAAAACGAATGTATTTACGCTTATTGATTCACATTGCGGGCGATATTCATCAACCCATGCACGTAAGTCGTGCTGAAGATTTGGGCGGCAATAGAATCAAAGCTTTTTGGTTTTCTGATGCTACCAACTTACACGCCTTGTGGGATGATAAAATCATCGAATTTCAGAAACTCAGCTATACTGAGTATGCTACAAGCATCAACCATGCTTCAAAAGAGCAGCGTCGTGAGTGGCAAAAACAACCGATGACTCAGTGGTTCTTTGAGTCGTATCAGATTGCTAATAAACTCTATGCCGATATTAAGCAACCAGAACCAAGATTAACCTTTCGCTATAATTTTGATAATATAGATACCCTCAATCAACAACTCTTGAAGGGTGGAATAAGACTAGCTGGTTTATTAAACGAAATTTTTGGCTAAACCAAAATCATTAAAAAGTGATAAAATATATTAGGCAAGAATGGAGAATTTTTAAAATCTAATTAAATTCTAATTTCTTGCCTAAATTGCGTTTATAGCTTGATTTAAGCCATTTTATTAGTAATTTCATCTACAAAAAGCCTCTATTGGTATCCTTCTCAAATCGAACAATTCGATACTATGACTTGTTTAAGTTATATTTGCTAAAACAAATATTTATCGAACATCTTGTGAGAAAACAAATTCTTTCATCAACATACTTTCTAATGCTTCTGCTTACTCTACTGACAAGTAGTTATGCTGTGTTGTGTGATATGTCGGCGAAAGATGGCATTTGTTCATCAGACACGGATATCGAATTAGTTGATGATGGAGGAATTTCAGATTTACCCTTCGATTCAGGATTCGAGCAAATAAATGATAACTTTATTGAACGAATCACAGATTTTAGTTTCAATAACTTTGCTTTTATCAATAACGACTTTTCATACCTTCAAAATACTTATAAGATATACTTAGGCTTACACACACCACCTCCTAAGTATATATAACTACTTTCAAATTTTACTTCCTATTATTTTGTGAAAATAAAAAATGGCCAAATGTTATTTGGTTGTATGTTTATTTTTGTACGATTCCAATAAAGAAATTTGACTTTCGAAGAAAACTTTGTAAGTCAGATTAAAATGTTTTAATTCCATTATAACTCATTGATTTTCTAAGCTTTACAATTGACCAAAGAATGAAAACGAAACACGCACTATTAGGTATTTGTACGGTAATTATTGTATCGTCTTGTGCTAACAAAGAGGAGCAGAAAAAGCAAACCGTCGATTATTTTCCGGTAACCTCGCCAATGGTAGTTGATACGACATTACATACTGATTATGTAGCCGAAATCAATGCCGTTCAGAATGTTGAAATTAGAGCCAGAGTAAAAGGCTATCTTGATAAAATTTATATTGATGAAGGTAAGTATGTGAAGCAAGGACAACTTCTCTTTAGTATTCATAACCCAGAATTAAGCGAGGAGGTAATAAAGGCATCGGCTATCACAAAAAGTGCTATTACGGAGCTAAGAGCCGCCGAGATAGATTTGAGTAATGTGAAACGTTTGGTAGAGAAAAACGTAGTATCAAATACTGAGCTTGAAGCGGCTAAAAATAAAGTAGAAATGATGAAAGCAAAAGTTGAAGAAGCCAAAGCCAATGAGTCATTTTCTAAAATTCAGATTACTTATACGCAAATTCGAGCACCATTTAGTGGAATCGTTAATCGTATTCCAAATAAAACGGGTTCGTTGATAGAAGATGGAACACTTCTGACTAGCATTTCGAAAAACGATGAAGTTTTTGCCTATTTCGATGTTTCAGAGAAAGAATATCTTAACTATTTGACCAATTTCAAGGAAAATGCACATAATTCAAGTAATGTAACCTTGATTTTGGCCAATGGTGAAGAGCATCCTTTTAAAGGAAAAATCGAAACAACAGAAGGTGAAATAGAGCCAAGTACAGGTAATATTGCTTTCAGAGCGAGATTTAGTAATCCAGAAAAAGTACTTAAACACGGAGCGAGTGGCAAGATTCGCTTACTGAAAAAGTATAAAAATGCCATGATTATTCCACAAAAAGCAACTTTCGAAATTCAAGACCGAATGTATGTGTATGTGATTGATGCTAAAAATCAAGTAAAATCAAAGCCAATTATTTCGAAGCATCGAATGCCACACTACTATATCGTTGAATCAGGTCTTGATAAAGGCGATAAGATTATTTACGAGGGTATCCAAAATGTGAAAGATGGTATGACAGTGAAACCTCAGTTTATTGATATGGACGAGATTTCTAAAGAACTAACGTATGTGAACTCACCCGAATAATTCCACCTTAAATATGTTTACAAATTTCATAAATCGACCAGTACTTTCACTGGTTATATCAATTTTTATTGTCTTGATGGGCGTATTGGCCATGACAGGCCTACCAATTACGCAGTATCCTGACATTGCTCCGCCAGCAGTTTCTGTAATTACAAAGTATACTGGAGCCAATGCCGAAGTTTGTGCTAAAGCCGTAGTTACTCCCCTTGAGCGTGCGATTAATGGTGTGCCAGGAATGACCTACATGACCTCGGTTTCTGGTAATGATGGTACGAGTATTATACAAGTTTATTTTGAAGTAGGAACCGACCCCGATGTAGCAGCAGTAAACGTGCAAAACCGTGTGACAACTGTACTTGATGAACTTCCAGAAGAAGTAATCAAAGCGGGGGTTTCGACCGAAAAAGAAGTGAATAGTATGTTGATGTACATAAACTTGATTAGTGATGATACAACACTTGATGAAAAATTTATTTATAACTTCGCCGATATTAACGTTCTTGCCGAATTAAAGCGTATTGATGGGGTAGGGTTTGTTGACATTATGGGTTCACGTGAGTATGCTATGCGTGTTTGGCTTAAACCCGCCAGAATGGATGCCTACGAGATTTCGGCCGAAGATATTATTACTGCTCTAAAGGCTCAAAACGTTGAAGCTGCACCAGGAAAAGTAGGTGAAAGTTCGGGCCGTCAACCACAGTCTTTACAGTATGTATTGCGTTATACTGGTAAAATGACTACCAAGGAGCAATACGAAAATGTGGTTATTAAGGTAACCGATAGCGGTGAAATGCTCCGTTTGAAAGATGTCGCTGATTTAGAATTTGGCTCTTTAGATTACGATGTACTTTCGAAAGAAAATGGCAAGCCATCAGCAGCTATAGTATTGAAGCAGCGACCAGGCTCAAATGCTAGTGAAGTTATTCAGAATATCAAGAATCGTTTAGATTTCTTGAAAGAAACAACTTTCCCACCGGGAATGAAATATACAATCAGCTATGATGTATCGAGGTTCTTAGATGCCTCTATTCATGAAGTAATTAAAACCCTCATCGAGGCCTTTATTTTGGTGGCTATTGTGGTATTTTTATTTTTACAAGATTTCCGCTCGACACTCATTCCAGTATTAGCCGTACCTGTTTCGTTGGTCGGTACTTTTGCCTTCATGCAATTGTTTGGTTTTTCTATCAACTTACTTACACTTTTTGCCTTAGTTTTAGCCATTGGTATTGTGGTTGATAATGCTATTGTTGTGGTCGAGGCTGTCCATGCCAAGATGGAAGAAAAACACATTGGCCCTCGTGAAGCCACCATTGAGTCGATGGATGAAATTAGTGGGGCGATTATCGCTATCACATTGGTGATGTCAGCAGTATTTGTTCCAGTTGCATTTTTATCTGGGCCTGTTGGTGTATTTTATCGACAGTTTTCCGTCACAATGGCCATTTCTATCGTTATTTCGGGGGTAAATGCCCTTACACTTACGCCTGCTTTGTGTGCCTTAATGCTCAAAAATGTGCATGCTGAAGGGCATAAAGATAATTTCCTTACTCGTTTTTTTAAAAAATTCAATCAAGCATACGACCGCCTTTCGGAGCGTTATGGTAGTTTATTACGACTCATTGCTAATCGTCGAGTAGTTACTTTTGGGGTTTTAGCAGCCTTTTGTGTGGCTACCTGGGGAGTAGGAAGCGTACTACCAACGAGTTTTATTCCAACCGAAGACCAAGGTACTATATATGCCAATATTACTACCCCCGTAGGTGCCACACTCGAGCGTACGGAAGAAATAATGAATGAAATTGATAGAATATCAAAGACTATTCCAGAAGTAGAGTCTATTTCAAGTCTTTCGGGTTTTAGTATGATGACCGATGGGGTAGGAGCATCGTTTGGTATGAGTACTATCAACCTTAAACCTTGGGATGCGAGAAAAGCTACGGCAGATGATATTATTGCTCAACTGATAGAAAAAACTAAGCATATCAAAGGAGCAGAAATACAGTTTTTCCCACCACCAGCCGTACCAGGTTTTGGAAATGCCAGCGGTTTTGAGGTTCGTTTATTAGACAAGACTGGTTCGGGGAATTTACAAAAGACAGCCGAAGTAGCGGAAAAATTCATTGGAGCATTGAAGCGTCGTCCTGAAATTAAAGATGCCTTCTCAAGTTTCAATCCGAACTTCCCGCAATACATGATTCACGTCGACCAAGATATGGCAGCTAAAAAAGGTATTTCGGTTGATGCAGCTATGAGTAATCTACAATCGCTCATTGGTAGTTATTATGCTACAAACTTTATATTATTTGGTCAGATGTATAAAGTAATGATTCAGGCCGACCCTAAATATCGTGCTTTACCAGAGGATATCATGAATTTGCGTATTAAGAATAAAAAAGGCGAGATGGTGCCGTATGCAATTTTTAGTCGCATCGAACGTGTCTATGGACCAGAACAACTTACCCGCTATAATATGTATGTATCGGCCATGCTCAATGGTGAAGCAGCAGATGGGTATAGCTCGGGTGATGCCATTAAGGCCATTGAAGAAGTTGCTAAAACTGAGTTGCCCCGTGGCTACACTTATGAATGGTCAGGTATGACCCGAGAAGAAGTACTTTCAGGCGACCAAGTTATCTATATTTTTATTATTTGTTTGATTTTTGTTTATCTACTTCTTTCAGCTCAATACGAAAGTTTCATGTTACCGTTGCCAGTAATTCTTTCATTGCCTGTTGGCATTTTTGGCTCGTTGCTTTTCTTGTATTTGTTTGGTTTAGAAAATAATATTTATGCCCAAGTAGCGATGGTCATGCTCATTGGATTATTGGGTAAAAATGCCATTTTAATTATAGAATTTGCAGTACTTCAAAGAAAGCAAGGAAAAACGATTCTCGAAGCGGCAGTAGGTGGAGCAGTAGCACGTTTTCGCCCAATTCTCATGACTTCATTTGCCTTTGTAGCTGGCTTAATTCCGCTTATGATGGCATCGGGAGCAGGAGCAATCGGAAATAAAACCATTGGTACAGCCGCCGCAGGTGGTATGATTTTCGGTACAGTTTTCGGGGTAGTAATTATTCCGGGCTTGTATGTGATTTTTGCTAAACTAAGCGAGCGGAAACCCCAAAAAAATTCCAAAGGACAATTAAAAGAAGCATATGTTAAAGCATAAAATTATATATCTAATAACCATAGTTGTATTGATTTCAAGCTGTAAGGTTAAGCAAGAAATTCCACAGAATAAACCACTTTTGGTAATGCCCAATAAGTTTACTACACGTGTGGATAGTATTCAGTCGAGTATTCCAATGGCCCGACAATTCTTCAAGGACTCGATTCTTATAGCTTTAATTGATACAGCTTTAAATAATAATTTCGATTTACAGATGACCCTTCAAAAAATCGAAATTGCACGAGCGGGTGTACGTCTAACAAAAGGTTTGGGAAAGCCAGATTTAGCTGGAAACTTTGCGATAGGTCAAAGAAAATTCGGAAATTACACCATAGACGGTGTGGGTAATTATGATACTCAGTTTTCGACTAATATTAATGAGAAACAGCGTATTCCAGACCCCATTATTCCAGATTATTATTTAGGGATACAATCATCTTGGGAGATTGATTTGTGGGGAAAACTTAAATCTCAAAAATCGTCAGCAGCGGCTCGTTTATTGGCATCGGAAGCAGGGAGGAATTTAGTCGTGAGCGAGTTGGTTGCACAAATCGCATCAGCTTATTACGAGCTATTGATTCTTGATAATGAATTAGATTTTTTGGAAGAAAATATCATATTACAGGAACGTGCCGTCGAATTAACCCGTATTTTGAAGCAATCTGGTCAGGGTAACCAGTTAGGTGTTGATTTACTTAATGCTCAGTTGCTAAGCTCGAAAGCTATGAAAATAGAAGTAAAGCAAGAAATCATTGAAGCTGAAAGTAAAATTAATTTCTTGGTGGGGCGTTATCCACAGAATATAAGTAGAGCAAAAATCGTTTGGGCAAATGTAATTCCGCCCAAATTAACTGCTGGCATTCCGTCTAAATTACTTGAAAATCGACCAGATATCAAACAAGCAGAATACGATTTGTTGGCTACCAATGCCAATTTATTTACAGCTAAAGCAGCTTTCTATCCTTCACTCAATATAACAGGTGCAATGGGGCTACAAGCTTTCAAAGCTTTAGTATTTCTGAATCCAGCATCTTTTGCGATGAATACCTTTGGTGGCCTCACAGCACCTTTGGCCAATCGTCGTCAGATTATTTCTGATTTAATGGCCGCCAAGGCTGAACAAAAAACAGCTTATACGAATTATCAGAAAACAATTGTGAATAGTTTTACGGAAGTATACAATCATTTGAATCTGATACAAAATACAAATGAAATGTATGACCTAAAAGTACAAGAAGTAGATGTTTTGCGTCAGTCAATCAATAACTCTTCAGAATTATTTCGTTCGGGTAGAGCAACTTATATAGAGGTAATTACCGCACAAAAAAATGCTCTGCAATCGCAAATTGAATTGATTAATCTAAAAAAACGCCAATATTCAGCGGTTATTGGACTTTATAAATCGCTCGGTGGCGGTTGGAGATAAACAACAGCATCTGTGGCATACTTCAAAAGTGTGCCACAGATGTTTATTGTATTCATAACTATGCAGGGTTATATCATTAACTTATCACCGTTCACACCTGCAATACGCATAGCTTCGTATTCCATTTCAACAATAAACTCGGTTTGCTCTTGGTCAAAGATTTCGTTGTCCCAGGCATTGAAATAAAGCTGAGTCTTAGTTTGAATATTTTCTACTTCCGCCTGTAGTTGTGAAATCAAGAAATCGGTGAATCGAATCACTTCTTGTTCCATTAGGGCTATTATTTCTGCCGAGGGCATTTCATATTTACGGTCTTCCCACTCATCTTGCTGAAATCGCTCTTTAAGTTTAAAAACCTCTAATAATTCTATACGTTCTTGATTTGACATCGAAAAATCTAAATTTTACCTAAAGGTAGGTACATTCATACATTTCTAAAAAATATCACGAAATCTTTATACAGATTTCAGCTGATATTTTCAGAAAAAGACATTATTTTGTTGAATATTCATCTTAACGAAAACTATGAAAAAAATTCTATTCCTCTGTATTTTAGGACTGTTGGGCCATTATGGTTGCAAAAAGCCTGCATCAAACCAAAATATTGAAACGGCTCTTATCAAGCAATTAGCTGCTAAACGAGTAAAACTTCCCAATGGTTGGGCTTTAACACCAGTTGGAAAGACTATCGAATTACGGCATGATTTACCACTAAATATCGTAATTTCTCCCTCAAAAAAGTACATGGCTATCACGAATAATGGACAAGGAAAACAGAGTGTAGCTCTTATTGACCTTGAAAATGAGGCTATTCTCGATGATGAGCCAATTGCAAAATCTTGGGTAGGCTTGACTTTTAGTAATGATGAACAAAATATTTATGTATCTGGAGGGAATGATAATAAAATCAATATTTATTCAACTAAAAATAAAACATTAACACCCGATTCTGCCATTATTTTAGGGAAACCTTGGCCTAATAAAATTTCACCAACTGGGCTTTGTGTCGATTCTGATAAGCATTTACTTTACGCTGTCACGAAAGAAAATAACAGCCTTTATATTTGTGATACGAAAGACCGAAAAGTTTTAAAGCAATTCAACTTGCCTAACGAAGCCTACACCTGTGTTTTATCTCCGAACAAAAAACAACTATACATAACTTTGTGGGGAGGAGCAAAAGTGGCAGTATTTGATACTGAAAAACAGGTGGTTACTTCTCAAATAGAGGTAGATAAAAATCCTAATGATATCATTCTTACCAAAGATGGAAAATATCTTTTTGTTTCGCATGGAAATGATAATACCGTTTCGGTAATCGAAACAGCATCTAACAAAAAGATAGAGACACTTTCGGCATCTTTATATCCAGACTCTCCCTTAGGAACAACACCCAATGGCGTGGCTCTAAGTGAAGATGAAACAAAACTTTTTATTGCAAATGCCGATAATAATTGTTTAGCTGTTTTTGATGTAACTGAAAAAGGGAAAAGTCGTTCATTGGGTTTTATTCCTACAGGATGGTATCCAACGGCAGTAAAAGTTATTGGAAATAAAATTTACGTGACAAACGGGAAAGGAATGACTTCTTTGCCTAACCCTAAGGGGCCAAATCCTAATCTTTCGAAAGCTCCACAATACAAAGGGCCAAATTTCGAAGCAAATCGTGATGAAACGGAATATATTGGTGGACTTTTCAAAGGTACTCTCTCAATCATTGATATGCCTGATGAGCGTACCTTAGCGGCATATTCGCAGTTGGTTTATGAAAATACACCTTATAACAAACAAAAAGAATTAATGGCCGAAGGTGAAGTGGGCAATCCGATTCCGATGAAAGTTGGAGATGCTTCGCCAATTAAGTATGTATTTTATATTGTGAAAGAAAATCGTACTTATGACCAAGTTTTAGGCGATGTTAAGAAAGGCAATGGAGACCCGAGCCTTTGTCTTTTTCCGGAGAATATTACACCCAATCAGCATAAATTAGTCAATGAATTTGTATTGCTCGATAACTTCTATGTTGATGCCGAAGTGAGTGCCGATGGACATAACTGGTCGATGGCGGCTTATGCCAATGATTATGTAGAAAAAACTTGGGTGATTAGCTATGGTGGAAGAGGGGGAAATTATGACTACGAAGGAAGTAGAAATATTGCACATCCTAAAAATGGCTTTATTTGGGACCACGCCAAGCGTGCAGGAGTTACTTATCGAACCTACGGTGAATTTGCAGAAGCTAGTCAAAATGTACCTTCTTTAGCCACTGCCAATGCTGTTTGTAAAACCTTTAAAGGATATAATCTGGCGTACCAAGATATTAAACGTGAAAAAGAATGGGAAGCTGACTTTGATTCTTTGCTCAATATCAATGCTTTGCCTCGCCTAAATACCATTCGTTTGGGTAATGACCATACTTCGGGGGCAAGGGTAGGAGCTTATTCGCCTTTTGCGGCTGTTGCTGATAATGATTTAGCCGTTGGGCGATTAGTTGAGCATCTTTCTAAATCAAAAATCTGGAAAGAATCAGTGGTATTTATCCTTGAAGATGATGCTCAAAATGGACCCGACCATGTGGATGCTCACCGTTCGACTGCCTATGTTGCTGGTGGATTTGTGAAAAGAGGTTTTGTTGACCACACCATGTACTCAACATCTTCGATGCTACGCACCATTGAATTGATTTTAGGCATGAAACCTATGAGCCAATATGATGCCGCCGCTCGTCCGATGTATCGTTGTTTCAGTAAACAAGCCAATACAACGGCCTTTCAAGCGGTTGAACCTTTGACCGATATTAATGCTAAAAATGTGGCGGTAAATCGAAACTCTATTCGTTCACAGAAACTCAATTTAGCTCAACCAGATGCCATTAATGATTTAGAGTTTAGTGAAATTGTATGGCAGACAGTTAGAGGATTAAATAGCAAAATGCCATCACCTAAGCGTAGTGCATTTGTAAGGTTAGGAAAAGGAGATGACGAAGAAGAGGATGAAGATGGTGATGACGACGATGATTGAAAATATTCTTATCTGATTTAAAACACCAAAAAGGTTAATTCAAGCTTATGAGGTAGTAATAATCAATACTTCATAAGCTTTTTTATAAGGAATAATTCAATATTTATTATGACATTCCCAGAAGGCTTAAAAAGATTAGCGGTTATGTGTGTCTTAAAAAACGAAAACAAATTTTTGTTATTAAAACGCCTCAAGGAGCCCAATAAAGATACATACACACCAGTTGGCGGAAAGCTAGACCCACATGAAAGTCCATATAAGGCCGCTTTGCGAGAAACCTTTGAAGAAACAGGTATAAAAGTAGAGCAAATGAAATTTTGTGGAATACTGACTGAAAGTTCGCCTACAAAGTATAATTGGACTTGCTATGTTTATTTAGCCGAAATCGAATTCATTCCACCTCCGCCATGTAATGAAGGAGATTTAGAGTGGATTACTCTTGATAATCTACTCAATCTACCAACTCCTAAAACAGATTGGTTTATTTATCAGTATCTTTTATTGGGTAAAATCTTTGTTTTTAATGCCGAGTATGATGAAAATCTGAATCTTCTGAAAATGAATGAAGAAATAGAAAATGTTTCAGTATTTAAATTCTAATTCAAATATTTAAAAATGAGAATGCGAGACATGCATTTTAGATGATGATTTAACTATTCGAAACTATGTTAAGTCTATTAAAGGATATTTCTACTTAAATTTTGGCCATTATGGCTAATAATCGGCATTTTTTGCATGATTAAGTTGAAAAATAAAATATTTAAGAAAACTACTGTTTGCGTTTAAGGGATAACAATAATTTAATTTTTCGGAATTTTAAAGATGTCGTCTCAAATTCTTAAGCCGCAGATGACGCGGATTTTTAAGCAATTATCGTCATCTGTGTGCCATCATTTTTAATTGTGACAGTATCTTTCATAATTCCGATTTTTTTAATAAATATTTAATAACTTGCTCTGCTTTTATCATTTTAACCCCAAATTTTCTGTATTTTATTAGTAAATATGAATAGAAACCTATACGCATTTTTGTTAATTCTATTTTCACTCACACAACAAAATGTCTTTTCTCAGGCCGATGATTGGCGTGCCATGATTAATGGTCAAAAAGTTAATTTCTATGAAGTCCAAAAGCTTTTTCTTGAAGAATTAAGTAAAAACCCTAATATGCCTAATTATGAAAAATTTAAAGAGTGGGAAGCTTCTGTTAAACCAAGGATTGATTTAAATGGAAATATTTTGGACATTGATCTGAAAGAAATTGAAAATTTTGAGAAAAATAGTCGTTCCAGACTTGCAAATGTCAATCCTAATTGGAGGCTAATTGGCCCAATGAATTCCCCAAAAAATTTGAATGCAGTATCGTTAGGGAGGATTGATTGTATTGCTTTTGATTCTCGTGATAAAAACATTTTTTATGTTGCATCGCCTTCGGGAGGTGTTTGGAAAACAGAAAATGCAGGGACTACGTGGAAACCCATATCTAACGACTGGACAACACCCTATGTAGAGTATCTTACAATTGATAAAAATCCCGATATTCTTTATGCTACAGGCCCCAATAAAGAAAACTTATATTGGAAGACAAAAGATGCAGGAAAAACATGGGAAGAAAAAGAAATGCCTTTTGTAAATCCTTCAAGAAAAAATGAAGTGTATAGAATATATGCCAATCCGCATCAATCAAATATGCTTGTTGCACATACGCTCGAAGGGATAATGTATTCGATGGATGGTGGTGATAGTTGGACAAAAGCAATTCAGCCTAACGGTTTCCCATATTCTTATAGTGGATACGGAGACCTTGAATTTCACCCAACAAATCCTAATATAATCTATGCCTCTTTACATACGGTAAACTTTACAACTGGAATGCCTGGCATAGAGTTTATAGTTTCTGAAGATGGAGGTAAATCTTATAAATTAACAAAGAGTTTTTCTGCGGGATATAGTATTGGAATGATGCAAATAGCGGTTTCTCTTGCAGCACCTAAAAAGGTATATCTACTTGTTTCAAAAAATACGAATAGCTCATTTGATGGGGTGTATGTTTCAAGTGATGAAGGAAAAACTTTTGAAAAAGTGAGTGATGAAAACTCTATTGTTGGATTCAGTGGTTCCACTTATACTACCACTATGACCAATGTATTGGGGGGACAATTTTTTCATAATTTCTCACTCAATGTATCTCCTTTAGATTCAAATCGGATAGTGCTTGGAGCACAAGGCTTTTTGCAAACTACCAATGGAGGCAAAAAGTGGGAATCACTCATTGCTGGCGACTTTAAAGAAAATGTTCATACAGATATTCAATTTATTGCTTTTCATCCAATAACGAATAAAGTAATTGTATGTAATGATGGTGGTTTAGTAAAAGAATCTGAACAATATGGCGTAAAAAAGTTTGAATCTTTAAGTAATACACTTGCCACTTCTCAGATTTATGCAATGTGTCAAGGTTTTGAAAATCCAAATGATTTAACAATAGGTCTTCAGGATAATGGATATATAACAACAATCGATGCTAATAATTGGCTTGGTATCGTATTTGGTGATGCAATGGCAGCTGCTATTTCAGATGATTCAAAGAAAATGTATTTAACAAATCAAATGGGAAGGGTTTTTCGAGCAAATATTAACTTTAAAAGTAGTAATGAAGTAAAATTTGATAACAAGGAAATAACCCCCATTAATAGTGAATATAAACCATTTGTTACAAGAATTGTAACATATCCTCATACCTTTAATAAGTTACTAATTGGGCACGAACATCTCTATAAATCGTCGAATGCTGGCGAAAGTTGGACAAAATTAACTTTGCCCAAAAATAATTTTACAGCTATAACGGCATTTGCCATTGCACCAACAGACACAAGTACGCTTTTTGCTGCAGACGAACGAGTTGATTTTGTGGATAACAAGATTGTTGGCAGTATGTATAGGTCATTAGATGGGGGTAAAAGCTGGGATATTTCATATTTACCTCACAATGAAAAAAAGAATGCCCAAACAGCTATTCGTAAAATATTGCCTCATCCTAAAAAGAAAAATCATTTATGGGTAATTACAAACCTTGGTAGGGTCTATCAATCTACTAATAATGGTAATTCTTGGAAAGACTACTCGGGTTCATTACCAATTGTTATATTAAACGATATTGTTGTTCAAAATAATAGTGCAGATGCACTTTATTTAGCAACCGCAAGAGGGGTTTACTATAGAGATTCTACTATGAACGATTGGATGCCCTATAATACAGGTCTTCCAGCTGTAAATATTACTCAATTAGAAATTAATTATCGTGGCAAAGGTTCACTGAGAGCATCAAGCTATGGTAGAGGTCTTTGGGAAGCTGATTTAATGCAGAAAACAGTAAAAAATGTAATAACGGGCGAATTATTCAATATACCCACCTGTGCTGGAGGAAATATAAATATTCCTTTCTCAATTCAAGGAGAATTTCCTGCTTATTCGCCAAACTATATCGCTGAAATAGCCCCTTTGGAAGAAAACTTCAAAAAGCCAATCAAAATAGGTATTGCAAGTGTTAGCCCAGTAAATGCCCAATTTCCTAATACTCTAAAAGAGGGAATGTATCAAATTCGAGTTCAAAATGAACTTGAAAGTTCAAGTTTTGAGCCAATTACGTTTTACTATAAGCCAGAACTTATTCCGACCCCGAAAGCAAATGATTTTGCATATTGTCATAATAATGGCGTAAATATTAATACTTATGTTAATGGAAGTGATATAAAATGGTATAAAACAGCCACTGATATAGCTCCAATTTCTAATGTGTATGAAGTCTTGGAAAATCAAAAAGGGAGTATTTCATTGTATGTTTCACAGACAGTAAAAGGGTGTGAAAGTGATAAAACTATTATCAATATAAAGGCTAATAATAAACCAGAGCCATTGAAACTTTTAGAGCAATATCAATATTGTTTGAATCAAAAATTTGATATTGATGATTTAAAAATAAGTGGAGAAAACCTACAGTGGATAAGTGCTGATAGATGGGTGATGTACGTAAAACCCACTATTGATACAAAGGTCTTGGGTAATAATATCTTTTATGTTAGATACAAACCCTCAAATTTTGATTGTTACAGCGATATTTCAACTGTAAACATCTACGTTGATGATAAACCCAAAGCTCAAATAGATGGAGCAGCTACAATACAACAAAATGAAGAAACACAGCTAAGTGTTAAGCTTACAGGGTATAGTCCTTGGAAATTAACACTCAATAATCAAACGTATGATGTTGAGAAAAGCCCATTTGCTATAAAAGTTAAAGGCGAAAAAACTCAAAACTATCAATTACAGTCAGTTTCGAATATTTGCGGAACAGGGCTTGTTTCGGGTGTATTTCAGTTGACGGTAATTCCAATCACATCATTGGAAAGTATAGAAAAAAGTAGATTTAAGGTTTATCCTAATCCAGTAAAAACCCAATTAACCATCGAGTTTGAAGGTTCACAAGGAAATGTGACTGCGGAGTTGTTTAATTTGGCGGGCAAGACAATTTTTTCGAAGACAATCAAACCCAAAGAAACAATAGATTTTAGAGATATAAATATTGGGGTGTATTTGCTGAAGATTAAGGAAAATAATAGTGTCATTGAATACAAAATTGTAAAAGAATAGGCCTGTAGAAAAAGAGATTTCGGCAGAATTTCAATCCAAAAACTCGGCAAGTTAAAATAATGTTTAAAAGCTAAAACATTTTTAATCAAACCTTTGCATAATTAAAGGCAAAGTTCTACCTTTGCACTCCGATTTTCGAGACTTGTGTAAACATCTCTCTGAATTGGAAGAAATTTCCTATAAGTCTTGATACTCTAATAAGTGTCGCTTCCCCTGACTAATGGTTGATTTCGAAACCAATGACCAAAGTAAATAGAGTTTGTTACCTTTATTTACAGCCGTCAGATTCTTTTTTTAACAACATTCCTTAAAACATCTGAAAGACAATGGCGAAAGACATCGCAGGTTATGTGAAACTTCAGGTAAAAGGCGGTCAAGCAAACCCAGCACCACCAATTGGTCCGGCATTGGGTTCAAAGGGCTTGAACATCATGGAATTTTGTAAGCAATTTAACGCACGTACTCAAGATAAAATGGGTATGGTTTTGCCAGTAGTAATTACTTATTACACTGACAAGTCGTTCGATTTCCAAATCAAAACTCCACCCGCTGCTATCATGTTGTTGGAAGCAGCTAAAGTAAAGACTGGTTCTGACCAACCAAACCGTAAGAAAGTTGGGTCGGTTAGCTGGGATCAAGTGAAAACAATCGCTGAAACCAAAATGCCAGACTTAAATTGCTTTACTGTTGACTCAGCAATGAAGATGATTGCCGGTACTGCTCAAAACATGGGTATTACAATCACTGGCAACAAGCCGTTTTGATGAACTAGAATGTTGAATAAAAAATGCAGAATGGGTTTCCCATTCGCATTTTAAGTTCAAATTCAAATTTCTGATGAACCTCTCGCTTCGGCGAAAATTATTTTTTCACTGGGAGTTAGAATTAAATTTCTAACGCTAAAACCAAATTAAGCCAATGGCAAAATTAACTAAAAAAAGAAAAGAGGCGAATGCTAAGTATGACGCTACAAAAGCTTACTCGTTGACAGACGCAGCAGGTATTTTGAAAGAAGTAGCATACACAAAATTTGACTCATCTGTGGACGTACACGTTCGCCTTGGGGTTGACCCTCGTAAAGCTGACCAAATGGTTCGTGGTGTAGTTGCATTACCACACGGTACTGGTAAAACTGTTCGTGTTTTGGTTCTTTGTACACCAGATAAAGAAGCAGATGCGAAAGCAGCAGGTGCTGACCACGTAGGTTTAGACGAATACATCCAAAAAATCGAGCAAGGTTGGACTGATATCGATGTAATCATCACAATGCCAACTGTAATGGCAAAATTAGGTAAGTTAGGTAAAATCCTCGGTCCTCGTGGTTTGATGCCAAACCCTAAGTCTGGTACAGTTACTTTGGATGTTGCAACGGCCGTTAAAGAGGTGAAAGCTGGTAAAATCGACTTTAAAGTTGACAAATCAGGTATTATTCACGCTTCAATTGGTAAAGTTTCATTCTCACCTGAGAAATTGGCTGAAAACGCCAACGAATTGATTCAAACTTTGTTGAAATTGAAACCTTCGTCTGCAAAAGGTACGTAC